>ERZ808270.966-NODE-966-length-13985-cov-2.721464_pt1 | contig 13985 bp, 8 predicted proteins | sample MGYA00521082_ERZ808270 | MGnify/ENA primary metagenome ERZ808270 (study PRJEB31516, sample SAMN03275594) | gut metagenome | biome: mammalia-associated habitat; material: feces | host: Papio cynocephalus | place: Kenya | collected 2012-07-27 ...
GCATTGTCGGCCATTTGTGCGAAAAGGCAAGCGGACTGACTGGCTCCTCGGTCTATGCTGTGACCGAAGACGACCGCCACAACTTGTGGATAGCCCTCTATGGTGGCGGCATCGGACGCTTGGTCTGCCAGCATGGGAAAGAGCGTTTCGTCACCACCCGCAACTATTTCCGCCACTATCCGCAAGGCTGCGACAAGGTGCGTTGTCTTTATCATGTCGGTGGCGGGCAGATGTTGGCAGGCACCATGGGTGGCTTGGTCTCTTTCTCAGCCCATGAGCGACAACCCCATTTTTATCTCAACACCCACAACGAGCAACTTTCTTCCCTGCCCAACAACGATGTGATGGGCATTCTCAAAGACCGGCAAGGCTCAGTGTGGCTTGCTACGCAGGGTGGAGGTATCTGCCGGATAGAGGGCAAGGATTTTCTCTCGCCCAATCTTCGCTTCAGTCCGGTGTCTGCCCTCGACGGCTTGGCGTCAGACGTCTGCCTCGCTCTTTCTGCTGACAGGCAGGGTAACCTGTGGGTGGTCAGCGAAATGGCCCTCACTAAATATAACCCCAGACTGCGCAAGGCGGTCAATTTCTCCATCAAGGATTTCGGCGACCACTTCATTTTCTCGGAGGTGTCTCCCGTTCTTGCGGACGGGCGAATGGTTGTCGGCACCACGCAGGGCACATTGACCATTGATCCCAAGCGTCTCCACAAAAGTTCTTATCTGCCCGAAATCGCCTTGGTCAGAATCTCGGTGGAGGGCAAGGACCGTCCTGAATACTATCGTCCCGGCGACACCCTCACGCTGGATAAAGACGAGCGCAATGTGGTGATTGACTTCTCCACGCTTGACTATAACCGCACCGCTCCGATACTTTATCGCTACATGGTGGAGGGTGTCGACCGCCATTGGCAGGTGAGCGACAACCCGTCGTTGAGCCTGATGAACCTGCCCCCCGGACGCTACGCCCTCAAAATCATGTCGACCAACGGAGACGGCATATGGAACAGCAGAGCCTGTACCCTGTCCATTGTGGTGAAACCCAAGTTTGGCGAGACCGTCTGGGCGAAAGTGCTCTATTCCCTGCTGATGATTTTGCTGGGTGTGGCGGTCATCGGCATTGTCCGTTACATCTACAGTCTGCGTGCCCAGATAGAGGAAATCCAGTTGGCCACCAACGAGAAGTTGGAGCGTTTCTCCGTCCGCATCCAGGAATTGCTGGGCAGCAAGCCCAAGTTGGAGGATTTGCACACCGATGAGCCTGACGAGATTATCTCCGGGCAAAAGCAGTTTACCGACCGCTTGATGGCATATATGAACGAGAACATCGACAACTCCGAACTGCAAGTCTCCGACATGGCCAGCTACATGGGCATGAGCAAGACCCTCTTCTACAGCAAGATGAAGGAGACCTTGGGCTGCACGCCGCTCAACTTCATCAACGACTTGCGCATCAAGCGTGCCCAGCAACTGCTCAGCAAGCCCGACTTCAACGTGTCGTCCGCCGCCTATGCCTGTGGCTTCTCAGACCCTCACTATTTCAGCCGATGCTTCAAGAAAGTGGTGGGCTGTTCACCTACAGAATACATGAAAAACCGTGGCGCGTCCAAGGAATGACACGCCACGGCAACTAAAACTAACCTTTTTTTGGCAAGAATGCGAAAAAACTATACCTTTGCAAACATAAGCAACAGAAACAAATGATAGACGACAATTTCGATATACGGGAGGAACACCAACTCAGTTCTGCAGAAAAGGAATTTGAGAATGCGCTTCGTCCGCTGAAATTCAGCGATTTCAGTGGGCAGAAGAAGGTGGTGGACAACCTCGAGGTTTTTGTCGAGGCAGCCAAATATCGTGGCGAACCTCTTGACCACACCTTGCTTCACGGGCCTCCAGGTTTGGGAAAAACCACGCTGAGCAACATCATAGCTAACGAGTTGGGGGTAGGTTTCAAGATTACCAGTGGTCCTGTGCTTGACAAACCTGGCGATTTGGCGGGTATACTCACCTCGCTCGAACCCAATGACGTGCTCTTCATCGACGAGATTCACCGCCTGTCACCCGTGGTGGAGGAATACCTTTATTCCGCCATGGAAGACTACCGCATCGACATCATGATAGACAAGGGCCCTTCCGCCCGCTCCATCCAGATAGACCTCAATCCGTTCACGCTGGTGGGTGCCACCACCCGCAGCGGTTCGCTCACAGCTCCGTTGCGTGCCCGCTTCGGCATCAATCTCCATTTGGAATACTATGATCCCGACACGTTGGCGCGCATCATCAAGCGTTCGGCACACATTCTCAAGGTGCCTATCGACGATGAGGCTGCAGATGAAATCTCCCGACGCTCACGCGGAACGCCACGTATCGCCAATGCCCTGTTGCGCCGTGTGCGCGATTTCGCACAGGTGAAAGGCACGGGCCGCATCGACACCGAGATAGCCAAGATGTCGCTCACCGCCCTCAATATCGACCAATATGGGCTCGACGAGATTGACAATAAGATATTGCTCACCATCATCGACAAGTTCAAGGGTGGCCCCGTGGGCATCTCGACGATTGCCACCGCCATCGGCGAGGACGGCGGAACCGTCGAGGAAGTGTATGAACCCTATCTCATCATGGAAGGTTTCCTCAAGCGCACGCCCCGTGGACGTGTCGCCACAGAGCTCGCCTACAACCATTTCGGCCGCTCCATGGGGTATGGAAACCCGATGGAACCGTCGCTCTTCTAAACCAAGGACAAGATGAAAACAGGAATCTTCGTGGGCAGTTTCGACCCCTTCACCGTGGGACACGATGACATCGTGCGCCGCGCGCTTCCGCTCTTCGACCGCATTGTCATCGGTGTGGGGTATAATGAGCGCAAGCAGTATATGTACACACAGGACGAGCGGGTGGACGCCATCGCCCGGCTCTATGCCGACGAGCCGAAAGTGGAGGTGAGGGTCTACAACGACCTGACCATTGATTTCGCCCGTCGGGAAGGTGCCGCCTATATTATAAAAGGAGTGCGGAGCATCAAGGACTTTGAATACGAGCGCGAGCAGGCCGACATCAACCGCCAGATAGGCGGCATCGAGACCCTCTTGCTCTACGCCGACGCCCGTTATGCGAGTGTCAGTTCAAGTATGGTGCGCGAACTGTTGCATTTCGGGCAGGACGTGAGCGGATTTTTACCAAGGACTAAATAACAACGATTATGATTACATACAATGTTGACGGCGTGAAGATGCCGAAAATCAGAAAACGTGACACCTCGGCTTGGATCAAGGCGGTGGCGGCCACCTATGGACGCAAGGTGGGAGAGATAGGATATATGTTTGTCAACGACGAGAAGATATTGGAGGTGAACCGTGAGTATCTCGGTCACGACTACTATACCGATGTCATCACCTTCGACTATGACGAGGATGACGTGGTGAGTGGCGACATTGTCATATCGCTCGACACCGTGCGCACCAATGCCGAACAGTTTGGCAAGTCCTATGACGACGAGCTTCACCGTGTCATCATCCACGGCATCCTCCATCTCTGCGGCATCAACGACAAAGGTCCCGGCGAGCGCGAAATCATGGAAGCTGCCGAGAACAAGGCTCTCGCCATGCTGAAAGCTTGAATGGCAAGCGTGTACCCAGTCTCCTTTCAGCACTGCACGGAGGTGCAAGTGGTGGAGAAAAAGTAAATCGGAAGAAATTTTTGTGTCATCTTTTGCAAGTATGCAGAGATTTCTTTATTTTTGCACGCGAGTAGGGTTTCCCTTTATGGTCGGTTCCCACTCACAGACATGTTAATTGAGCGTTAAAGATATTACCCTTCTTCGAAATGTGGAAGTTTCAACAGCCAAGGGTGATAGCAATATCGCTCACGCTTGGACATATTGTACCCTTTTTACAAGGTCAATATATCTTAAAGCGTGGGCTATTGTCTATTGTTTGGCTAAGGTTCTTCCACAACCTCGAAGAGACAATATTCAATAGTTCCCACGCTTTACTCTTTTTAGAAGGCTTGCCTGGTGGGGACAAGGCGGCAGTGTTATTATAGACCCAACGTATGTCAAGCAACGGAAAAATTAAGTTCGCAGGATTTTTTATTGCTCTTTTTTCATTCACGGCAAGTGCGCAAGTACAGCCTTCATCGCAACATTTGGCAGGTTGGCACCTGCTCTGCAACGATTCTTTGCAGGGTGCCAACGTAAGAGGTGCCTTGGATTTTCTCAAGGTAAAAGGCAAGAAAGTGAAGCGTCCTGTCATTGTCGGCATTATTGATTCGGGAGCCGACACCACTGCCACCAACATCAACAAGGCTTTTTGGACCAACCGGAAGGAAAGACCCGACGGCGTGGACAACGATAAAAATGGCTATGTCGACGACATCCACGGATGGAACTTTCTCGGAACCAAGGACGGAAAGTTCAACATGACCAGTGCCGGCACTGAGGAATACCGCCAGTTCAAGCGACTTTATCCCAAATACAAAAATGTGAAACGTGAGGATGCTGCAGACAAGGCGGAATATGACTACTATATGCAGATGCGCAAGAAAGCCGGCATCAACGGCTATCTCATGTTCTACAAGTTCAATGCCCAGAAAGTGGCAGCCATCGAGATGATGGACTCCTTGATGCGCCGCGACAACATCCACACCGATACACTCACCATGGCGGGACTGATTCATACAGATGTGCAGGATTCTCTATGGAATGGACTTTGCCAGATGATATACACCGACTTGCTCCGCACGAAGAAGTCTACCCTTTGGGCAGACTATCGCAAAGACCAGCATGCCAACCTGGAACTGATGAAGACCCGTATCGACGGCATTGAGCATGCACAGGACAAGCGCCTGCTCATGGGCGACAATTTGGAGGATGCCAACGACATCTATTACGGAAACAACACTCTCACCGTTGACGGTTGTGACCACGGTACCTTCGTGGCAGGTATCATCGGTGGCAATGGCGGTAAGGACAAACGCTTTGCGGGAGTGGCTGATGGTGTGGCGAAGCTGATGATACTCCGCGCCAGTCCTGACGGTGACGAATACGACAAAGACGTGGCGACAGCCATCCGCTATGCGGTGAACAACGGCGCCAAGGTCATCAACATCAGTCTCGGCAAATTCCAGTCGCCCACACCCCAGATGGTCAATGACGCCATTGCCTATGCCGCCAAGCACGATGTGCTGGTGGTCAATGCCTCGGGCAACAATGGGCTGAACATTGACTCTGTGGCCTACTATCCCACAGGCAAGGACGCCCAGGGCAATGCCTATCCCAACTTCATCCGTGTAGGCGCTTCCAACGAGAAAGGACTCACCTGTAAGTTCTCCAACTATGGAGCGACGAACGTGGATGTGCTTGCCCCCGGTGAAGACATTGCCTCCGCCTTCCCCGGTGACAAATATGAACTCTCTCAAGGCACCAGTGTCGCCGCCCCTGTCGTGAGCGGTGTGGCAACCTTGTTGCGCGCCTATTTCCCTAAGCTCAAAGCTGCGGATATCAAGCAGTTGCTCATGCGCACAGTCCGCAAGAACGGTGAGCAAGGGAAGTGCGCCAGCGGAGGATGTATTGACATGTTGAACGCAGTGAAAGAACTTGTGAAATGAAAAACGGAAGATTCTTATTGTTGGCAGCAACGGTAATGGCTCTGCCCGTCTGTGCTTGGCAGGGTGACGGCATCCATTGGCAGCAGGCGGAACAAGCATCGGAAAAGAATGTCTCGTCACGCTATTATGCCTCGGCGGTCAATCCTTCGTGGATAGGGCAGACCTCGCTCATTTCTTTCGACCGCACCCAAAACGGCAAGAAAGAGATTTTTCTGTTGGATCCGAAAGGTGGACAACCCCAACCGCTCATCAAGGACATTCCGTCGTTTATCCGCCAATATACCGCCCTCACCGGTGACTCGTCGCTGACGGAGAAGCAGTTGAAACTCTATGGCATCGACTTTCGACAGGGCGACACCTCTCGTTTCTATTGGCGTTCGCACGGCAAGCGAATGGTCTACGACCGCCAGTCGGGCACCCTTGCCGTGGATACCACGACTGAGAAAACCGAGTCTCGTCGTTCCTTCCCTGGCTATAACCGCTCTTCTTCCACCACCGACTCACTCTACACCATGCTTGGCGACCGCTACAATCTCTATGTGCGCAACAACAAGACCGGCAAACTCAAGAAACTCACCACCGATGGCAAGGACTATGATTCCTATTGCTACCGCTCCAAGAAAGACGAAGTCAAAGAGGGCAATGCCGCCGGCTTTTGGCTCGGCCACATCTATCTCGACTTTATCACGGACGACAGTGAGGTGGGCGAACTCTATATCATCAACTCCCTGGCACAGCCCCGTCCGAAACTCATCACCAAGAAGATGCCCTTGCCCAACGAGAAGGGGGTGCGTCATTTTAAACTTTGGTGGTATGATGCAGACAAGGATGAGGGACGTTTTCTTGACATTGACCGCTTCAAAGACCAGAATGTGGCACTCGACTATAACCGCACCGAGCAGTCCTTGTGGTTTACCCGTCGTAGTCGTTCGGTCGATACCATTCAATTATGCCGTATAGATGTGCCTACGGGCAAGGTGAAGGTGGTTATCCAGGAAGTGTGCAAACCGCATCTGAGTGTCAACCTGTTCAACTATCGCTTTGTCGACCACGGAAAGCGTATCGTCTGGTGGTCGGAGCGCACAGGCAAGGGCAACTATTATCTCTATGACACCAACGGAAAACTCCTCAATCGCATCACCCAAGGGAATGAACTCGTGGCGGGCAGTATAGAATATGTCGATACGATCAACCATACGCTTACCTTTGCAGGCTACGGAGCAGAACGGGGCGTCAATCCTTACTACCGCTTCTACTATCGGGTGGGGCTTGACGGAAAACATCAGCAGTTGCTTTCTCATGGCAATGGCTACCACGAGATGCAGTTCTCCGCAGACCGTCGCTATGCCATTGACCGCTATTCCCGTATGGACATGCCTTCGGTCTACAATCTGGTCGACTTGAAGTCGCCCCAACGCTACCGGGAGATAGCCCGCAACACCACCGACACCCTTTTGGCTGCCGGTTGGCACGCACCCAAGCTCATCACGGTCAAAGCCTCTGACGGCAAGACGGATCTCTATGGGCTGATGTACACTCCGTCTGATTTGGATCCGACGAAGAAATACCCCATTATCTCCAATGTCTATCCCGGTCCACAGGACGACCAAATACCTCTTCAGTTCACCATTGATGACTCTGGCAACCAATCTCTCGCTGAGTTGGGCTTCATCGTCATGAATGTGGCGCCTCGTGGCAGTTCGCCTTATCGTGGAAGGGACTTTCTCGCTTTCGGCTATGGCAACTTGCGGGATTATCCGCTGGCAGACAACCGCAACGCCATCTTGGAACTGGCCCAGCGCTATGCCTATATAGACACCACCCGTGTGGGCATCTATGGTCATTCTGGTGGAGGCTTCGAGACGGTGGCGTCGATGCTCACCTATCCCGACTTCTATAAGGTGGGGGTTGCCGCTTCGGGCAACCACGACAACAACATCTACATCCAGTGGTGGGGCGAGACTTGGCACGGACTGAAGCACATCCCGACCAATATGGAGTTGGCGGCCAATCTGAAAGGCAAACTCTTGCTCATCTCGGGCGATGTGGACGACAACGTTCCCTTTGCCAACACCTTGCGCATGGCAGATGCGCTCATCAAGAACAACAAACGCTTTGACATGATGGTGCTTCCCGGAAAAGACCACGGCGTGGATGGTCCTTACTATCAGAACCTCATACGCTACTATTTCCTCGAGAACCTTGTCAATCCCTCCAAACGAGATATAGACATAGTAAATCACAAATAAGAAACCAAGTGGAATGAAAAGAAGATTTTTATTATTTTTCCTTGGAACCCTGCTACTCTTGTTGGCTCCTTGCCGATTGCAGGCTCAAACCAAGGCGGATGCCCAGACTGTCACCGTCACAGGCGTGGTCACCGACGATTCCGGCGAGCCACTCATCGGTGCTTCGGTCAAGGTGAAAGGCAGTGCCCATGGTGCGTCGACCGACATCAACGGCAAGTATTCCATCACCGTAAAGCGTGGAGCCTTGCTCACCTTCTCTTATATCGGACAAGACACCAAGGAATTGCGGGTGAAGTCGTCGACAATGAACGTGCAACTCACCAGTTCCGAGGTGGCGCTTGACCAAGTGGTTGTCACGGGCTATACCCAGACAGACATCCGCAAGAGCACGGGTTCGGTGAGCATTGTCACCGCCAAGGAACTGAACGACTCTCCGCTCAAGAATGTAGACATGCTTTTGCAAGGTAAGATGGCAGGTGTGAGCGTCACCGCTACATCAGGCCGTCCGGGAGAGTCTGCACAGGTGCGTGTGCGTGGTATCAGTTCTATTACCGGCAACAATGAACCTTTATGGGTCGTGGATGGTGTGCCCATCCAAAAGTCCATGCCCAACATCGGCAGCTCTCTCATACGTTCAGGCGACTTCAGCACCATCTATGCCAATGGTATTGCGGGCATCAGTCCTCAGAACATTGAGAGTGTCACCGTGCTCAAGGATGCCTCGGCTGCCGCCATCTATGGTTCTCAGGCACAGGCAGGCGTTATCGTCATCACCACCAAGAAGGGAAAGGCGGGTCGCACACATGTGAGCTATGACGGCACGGTGAGCGTCACCACATCGCCTACACGTGACGCTTCACTGATGAACTCCCGTGAAAAATTAGCATACGAGCAGAGTATCTGGGACGAATTCTCCGCCGAAGGATATGCCAATGGCACCTATTATCCCCGCATTGGCATCGTTGGACAAATCCGCTCGGGCTATGGTCGTTTTGCTGGCTGGACCAAGCAACAACAGGATGACTATATCAACGAGTTGGGCAGCAGCACCACCGACTGGTTCAAAACTTTGTTCCGCAACAGTGTCTCCACTTCACACAATGTTTCCGTGTCGGGCGGATCGGAAAAGAACACTTTCTATGTGTCTGCCGGCATGAACCAGAACAATGGTATTGTGAAACGCACCAACTCCAACAGTTATAACTTTTCTGCCAAGGTGAACGGCACTCCGCTGAGCAATTTGCAATATAGCACAAGCGTAGACTTCTCCTATCTGACCAGTCTTTCGCCCAGCCAAAGCTTTGATATCTTCCAATATGCCTACTTTGCCAACCCCTACGAGAAACTCTACAATGCAGACGGTTCCTACGCTGCCGATGAAACTATTTACGCTTTGGCATCAGCCAATGACGATGCCGCCCAACGCCTTCCTGCCAATGGTGTCAACGTGATGAGAGAGATTAACGAGACAACCATGAACACCAACAGTACGTCGACGCAGATTCGCGGTGACATCTCCTGGACAGCGTTCAAGGGCTTCAAACTCTATGGCTTGGCAGCCTTTACCTTCAGCAACGACAACAGCGACTGCGAAATAGGCAAGAATACCTATTCTGCCTGGATAGACAGACCCTTTGAGGGCATGGCGTCAAACACATCCAATCGTATTTACGGATCGCTCACGCAGACCGCCAACCGCAACATGAGTTGGTTGGCACGTATCCAAGCTAACTATACCACCCTCATTGCCCGTGACCATCGCATCAGTGCCGTGGCAGGTTCCGAGGTGCGCCACAACGAGTCCAAATCAATCTATCATAAGTTCTATGGCTACGACCCAGTGACCGGACAACATGTGACCCCCCTTTATTTGGGGACAAAATCCGATGGGTCATTGACTGAGAGCGAACTGATGAACTATCGCAGTGCTCTTGACTACTTGTCAGGGCAGCAGCGTAGCAAAACCGCTTTCGCCTCTTTTTATGGTGCGCTTGACTATTCTTACCAAGGCAAGTATATAGCCAATGCAACTATTCGTTCCGACGGATCCAACAACTTCGGTAGCAAGCAACAGTTCAATTACACTTGGTCGGCAGGTCTCGCTTGGAATATCGATGAGGAAAATTTCATGAAGAGTATCAAATCCATCATCAGCCGTGCCACGGTGCGCCTGTCCACAGGCTTGACAGGAGGCGTGAACAAGAGCGTTTATCCACAGATTATCATGAGCTATTCGGGATATCGCTCCTCTGCGAACGATACTTACCGCATGGGACTCATCAGTAATGCGCCTAATCCCAACTTGCGTTGGGAGCACACCCGCGACTACAATGCCTCGCTTGACTTGGGACTGCTCAACAACCGCTTAAATCTGCTTTTCTCGGCTTATCGTCGCAGAGGCTATGATCTGGTGACCAGTGTGAGTGTGGTTTCCACTACCGGTTTCTTCACCCAGAGTTATAACACCTCTGAGCAAATCAATCAGGGTTGGGAGTTGACGATCAATGCTACTCCTGTGAAATTCAAAGACTTTTCTTGGAACGTGACGGGCAATGTGGCATACAACCAAAATAAACTCACGAAGTATGATGCCCCCAACAATTATATTTTTTCCTCTACACGTCTTAACTATCCGTTGTCATCCATTTTTATGGGTAAGTATACAGGGGTTGATGCATCCACAGGTCTGCTGAACTTCGCCCTCCGCCCTGGTACTACAATCTCCAGTTCTGCCGACAAGCGTGATTTCTACAATTATGTCTATTATATCGGAACGGAAAACGCACCATGGACAGGTGGCTTCTCTACCAATGTCAGCTACAAGAACTTCACGCTGAGCATGAACACCTCGTTCTCTTTGGGGGCGAAGAAGAAGTTTACGGTGGATAATACCTTTGCCAATTATGGCACCTTGGGCGCAAGCGGCACATCCAATAACATAGTGCAGAATCAGGTTAATGACCTTTATACAGCCCATGTAAACAAACCGAAAGAAGCAGCCCACAGGTGGACTAATGCCAATCCCATCACAGACGGTTACCCACGATTGGTGGATGCTTACGGAAAGGCGATTACTGTGGATTTGGACAATGTGAGTTCTTTCTACATCTGCGATGGTGCCGACTACTGCAATGCCTCTTATTGGAAGATTGGCAGTGTATCGTTGATGTACAGCATGCCTCAGCGTGTCATCAGTAAGATAGGTCTGACCAATGTGGGTTTCTCCTTCACTGCCAACAACCTCGCCACCATCACCAATTTCAAAGGCTTGAACCCTGAATCTCCGGGTGCGGTCTATCCCATCAGCCGTAGTTTCTCCTTGGGTGTGAATGTGGGTTTCTAATAAACGAACAGATATGAAAAAGAAAATATTATATATAGCGTTGCTCGCCATGAGCTTAACCTCGTGTAACAAGTTTCTTGATATCAAGCCAGATGACAAGGTCATTCCGGAAACGCCAGAGGATTTTTCGGCTATTATCCACGAAATGTGTGACGAGATAGAGGAGGTCTCTTCCAGTGCTGTCGGCGCCAGAATCGCTGTCGAGGCGGCTGGCCCTTACGCGATGGCATGTTGGTGTGACAACTTTGAGACCAACCTGACATCCTATCCTACGGGCAACCTGTTGCCCACTTACATCGGTTCCAATTGCTCCAATGGCAACTTCTACCAACGGTGTTATTCCACCATTGCCCGTTGCAACATTGTCATCGGCAACATGAAAGACGATTTGGACACACAGGAGGCTAAAGACATCTTGGGCGCATCGTATGCTTTACGTGGCATCTGCTATTATCAGTTGCTCCGTTTCTGCTGCCCGCCAGTGGGTTCTACAGACACCCAGTTGGGTGTGCCTCTCGTTACCGAGTTTGATATGGAGGCGAAACCGCTCCGCAGTACCATCGAACAGACCATCGCCCAAGCCGAGAACGACATGAAGAAAGCCATCGACTATGATGTGCAGAACGAACTTTATTTCTTCAACAGTGACGTGATGAAAGGTTATCTCGCCCGTCTCTACTTCTGGAGTCAGCGCTACAAGGAGGCGAAAGAGATGGCGCTCGATGTGCTGAAACGACATCCCTTGCTTGAGGGGGAGGAATATGAAACCATGATGAAAGCCTATGACGGCATGGCGGGTAACATGCTTTTTCGTGTGGCTAAGCTTGACAAAGGTTTTTCTACCCAAAACACGTACCTTGCCGCCCGGCCTATCAGTGTCCGTTTCCTCAAGCTCTTCAAAGAGGGCGACCGTGACATTCGATACAATTTGTTTGTCGGCAGCAAGCGCAAGAACAAGAAAATCTTCTTCTCAGGCTTGCGCTCAGCGGAACTTGAACTGATAGCCATGGAAAGCGCCTATCATCTCGGTGAGAACCAGGAGGCTCTTGACCTGCTCAACGACTTCCGCAAGCACCGTATCAAGGACTATGTGCCTTACACCATGGAGACGTTACCTACTGTAGACACCAACGATATCATCAAGGAGGATGCGGAAGGCAAGGCCCTTACACCGCTCATCTATGCCATTCTCTGCGAGCGTCGCAAGGAACTCTTCTTGGAGGGTGATCGTTTTACAGAATTGAAACGCAATGGCAGACCGGAGTTCTGGGTCATGAACAAAGGACTGAAATACACCACCTATAAGTTCATGTACACTTTTGCTCTGCCGGCAGGCGACATCCAATTGAATCCGGCTTTGCAGCAGAATCCGGGTTATACGGAGATAGAATACTAAAAAGGAAGACTATGAAAAGAGGTTTATTGATATTCAGCATCGTGGCTTTGATAGCCCCCCTGTTCATCTCGTGTGAGAAATACGATGAAGTGCCACCGACACAGATAAGGAAGGGAAAGGAGTATAAACTTCCTGACCCGACAACCTTGTCGCAGGAAGACCGTGCGGTAATCAGTGCGCAGGAACAAGAGTATAACGAGAACGCAAAATAAGTATTAACTTTAAAAACAAGTAGAAAAGATGAAGAAACTTTTTCCAATTCTGCTGATGCTGGTGGCAACTGTGTTCACCGCATGTAGCAGCGATGATGACAACACCTTCAAGGTGTCGTTCGAGAGTGCCAACTACACCCTCACCAAGGGTAGTTTGAACATCAACATCACAGCAGCCAACGCTCCTGCTACCGCCACAGATATTCCTGTGACCTTCGGAGGTACTGCCGTGAAGGGTGAGGATTACACTGTATCGGCTGAGAAGTACACCGTGAAAGAAGGTGTAAAGACAGAGGCCATTGTTATTACAGCCAAGAATAACTTCACTGAGGCCAAGACAATCACCATGAGTTTGAGCGGTGCTGAGACAGGTGCCAACCCAACCACAACCATCAACCTCGGTGTGCAGGACAAACGTCTCTATTCTTTCGCCCAGAAAGCTTACGTGCTCGGTGGTGAGACAGAGGTGGAGTTTGACTTGCTCAATATCAAGGACGGCTCGGCAATGGTCGCAGAGAATGATATTGAAGTAAGTGTATATGCTGATCCATTGCTTTCAACTGCAGTTGAGGGAACTAACTATGAATTCGAAAACAAAACAGCTGTTATCAAAAAAGGTTCCAACAAGTGTACTTTCAAACTCAAGGCGCTGACTCTTGATGCAGCCAAGAACGTGATTGTGGTGACTCCTCAGGTGACCGAGGCAGAAGGTTTCGTTGCCGGTGCTTTCCCAACAGCCACCGTGACCATGATTGGTAGCTATGCTTCCGACTTGCTTGGCACATGGGTGATGAAAGAATTGGTGACAACAAAATCTGGTTTTATATCTTCTTGGGGATGTACGGAGAATGATGTTGCAGGTTATCCTACACTCAATGCAGAAGACACTTTCACGTTCTCAGGCGAAGGTACGACAGAGGGTTATAAGCTTACGACGTCACTCAAATCAGAATTGAAAAACTATTTCAACGAGAATTCAGACTTCTCTATCGACAAGGAATATACACTTAGAGTGGGTATGGGTGAAAAGAGAACAACTCAACTGTTGAAACTTAACAACGTAAACCGTTACTTCTCAGCAAAGCAGCAGAGCGAAGATAAGGAGGCTTATGTTGCTGTAAGAAACATTACAGATGAAACTACGGGTGAAACCTTGCTTGATGTTTATGTAATAGACTA
>ERZ808270.967-NODE-967-length-13901-cov-4.111368_pt1 | contig 13901 bp, 11 predicted proteins | sample MGYA00521082_ERZ808270 | MGnify/ENA primary metagenome ERZ808270 (study PRJEB31516, sample SAMN03275594) | gut metagenome | biome: mammalia-associated habitat; material: feces | host: Papio cynocephalus | place: Kenya | collected 2012-07-27 ...
GGCGCCTTTTCAAGGGGGACTAAGTTGTCACCGTAGGGGCGAACATTGTTCGCCCGGGACTTCTCAGTCAAGCCCTGCACAGGATTTTCCATTGCAAACCCCGGAAAAATACGTTATCATATAGAAGTTGAAAGATCCATCTGCCGGATGGAATTGTCAGAACCTGCCTTGATACGGCGTGAGATGCCGGATGCGCAGGCAGATTCTTAGAGGAAGGAGCAGCTATCCATGCTTGAAACACAGAAGATCCCCTATGCACTGGGAATTGACGTGGGTTCGACCACTGTCAAGACGGTTTTGCTGACAGAAGAAGGCGAAGTGCTTTCTTCCAGCTATGAACGCCATTTTTCCAAGGTCCGTGAGACCGTGTGTGCAAAGCTGGCACAGCTGGCGCAGGAATATCCGGATAGAAAGCTCCGGGTCAGCATCACCGGCTCTGCCGGACTGGGACTGGCACAGGCGGCAGAGCTGCCCTTTGTCCAGGAAGTACACGCTGCGTTCCTGGCGGTCAAACGGCGCTATCCCCAGGCAGATGTGGTCATCGAGCTGGGCGGCGAGGATGCGAAGATCATCTTTCTCACCGGCGGCGTAGAACAGCGCATGAACGGCAGCTGTGCCGGCGGTACGGGCGCATTTATCGACCAGATGGCGACCCTGCTGGACGTGAGCGTGGATCAGCTGGATAAAATGGCGCTGGCGGCAGAAAAGGTCTATCCCATCGCCTCCCGGTGTGGCGTGTTCGCCAAGTCGGACATCCAGCCCCTGCTGAACCAGGGCGCACGCCGGGAGGACATCGCCGCAAGCATTTTCCAGGCGGTGGTGGATCAGACGGTCTCCGGTCTGGCACAGGGCAGACGCATTTCCGGAAATGTCCTGTTCCTGGGCGGTCCGCTGTCCTTTTTGCAGGGACTGCGCAACGCCTTTACCAAGACGCTGGAACTGGACGAAGAACACGCCCTGTTCCCGGAGGACGGCAGAACCTTTGTGGCATACGGCAGCGCCGTTTCCGCATCGTCTCTGACGGATACATACACCTTAAATGAACTGGAAGAGATGCTCCGGAACGCCAGGACCCAGACGGCACTGGTGGCAGACAAGCCGCTGTTCAGCTATCCGGAGGAATACCAGCGCTTTCAGGAGCGCCACGCCGCACACGATGTGGCACGGGGCGACTACCGTACCTATGCCGGAAAGGCATACCTGGGCATTGACGCCGGCTCTACCACCACCAAGATCGTGCTGCTGTCGGAAAACCACGAATTGCTGTACGAGTTCTACGCCTCCAATAAGGGACAGCCGCTGGACTGCATCCAGCGGGAACTCTCTGCCTTGTATGAGGGGCTGAGTCCGGACTGCACCATCTGCGGCAGTGCCGTTACCGGCTACGGCGAGGATCTCATCCGTGCCGGACTGGGTGTGGACTTCGGCATCGTGGAGACTGTGGCGCACTTCAAGGCGGCATCATTCTTCTGTCCGGAGGTAGACTTTATCATCGACATCGGCGGACAGGATATCAAGTGCTTCCAGATCAAGATCGACAGCATCATGCTGAATGAGGCTTGTTCCTCCGGCTGCGGTTCGTTCATCCAGGCGTTTGCTGTGGCGCTGGGCTACGACATCGCCGATTTCTCCAGGCTGGGTCTCTTCGCTGAGCATCCGGTAGACCTGGGTTCCCGCTGCACTGTGTTCATGAACAGTAGCGTCAAGCAGGCGCAGAAGGACGGCGCAACGGTAGAGGATATCTCCGCCGGTCTGTCCGGTTCTATCGTCAAGAACGCCATCTATAAGGTCATCCGTGCGCACAACCCGGAGGAGCTGGGACAGCACATCGTGGTACAGGGCGGTACGTTCCTCAACGATGCCGTGCTGCGCTGTTTTGAACGGGAGATCGGTCACGACGTCATTCGTCCGGCGATCTCCGGACTCATGGGGGCATTCGGTGCGGCGCTGTATGCCCAGGAGAAGAGCAGCGGCACCAGCACCCTGCTGAATGCCCGGGAGCTGAAAGACTTCTCCTACACGGCAAAGGCAGCCACCTGCAAGGGATGTACGGCGCACTGTGCGCTGAGCATCATCCGGTTCAATAACGGCGGCCGGTTCATTTCCGGAAACCGCTGTGAAAAGGGCGCAGGCAAGAAGGAGTCGGAGCAGATGCCCAATCTGTTCGAGTGGAAATACCGGCACATTCTGGCGCTGGAACAGCAGAACCAGCCGGAAGAGCCGAAAGCCACGGTGGGACTGCCGCTGGCGCTCCACTACTACGACCAGATGCCCCTGTGGCATACGTTCTTTACGGAACTGGGCTTTGCGGTGAAGTTCTCCGAGGAAAGCACCCGGCAGACCTATTACAAGGGACAGAGTACCATCCCGTCCGATACGGTGTGCTATCCGGCAAAGCTGACACACGGCCATATCGAGAGCCTGCTGGAACAGGGCGTGGACTTTATCTTCTACCCCTGCATGAGCTATAACATCGACGAGGGCGATTCGGACAATCACTACAACTGTCCGGTGGTGGCGTATTATCCGGAACTGCTTATGGCGAACTGCGAAAAGCTGAACCACAACAATTTCCTGTACCCGTTCCTCGACCTGAACCGCCGCAGCCACGTGGTCAAGACCCTGTCCACCATGTTCAGCCGCTATGCCACCAAAAAGCAGGTGGAGACGGCGCTGGAACACGGCTTTGCGGCGCTGGAACAGTACCGGAAAGACATTGTGACAGAGGGCGAAGAGATCGTCCGGCAGGCGAGAGATGCCGGAAAGCAGATCATCGTCCTTGCCGGCAGACCTTATCACATCGACCCGGAGATCAACCACGGCATCCATAAGCTGATCGGCAGTCTGGGGCTGGCAGTCATCACCGAGGACAGCGTGGCGCATCTGGCGCAGACGCCGGAACTCCAGGCGCTGAACCAGTGGACCTATCACTCCCGGATGTACCGTGCCGCCAGGTATGTCACCACACAGCCGGATATGCAGCTGGTACAGCTGGTGTCCTTCGGCTGCGGTATCGACGCCATCACCACAGACGAGGTGCGGCGCATCCTGGAGACCGGCGGCAAGCTGTACACCCAGCTGAAGATCGACGAGATCAGCAACCTGGGCGCTATCAAGATCCGCCTGCGCAGTCTCATCGCCGCTATGGAGCAGACACAGAACCAGACAGCACCGGAGACGGTGTGAAATCTTTTGTCAGTGAAAATTGTAGTATACTGTAATTTTCAAAATTCTATAGATTAGGCTCCCTTGAAAAGGGAGCTGGCAGCCGCAGGCTGACTGAGGGATTTTGCTGTGAAATCTGCAATTTAGGAAAAATTCATCAGAATCCCTCCACCAGCTTCGCTGGTCCCCCCTCCCTTTTCAAGGGAGGCTAATTATAAAGTCCAAAACCTTAAAAATAAACTGCCTGCATCCCACCCAAAACCCAGAGCATTCCAAGGAGGTAACCATACCTATGGCATACGCAAAGTTTACACCGGAAATGAAAAAGACATATACCATTCTTGCACCCAATATGCTCCCCATTCACTTCCATCTGCTGATCCGCATCCTGGAACAGTTCGGGTATCATGTAGTGCTGCTGGAGTCTACTTCCCGCACGGTCGTGGAAGAGGGACTGAAAAACGTACATAACGACACCTGCTATCCGGCGCTTCTGGTGGTGGGACAGTTTATGGAGGCGCTGAAAAGCGGCAAGTATGACGTGGATCATACGGCGCTGCTCATCACCCAGACCGGCGGCGGATGCCGTGCGTCCAACTATATCCACCTGCTCCGGAAGTGCGTGGCAGAACAGTTCCCCAACGTGCCGGTGATCTCGCTGAACTTCGCCGGACTGGAAAAGGACAGCAGCCTGGAGCTGACGCCGGCGCTGTGCATCAAGATGGTGTACGCCGTGCTGTATGCCGATATGCTCATGACCCTGTTCAACCAGTGCCGTCCCTATGAGCTGAACGAGGGCGAGTCCCAGCAGGTGCTGGATGCCTGGCAGGAAAAGCTGCCGAAACTGTTCGAGAGCAGCAAGTATCTTTCCGCAGAGAAGATCTATGCCCAGATCCTGAAGGACTTCGCCGCCATCCCACGGAGCAAAAAGCCCAAGATCAAGGTGGGCATTATCGGCGAGATCTACGTAAAATATTCGCCGCTGGCGAACAACCACCTGGAGGACTTCCTCATCTCCGAGGGCTGCGAGCCTGTCGTGCCGACTCTGCTGGAATTTGTTCTGTACTGTGCGGCAAATACGGAGACCAACAGCCACCTGTATGACTACAAGAACTTCAAGACCCTGGCGTTCGGGCTGGGTTATAAGTTCCTGCACAGCAAGCAGGTGCAGATGATCAAGGCAATCCAGAAACACGGCGAGTTCACGCCGCCGCACGATTTCGAGGATCTGCGCCGGGCGGCGGATAAGTATATCAGCCAGGGCGTTTCCATGGGCGAGGGCTGGATGATTACCGCCGAAATGGCAGTGCTGGCAGAGACCGGCACGGAGAATATCATCTGCACCCAGCCGTTCGGCTGTCTGCCCAACCACATCGTGGCAAAGGGCATGGCGAGAACCATCAAGAACGCCTATCCCAACGCCAACATTGTGGCGATCGACTATGACCCCGGCGCAACACGGGTCAACCAGGAAAACCGCATCAAGCTGATGCTGGCGAACGCCCGGATGGAGCAGGAGAACAAGGTCTGATGGTGAAGTCCATTTGTTTTACCGGACACCGGCACATCGCCAAGGAAAAGCTGCCGGCGGCGCTGGCGGAGCTGCGGCGTGTGCTGGAAACGGCGATCCCACAGGGATTCGTGGATTTTTACGCCGGCGGTGCGCTGGGGTGGGATACCTACTGCGCACAGACAGTGCTGGATCTCCGGGAGGAGTATCCCTGCATCGCCCTGCATCTGGTGCTGCCCTGTTCCCGCGAGGAGCAGACGGCACGCTGGACAGAGGCACAGAAAGCTGCCTATGACTGCATCTACCGGGAGGCGGATTCCTGTGAGTTCGTCTCTGTGGACTATACCAAGGATTGTATGCGCCTGCGGAACAAGCGCCTGGTGGAGCTGGCGGACTGCTGCGTCTGCTTCTGTGGCGAACCGGAGGGCAGGAGCGGCACGGCGCAGACTGTCCGCATGGCACGGCAAAAGGGTATCCCGGTCATCAATCTGGCATCGTGAAAGACAAAAGCCGCGTCGGCGTGACGCGGCTTTTTTGTGTATGGAAAGGAATGCTCAGTTCCGGGCAGCGGCTTTTTCGTTTCGCCGGAACGGGCAAAATGCTCATTCCGCAATGACAGCATCTTCTGCAGTGTAACCCTCCAGGGAATTCTCCTTGACCTGGATACATACAAAGCGGATGGGAGAGTCTTCGCCTGCAAAGAATTGTCTTTTTGCAGCCGGAGCGACCCGGATAAAGTCTCCTGCGTGCAGTTCTACAGTTTCTCCGTCGATCACAGCTTTTCCGCTGCCGGAAAGAATGATATAAACTTCTTCGTTCTGCTTATGAGAATGCACGAAAGGAACGCCTGCGCCAGCCGGGAGATTGTTGACACTGATCTCAGCACCTGTGAGAGAAAGCTTATCGTGCAGTTCGGTTCTTGCCTCTTCTGTGACACTTACTTTTGTATAATTGCGCATAAAAGCACCTCCGGAAATATTGTTGTAACCATTTCGATTACAACAATATTCTAGCACAGACTAGTTGTAATGTCAATAGTTACAACGCAAATTTGTATAACTGCACAATTTTCGGCTTGTTTCATTGTAACTGTTGACATTACAACCAAAGCATGATACAATAGGAATACGGTCAACAGGAGGAGAGAAGTATGCAGTTTTCATCCAGATTCACGATTGCGGTACATATTTTGCTGTGTATCGGGATTTTCCAGGATACCGATAAGGTCACCTCGAAATTTCTTGCCGGGAGCATCCATGTAAATCCGGTCATTATCAGAAACATCCTGGGACAGCTGTCGTCTGCCGGGATCGTTGCGGTCAAGGCAGGCGTGGGCGGCGCATCGCTGGCAAAACAGCCGGACGAGATCACAATGCTGGACATCTTTCAGGCGGTGGAAAAGGAAGAATCGTTGTTTCACTTTCATGAAGATCCGAATCCGGCGTGTCCCGTTGGAAGGAATGTCCATGCTGTCATAGACGGAAAGCTGGATCGGGTGCAGTCTGCAATGGAAAGCGAGATGTCCAAAGTCACACTGCGCCAGCTGATCGGCGAAACCAGAGAGAGAATACAGGCAGAGCGCTGAGGAGTTTCTGTGTTCTATGCGGAATCATTTGGCTGTGCAATCTTTGTGCGGTATTGCCTCTTGCATTTCCGGCGGAAATATGCTATACTGAAAACAGACTGACGGCACAGGCGGCGATGCCTGCGCCGGAAACAACCACAGGAGGATACTATGGCAAAGAAAAATCAGAAAATGGTGGAAGAGATCACGGCAATGGACGTGGATTTCGCACAGTGGTACACCGATATCTGCAAAAAGGCAGAGCTTGTCTCTTATACCAGTGTAAAGGGCTGTATGGTCATTCGTCCCTACGGCTATGCCATCTGGGAAAATATACAGCGCATCCTGGACGCAAAGTTCAAGGAAACCGGTCACGTGAACGTCAATATGCCCATGTTCATTCCGGAGAGCCTGCTCCAGAAGGAAAAGGATCACGTAGAGGGCTTTGCGCCGGAAGTGGCATGGGTCACCTACGGCGGCAGCGAAAAGCTGGAAGAGCGCCTGTGCGTTCGTCCGACTTCAGAAACTCTGTTCTGCGATCACTACAAGGACATCGTACACAGCTATCGTGACCTGCCGAAGCTGTACAACCAGTGGGTCAGCGTAGTGCGCTGGGAAAAGACCACCCGTCCGTTCCTGCGCTCCCGGGAATTCCTGTGGCAGGAGGGACACACCATCCACGCTACCGCAGAAGAGGCGATCCAGGAGACCGAGCGTATGCTGAACGTATACGCTGACTTCTGCGAAAAGTGCCTGGCAATGCCGGTGGTCAAGGGCAGAAAGACCGAGAGCGACAAGTTCGCCGGCGCTGTCTCCACCTATGCTATCGAGGCGCTGATGCACGACGGCAAGGCGCTCCAGGCTGGTACATCCCACTACTTCGGCGACGGCTTTGCCAAGGCGTTCGGCATCCAGTTTGCCGGCAAGGACAACAAGCTGGCATATCCGCATCAGACCAGCTGGGGCATGACCACCCGTCTGATCGGCGCGATCATCATGACACACGGCGATGACAGCGGTCTGGTACTGCCGCCGGCAGTGGCTCCGGTACAGGCTGTGATCGTCCCCATCGCACAGCACAAGGAAGGCGTTCTGGACAAGGCGAACGAGCTGTACCAGGCACTGGCTGCCAAGGGCATCCGGGTCAAGCTGGACGACTCCGACAACTCTCCGGGATGGAAGTTTGCGCAGTACGAGATGAAGGGCGTTCCGGTTCGTATCGAGATCGGCCCGAAGGATATCGAGTCCGGACAGTGTGTGGTCGCTGCACGCTTTAACGGCGAAAAGCAGATCGTTGCTCTGGACGAGAACTATGCGGCGCTGTGTGACACCGTGACCGACCTGCTGGAGAACGTGATTCCGCAGGGAATGTTCCAGAAGGCACTGGAAAACCGGAAGAACAAGACCTATGTCTGCCAGACCATGGACGAGATCACCCAGGCGCTGGAAGAAAAGGGCGACGGCTTTATCGAGGCAATGTGGTGCGGCGACGAGGCGTGCGAGGACAAGGTGAAGGAAGTCACCGGCGTTGGCTCACGCTGCATTCCGCTGAACCAGCAGCACATCTCTGACAAATGCGTCTGCTGCGGCAAGCCGGCAAAGCACATGGTGCTGTGGGGCAAGGCATATTGATCTTACCGCAAACAGAAGAATAACAGCAGCCGTCCGGTTCGCCGGGCGGCTGTTTTTTGTTGTACAAAAAGTCTCCTCTTATAGAGGAGATGCCCGACAGGGCAGAGGAGTCGATTTTCCCATTTTGAAAAGGCAAATCTGTAGGGGGCGATGCCCACATCGCCCCTTAATTTGGGGGAAACGCTGTCCTAGGGACAACTTGTTCCACCCGTCCGGCGGAATCGCTCGTTCCTCGCTGTCCGCCTGGGGCTTGCAAACGCCCTTGTTTGCCTTTTCCTGTGCGTGCAACGTAGATATTCTAACTGTTACTTTTACAGGCGGTTGATGTTGTTATGACGGCGTTTGCCACGCAAATTGTAGGGGCGAACATCGTTCGCCCGATACTCCTCTGACTCCTCCGGCACTGCGTGCCACCTCCTCTAAAAGAGGAGGCTCTATCAAATTGTCTCCTCTTATAGAGGAGATGCCCGGCAGGGCAGAGGAGTTGCCTCACCTCTCTTGAAAAGGCGCCCGAAGGGCTTGCCAGCTCCTCTATAGAGGAGCCTTATATCGAGTCCTCGAAACAAAAATCCCCCGGAGGGGTCATAGGCGGCTGCTGCCGCCGTAACACTGCCTTTCTCAAACGTTAGATTGGGGGGTAAGGTCAGCAACGACCCGTTGCAAATTGGCTATTGCAATTTTTGTTGTTTTCTTGTATAATAAAAGATACAGCATACCGGGAAGGCACAGGCTTTCGGGGGAACGGCGTGCTGCTTTCGAATTCGTTTTGTTCCGGCAGAAAACCGCCCGGAACACACGGGAAAGGAATCTCTATGAAACATATGACCAAAAAGATTGCCGGACTGGGTCTCGGTCTGGCGCTGGTGCTGGGCTGCGGCGTGGGTACGCTGTCGGCTGCGGCAACCTCGGTGGGCGATGTGATTGCCCACGCCTACGCTGTGGGTCTGCCGGAGGCGCAGATCCAGCAGTGCATCGCACAGTACAGCGGCGGCAATTATACCTCCGAACAGTGCGATAAGGCGATTGCTGCCCTAGATAACTGGGCAAGCCAGCGTGACCAGAAGATCGAGGATGAACTGAACAAAGGTACTACTGCCCCGGCAGATAACGCCGACTCCTCCGCCGGCGAGACGACCACCACTGCCGCAAAGGCAAACGGCAGCAGCGCCGCACAGACGACCACACCCTCTGCCAAGGATTTTATGAATATGACCCTGGATGAAAAGGCCAGCTATATCAATAGCCTGCCGGCAGATAAACGGGACAGCTTCGTGCAGAACATGAGCAACGACGAGCGCAACAGCTTTCTGAAACAGCTGGACACCAGCGACCAGCTGGATATTATCGCCAGCATGGCAGACGTGGGCGAGGCGTTCGGCGTGAACTTCTCGGTGGATGAGATCTCCGACGGCGCAATTTCCATCAGCGCCCATGACGCAGACGGCAACCTGGTGGGTGTGTCCACCTTTGGCAATACGGTAGAGGCGACCGGTATCCCGTATACCGTTCCGGTGCTGATCGGCGGCGGCGCAGTTGTCCTGGCGGCAGCCGGACTGGGCATCGTCCTCTGCCGCAGCAAGAAATCGTGAGGCGGCGTGTATGAAAAAGAAAACTACATCCAGACTGCCGCTGCCCCTGTGGGCGCAGATCCTGCTGCCGCTGCTGGTGGCTGTGCTTTGCGCCGGCATCCTGCTGCTGGGCAGCATCCGCCCGTATGAGATGGCGAAAACTTACCTGAAAGTTGCCTTTATGGACGGCAGCGGCGTTGTTTCTGACAACGGTACAAACGGACTGAACATCGTCCAGACGGACATCGACACCGACTATACCGGCGAGACCGCAGAAGAGGGTACGCCGGTGGTCTCGGACTACGGCAGCCAGTGCGCTGTGCTGGAGGCGAAATCCATCGGGCTGTATGCGCCGGTCTACTGGGGCGGCGGTGCGGAACTGCTGGAAGAGGGCGCCTGCCAGACGCCGGCATCTGCACTGCTGGGCGCATCGGGAAACTCTGTCATCAGCGCCCATGTCAACACCTTTTTCCATGATCTGAACCAGCTGAAGGTGGGGGACACGGTGACGGCGTATACCACCTACGGCAAATTTACCTATGAGGTCACGGAGCAGATCACCTTTGACGCATCGGACAAGTCCTATCTGAAAAAGACGGACGACGAGCGTCTGACCCTGTACACCTGCGAGATGCAGCTCCTCGGCTCGTCCTCGAAACGGGTGGGCGTGGTCTGCAGGCTGACGGATAAGGCGTTCTATACCGATGCCGGCACAAGTGCGGAAGGAGGCAACCAATGAGCAAAGCAACAACTTCCGGAATGGGAAAAGGCGGACTGCTGCTCCGGCTGATCCTGTCGATTCTGCTGGTGTTTTCCCTGCTGGGGACGGTGGGCAGCGCCGTGGGCGTTTCTGTCCTGTGCGGTCCGTCCCAGCTGATCTCTCAGATGCACCGGCACGATGCCGGTCAGAAGGTCTACGACAGCCTGAACACCAAGTTCCAGAACGACTACAACACCACCGCTGTCCCGGCAGAAGTCTATATGGACACCATCTCTGCGGACTGGCTGGAACAGTGCATGGAGAACAAGGTGACGGCGCTCTATGGAAAAGGCAGCGGGGACATTGATTTTTCGGCGCTGGAGAGCAGCATCACAGACTACTTTGAAAAGTACGCAGAGGAGAACAACTGCGCAAAGGACGACACCTACAACGAAAAACTCCGGGAGACCATCGACAACGGAGAAAAGATCATCTCCGATGCCACAGACCTGCTGCGGACAGAGACCCTCCAAAAGGCTGGTTATATCTCCAAGCTGCACAAGCTGCGGACACTGACCTTTGCAGGGGTAGGCACTTGCGGCGTGCTGACGGTACTGCTGTTGCTGCTGCTGCGGAACCGCTACTGGATCGGCACCGGCTGTTTCGGCGCAGGCGCATTGCTGACTGCCGGCGCTGGTGTGATCTTCGGCACAGGCGTGATCCATCGGTTCGTGCTGAAAGAGGCGGCTGTTTACGCCGTTGTCACCGGCACGATGACGGCACTCACTACGGCGGTGCTGGTCTCCGGCATCGTCCTGCTGGCGCTGGGTGTGGTGCTGCTGGCACTGCATCTGAAAGGCCAGCGCTCGGAGAAAACGGAATAAAGGCAACACCGCACAAAGCTTGTGCGTAAGATGCGCAGCCGGATTTTTCGGCAGATTGCATAGAAATTTCGCAGGCATACTTGGTGGTCGCAATCAATCCTAGTGCGACACTCCTTTGTCCTCGGGCAGAATCCTGCCTCGAACGCAGTCGTCTGGCAAGGGATTTCTGGGCAATATGACGGAAAATCAGCAAGCAGATTGCGTGCAAAGCCGCCAGGCGTGCTTTGTGCGGTGTTGCCTATATTGCCGCAGAAACGGGTTCTGACGGCAGACACAGAAAGGAAACTGTTATGAAAAATGCAAAAATGCGAACTGGTATCATTTTGGGCGTGATCGTTCTCCTGGTGCTGATCGTGGGCGCCGGTGCAGTCACCGTTGTCCCGGCAGGACACACCGGCGTGGTCGTCACCATGGGAAAGGTCTCCGAGCGTGTGCTGGATGAGGGAATGCACTTCAAGATGCCCTTTGTACAGCAGGTGGTCATGATGAACAACAAGATTCAGAAAACGGAGATCGATTCCAACGGCGTGTCCAAGGATCTGCAAACCGTCTCCAGCGGCGTTGCTATCAACTATCACATCAATAAGGACGATTCCGCTGTGATCTACCGTACCATCGGCGAGGGCTATGCAGACACCGTTTTGCAGCCGGCGATCCAGGAATCCATGAAAGCTATCACGGCGCAGTATACCGCCGAGGAACTGATTACCAAGCGCTCTGCCGTGGGCGAGGAAATCGGCGCAACGCTGGCGGAAAAGGTGCAGGAATACGGCATTTTGATTGATAAGTTCAACATCATCAATTTTGACTTCTCTGCGGAGTTCAACGACGCCATCGAGCAGAAACAGGTGGCAGAGCAGAACAAGCTCCGTGCCGAGACCGAAAAGGAACAGAAGATCATTGAGGCACAGGCGGATGCGGAGCAAAAGGTCATCGCTGCCAAGGCAGAGGCGGACGCTATCCGGCAGAAAGCTGAGGCAGAGGCAGACGCCAACGAGAAGATCAACGCATCACTGAATGAGAACGTGCTGAAATACCAGCAGATCGAAAAGTGGAACGGGGAATACCCCAACGTGGTATCTTCGGACTCTTCCATTCTGGTGGGTGTGTCGTCCGGTGATGACACAGCGGCTGCGGCAGATGCTGCAAATTCCGCAAACTAAAACAGCGTACCACAATTGCAGTCAACCAGAAACCGTGCGGCAGCTATCCCTGCCGCCGTTTCGTTTTCAGAAGAGGAGAACCGCCATGAGAAAACCGCTGACTTCCGGACAAAAGGGCGCACAGGGCGAAAAGCAGGTTGCCCGGCATCTGCGCTGGCTCAGCAAAAAGCAGTACATCGTGCTGTCTGATCTGATGCTATTGCAGGGCAGGCGGCTCACCCAGATCGACCATGTGGTGGTGTCAGTCTATGGCATATTCGTCATCGAGACCAAGAACTATCACGGCACTATCACCGGGACGGAACGCAAGGAGTTCTGGACGCAGGAGCGGCACGGAAAGCGGTATAATTTCCGCAGCCCGTTCCGGCAGAACTATGCCCACATCCGTGCGCTGATGCAGCTGCTGGATCTGGACGAGGACTGCTTTTTCTCCATTGCGGCGTTTGCGGATGATGCGGTGCTGGCGGTGGAGCAGGAAGAGGACAGCGTGGAACAGCTGGTGCATTTCCGGGAAGTCCGGTGCACCATTCGCCGTCAGCGGCAGATGCTGCTGGCGTGGGACGATGTGCGTTACTATGCCGGGACGATCCTCTGCGCCAATCTGGACACGCCCCAGGCGAGACAGACACACCTGGAACAGATCGACAACGAGATCGCCTACCGGAACTTTGCCCTGCGGAACGGCTTGTGTCCGCGCTGCGGCGGAAAGCTGGTGCTGCGCCACGGCACATATGGGGATTTCTACGGATGCAGCAATTATCCGGCGTGCCGCTATACCCTGGAAAACGAGATGTAATTCCGAAAAAATGGGAATGCGCACGCCCAACTTTTTACATTCATTTGAATTGCGTACTACGGAAAACAAAGTAGTTCTTTTCTTCGAAATGAAATGTGAAAAAACTCTTGCTTTTTCAAGTCGAATGTGCTATACTACAAAAGTACACAAATCGTATCTTATATGTGCTATCAAACGTGTCCGGCATTCCGGCGTATGCAGGCGGAAGGTCGGCGCAGCGTTTTTTACTAAGGAGACACCACATAAAGGCTCTGTACAGGATATGCCCGCAGTGTTTCCATGGATGCCGTCCGGTCTGTGGGCAGACGGGGACGGCGGCAATGTTCGCAGAGGAGAAGAATCATGACGAAACAAAAACGGCTCCAGATCGGTCTGATGATACACCATCTGGAAAATGAATATGCAAGCGAGATACTGAAAGGTGCGATCGCTGCTGCGGAAGAACTGGACATCAATCTGATCCTGCTGCCCGGCAGGGGAATCAATGCCGTAGAAGATGATGAGAAGTATTCGATCTATGATTATCAGTACAATGTGATCTACAACTATGTTTCCACCGCCAACCTGGACGGACTGCTGGTCTCTGTGGGAACGGTCGGCTCGTATATCAGCCGGGACGAAATGCGCAAGTTCCTGCGTTCCTATGATCCGCTGCCGCTGCTGACCATGGAAGTGGAATTCCCCGGCTATCCCTGCATCCGGTTCAACACGGACGGGATGAAGCTGGCGGTAGAGCATCTGATCCAGCGTCACGGCTGCCGGAAGATCGGCTATGTCTCCGGTCCGATGGGAAACCAGGACGCCATGGACCGGCTGCACTGTTACCGCACGGCGCTGGAGGCGAACCACATTCCCTACGACTGCACCAAGGTGGTCTACGGCAACTTCTCCGAATCCTCGGAAGAGGTGGTTCGGGAAC
>ERZ808270.968-NODE-968-length-13886-cov-4.769142_pt1 | contig 13886 bp, 11 predicted proteins | sample MGYA00521082_ERZ808270 | MGnify/ENA primary metagenome ERZ808270 (study PRJEB31516, sample SAMN03275594) | gut metagenome | biome: mammalia-associated habitat; material: feces | host: Papio cynocephalus | place: Kenya | collected 2012-07-27 ...
TTTGATTGAAATTTTCCACCGGAAATTTTCAATCAAGGGGCGCAACTTGTTTTCTGTATCTATCAATTTAAGCGATAATGTAACTGCCCCTCATCAGTCCACTACGTTGACAGCAGGCTGCCGAAACTGCCGTAAAACGGCAGTTCGGCAAGAAAAGCCCCCCAAGGGGAAGCTTATTTATTTTCGCAAAGTTTTTAAAAATTCCTTATCTTCCGCCGATACTCTGTACGAATCACGGCATTTCGAAATCGCCTTATTCATTGTAAACTTATTCAAGTGCGGCGCGCCCGTCAGATACGCCAGAGTCTTATCCCGAAAATTCGTGAAACACTCCGCTATCAGCCACGCGTTCGCCATATTCACGTAGTATTCCGTTTCGCTTTCCAGACTGTCCGCCGCCCGCAGAATACCGTCCGTATATCCTGCGAACGAGCTCATTTTCAGCAGAATAATCAGCCCCAGCCGCCGCACGAACGTGTGCGTTTTATCGCGCAGACATTCCAGCGCGAAATCGAAAAACAGCGGTTTGTTCTCTTCCGTGAACGTAAATTTCATGCAGTCCGTCGCCGCCCAGTTATCCGCCCGCCGCGCATACGGCAGAACGTAACGTTTAAATTCGGAAAAATCTTTGATTTTGCCGATCAGCTTGCCGCGAATCAGCACTTCCGTGTGATTTCCCCACAGTTCCAACGCCAGAAATTCCCGCGCGTTCCCCCTTCCTATCTCCCGCACGATTCTGTCCGTTTCCGTGCCCGGCACGGCAATCGCGGGCAGCGCCGTGTTCACGATGCGCCGTTCCCACGCGCCTTTTTCTTCGCCTTTGGAAAGCGTTTTCAGATACCGCGAAAATTCCTCGCCGTCCTCTTTCGTCCAGTGTTCTCTCGTAAGCTGCATTTTCCCTCCACGGTTCACAGCGCCGCGAAAAAATCGAAAATCGTATCGAAGTACCCGAACGCCACGCCGTCCTCCGAGCCGTAAATTTCGTGTTTCGCGCCCGCAAATACTTCGAATCTGCAATTTTTCAGCCGCTTCGAAAGCGCGATCTGCGGCTTTTTCAAAACCAGCGTATCGTTTTCCGCCGCGGCGATAAATACGGGCGTTTCCACCCGTTCCGGCGCGCCCTTTTTTAATATCAGCTTCCCCGCGATAAGCGAATTGTACACCCACCCGTACGTGGAAGAATAATTCTGATAATCTTCGTGCGTGCGCTTGAACTCGTTGTATTCGTCGAACCGCGCCCGCGAAGTGCGCGAAGAATCTTCGAATTTTTCGTTGCCGGGGTACGGCGAAGAAATAAACGCGCGCTTTTCCGATTTCCCTGTTTTCACGGCGATTTTCATAAGCAGCCGCGCCAGCCACAGAGGCACTTTTCCGGGATTCGGCACCACCATCGGCGAGGATAAGAAGGCTTTTTTGAAAAACGCGGGCTGCCGCTCCATAAACAGCATGCCTATCGCGCACCCCATCGAATGCGCGTAAAGATAAATCTCCCCCGACGTTTCCGCGCGCACCGTATCGCAGAAAATTTCAAAATCGTCCGCATATTCCGAAAAACGGTCGATATGCGTCAGCGTTTTATCCGCCGTTTTGCGGTACGAAAGCCCGTGTCCCCGATGTTCGGGAATGTACACGTTATACCCCTCTTGCAGAAAATAAAAGGCAAGCTCGCGCCACTTTTCCGCCGACTCCGTAAACCCGTGCGAAATAATCACCGTTTTTTGCGCCGCTTCCGCCCTGTCGTTACCGTCGCCCGCGGCGTATTTTACGTAATGCAGCGAATTGCCGTCGTAACCCGCAAAATAGCCGTCGTAACGGCGCGCGTTCAGATACGGCAGCACCGTTTCTTTCATCTGCCGCGCATAATCCGCCTCGGAAACGTATGCCCGCTTTCCGCTCATTTTCCGATCTCCTCCGCCGACGATTGCGCCGTATTTTCTTCCGCCGTTTCCGCGATCTCCTTCGTTTTATTCGCCGCGGCGATGGTATCCATTACCTGCTTTTCGTTATAGAACAGGAACAGCACGGCGCCGATCAGGCAGCACACCGTTGCCACAATCGCCGTTATGCGATAAGAAAACTCCGTTTGCGAAACGGTGATGGACGTAAACGCCAGCAACGCGATTGCCTGCCCCATCTTCATGGCAAACGTACGCGCCGCAAAGAACATGCCGTTGCGCTGTTCGCCCGTTTCCGCGGCGTCCGCTTCGGCGATATCCGCCACCACCGCCTGCGGCAATATGCCTAAAATCGCCATGGGCACGCCCGCCATTACGGCGATCAGGTATCCCCAACCCATGCCCTCGCCGCAGAACACCGTTATAAGAAACACCGCGGCATACGCAAAAAATCCCGCCACGACGATTTTCTTTTTACCGAATTTCGGCGCCAGTTTGTTCACCGCCGGGTACAGGCAAAGGCTGACTACCGTCATAATCACCGTAAGCACAAACGAATTTCCCTCGTCCGCGTGCATCAGCCGCGTGATGTAAAACGCCAGCCCCGTCTGAAACAGCGTTACCGCAAAGAAATAGATGATGTCTGAATACACGAATCTGCGGAACTGCCTGTTTTTAAACGACTTGAACAGCGAGGAAAACGCCTTCGTTTTTACGGGCACCGACGCGATGTATTCGCGTTCTTTGATGCAGAACGAGGGCACCAGCATCGCAACCGCCGCAATCGCCGCAAGAATCGCTATCGCCAACCGCACCGCGTTCGCCTCGCTCATCGAAGTGAACAGCCCCGCCAGATTCGGCAGCAGATACGCCACCGAAAAGCCCGCGATGTAGGTGAAAGAAATATACGTGGAAACGTTGATTCTGTTTTTCTGCGTATTGCCAAGCTCCGCGATAAGCGCGTTATACGGCGTGCAGTACACCGTCATGAACAGATAGAACAAAATCAGCGTGATGAACAAAATCACGTCGTTCAGCACCGTGTTCGAAGTCTGCGGCAGCGCAAATACCCCCACCGTAATCGCCGCGAACGGCACCGCGACGGCTTTCATGAACGGGATGCGCCTGCCGCCTTTGAAATTGCTTGCGTCCGACCACCCCGCGATCAACGGATCGGTAACGGCGTCGAACACGCGCCCCACCGCCGTGATGATGCCGAACAGCGTTAAGCCGAGAAACAGCGGATTTGTGGTGATGTACGAAGAAAACACGGCGTTTTCGCCCGTGTAATAATACACCATCCAGCTGCTGATGATGCCGGAAAGCAAGCTCCAGCCGAACTGCCCCACGGCAAAAATCCACAAGATTTTGTTCGTGATTTTTTTCATTTTTCACCCCGCGGAAATAAGTTTGCGCGTTTTGCGCGGATTGCTTGCAAAACAGCGCCGTTTCCGCTTTTCAGTATACCATTTTTTGCCGCGAATGTCAATGCGCGGCACGATTTTTATTATTTTTTTGCCGTAATTTTCCCGAAAAACGTTTGCAAAAAGAAAAAAAGTGTGCTAAAATATCTGCAAGTGAGTAGCTTAACGACGGATTTTTCACCGTAAAATACGGAAAAATCGTCGGAACGGCGTAAGTCCAACCGGACTTGCGCCGTTTTTTTATTTGCCGTTATCGGGAGGTATACAAAAACACAATGCAGAAACAACCGCAACCGTCCGCGCGGAAAACCGCGCCGCAACAAAACCGCATGGGCACGCAGAAAGTGCCCGTGCTTCTTCTTTCCATGGGCTTGCCGATGATTCTTTCCATGGTGCTGCAAGCGCTGTATAACGTGGTGGATACCATGTTCGTCATCAATATGGGCGCGGAGGGCGCGCTCGGCAATCTTGCGCTTTCCGCCGCGTTTCCCGTGCAGATTTTCATGATAGCCGTAGGCGTGGGCACGGGCGTGGGCGTAAACGCCATGCTTTCGCAGAACCTCGGCGCGGGCGAAAAACAAACGGTGAACAAAGTGGCGGGCAACGGCTTGTTTTCGGCTGCCGTGTTTTACGTGCTCTTTCTGCTGTTCGGCGCGTTTCTCTCAAAACCGTACATGCGCCTGATGTCCGCAAACGAAACCGTCGTGCAGATGGGCACAACCTACCTGAAAATCTGCTGCTGCCTTTCTTTCGGCTCCGTAGGCTTCGCCGTTGCCGAACGATTTCTCATTTCCACGGGGAAAACGCTGTTTTCCATGCTTTCGCAGATTGCGGGCGCGGTAATCAACATCGTGCTCGATTACGTTTTTATCTATCCCCTCGGCATGGGGATCGCCGGCGCGGCGTACGCCACCGTCATCGGGCAGATTTTTTCGCTGCTGCTCGCGCTGGCTTTCCACTATACGCTGAACAAAGAAATCGACGGCAGTCCGAAATATATCCGCCCGGGTAGAAAGATTCTCAAAGGCATCTTTTCCATCGGCTTCCCCGCGTTTCTGATGCAGGGCATGCTGGCGGCAATGATGTTCGGCGTGCTTCTTATCATCGGCACGATCCGCAGCGACTACACCGTCAACCTGCTTTCCGGCAGTTTCGGCATCTATTATAAACTGATGCAGACGGCGCTGTTCGCCGCGTTCGGACTTTCGAACACGCTGATTTCCGTCGTTTCTTTCAATTACGGCATGAAAGATAACAAACGCGTAACAGCCGCCGCGAAATACGGCATTCTGTATTCCGTCGTCGTTACGGGCGTCATCGCCGCGCTGTTCCGTATTTTTGCCGCGCCCGTTTCCGAACTCTTCGCGCTCACTCTCGACGAATCTTCCGTCGTCGCAAAATCGGACGTCCTCGCCTCTACGCAAACCGCGCTGCGCGTCGCAACGCCCGGCTATGTGTTTATGGGCGTCGCCGTGGCGATTCAGGGCGTTTTGCAGGGCTTCGGCGAAATTTACACGCCGCTGATTATTTCTGTATTGCGCCTGCTTTTCCCCGTGCTGCCGCTGGCGTGGCTTTTCACTCGCGGCGAAAACGCCGCCGCGCTTTTGTGGTGGGCGTTCCCCGTTTCCGAAATGATTGCCGCCGCCGTCGCCTGTCTGTTTCTTTTCCTCCGCCTGCGCCGCGCCCGTAGACAGGAACTTCGCCCCGAAATAAACGAAAACGAACAAACCGCAACACCCGCCGCGCCGAACGATACAAACAAACGGTGAAAAAAATCCCGACTTTGCTGATTTGCAAAGTCGGGATTTTCTTGGTATGAAAAACTTATTTCACGAAAATTTTCAGTGCCGAGCAAGCCGCCGCCACAATCGAGAACACGCCGCCGAGAATCGAACCGATCGCGATTTTCAGGTTATCGCCGTCTTTCAGGGCGTCTACGATGTTTTTCACAAGAGCGCTCCAGGAGCTCGAACCTTCGGAACCCGCCACGGAAACGTACGAAGCCGCGGTGAAGAAGAACACAGCCGCCAGCACAAAGCACGCAACGGCGATGATGTTCAGCAGGAACGATTTCTTGCCGAGCGCGGCAAGTATCGCAACCACAGCGCCCGCAAGCACCAGAATATAAGGCAGCAGATTCATGAACGAGAAGTTAAGGAACTTCACTTCGCCGATAATCGGATACGTTTCCGAATAACCGAACGCCACCTGCGTGCCCTTGTAGGAAGCCAGAACGTTTTCGCCGGAAACCAGTTCAACCGCGTTGGCGAACATCATGCAGAACGCCACGATCGCAAAGATCACCGCGCCGGCGGAAAGAGCCAGCCCCAAAGTAGATTGTTTTCTTTTTTTAGCCATAACAGCCCTCCGAAAATGATAATATGTAACTTACGTTACGAAATCATTGTAGCATAATAAAAAAGAAAAATCAAATCTTTTACGGCGTTTTTGTTCAAATTTTTTCAGTGTAAAACTTCGCATAAAAAAATTTGCGGGCGCCTGTAAAAGAGTTGATAATTCTTTACTTTTATGATATAATGAAAAATGCCAAACTAACTGAATACGTGAAACAGGATATAGTCCCTTCGGGGATAATTATATCTTTTTTTCCGCACAATAATATGGCTTTGAATTTGATAAAATGCAGATTCTCTCCGTATTATTGTGAGTTATGCAATTTCACGTAGGTTAGTTTGGCGACTATCGAATCTGCGTTTTTATGCGTCGATTCGATCGGCGCATTTTTTTTGTCAAAAATATTATAACCACAAATACGGAGGAAAAAATCATGTGGATCTTTATTCTTATCGTTATCGCAATCGTCGTGCTTATCGTTGTTGCCGTGGAATTCAGCTCGCGATGTCCGAATTGCAAGAAATTCGGCGCAATGGAACAGATTGATAAAGCTATCGTCGCAACGGAAGAAATCAGCAAAATCGAAGAACTGAAAATCCGCGATAAACAGGGCAATGAAATCGGCACGCAGGAGCAAAGAATATATGGCACAAAAATCACGTATGAAATCACTCGCCGTTGTAAATTCTGCGGATATACCGAAAAATATAACACTACGGAAGAAAAATATTGATTTGAGGTATACATAAATGAGCATTTACTTAAAAGATTTTTTTCCTATCGAAAAATCGCAGTATCACGAATGGACGATTTGTCTGAACAACGCTAACAACGAACAAATATACTCTTTTTCGGAAAACCCTCAACGACTTTTAGAACATATTTCCTGGAAACGTCATCGAGGTTCGTCCGTGAGTTTCCGCAATATCAACACAAAATATTGTTTGCAATTTATTCGTCTTGACAGAGAGCAAAAATACAATCAATGGTTATTTTTAGGAGCTTTCGAAAATTGCGGAGTACTTGATTTTCCGGACGGACATCAAACCTATAATTTAAAACAATTAGATATTTTTTCAGGTTTTTCCGAACGTTTAATCATCGAATACACAAAAATTCAAGGACCGAAACAAGCAAAAATCGATATTGCGAACATTGAAACTATCCGCGTCGTCAGCCTGCTCGAAAAAAATTATGTACAGTGCAGCAGACAATTCGACGGATACGACAAAGTATCGCTGCCCTTTCCCGAATTAAAAAAGATAATTATCTCAAACGTTGATAACTGGCGTATTTTGCCGGAAAACGTCAACTGTATTTATGCCATTACGGACACGCTGACGGGAAAAATCTATATCGGCAGCACTTACGGTTATAACGGTACGTGGCAGCGTTGGAGCGACTACGTCTATACAGGCGGACACGGACACGACAAAGAATTGATGCGGATTCTCGCCGCCGATTCCGCCTATGCGGATAATTTCCTGTTTTCCATCGTGGAGTGCTTTTTCAACAGAAACGGAAACGAATTATATATTCTCGAACGGGAAAAGTACTGGAAAGACGTATTTTTAACAAGAAAATTCGGAAACAATAAAAACTGATTTTTACCACGATAAAAGGGCGCGCAAATTTTGCACGCCCTTTTTTGCCGCCGTTTTTTTCAGCGGGTTTGTCGTCGGTTATATGCCGTTTCCGTTGCCGTTTTGATTGTCCGCTTCTGCCTTTGTTTTTCTTGTCTCTGAGGATACGCTCCTCTCCGCCGCCCTGTCGGGCAGGAACTCTTTAATGCAGAAGTCAGAAAAAGCAGCAGCTGCCGGCTGCGCCTTTTTCATCGTTTTTCGGCTTTATTTATCTTTTTTCGGAAAAGTAATCACTCGCCCGTTTTCGTCCGGCTTATCGCCCTGCCGCACGTCGTCCTGTTCGTTTTTCTTCTTCGTCGGTTTTTCTCTTCCCGTCGCGCCGCCGCGCAAGCCGCCATACACCGATTCCGCGCCCGACGCAAGCATTTCCATCACCGTTTCCAGATATTTTTCCCGCTCGCCCTGCGCCGTGATAAACACAATCTCTTCGAAATCGAACGAAGTAAAGCCGTCGCGCTTGCCGTTCGCGTTCACCAGACTCATCTGCACCGTGTCGAAATCTTTTTCCACAAAGTAGCCCGTCAGCTTATCCAGCGTTTCAAAGCCCACCTCCGCGGTGCACAGCCACTTGTTTTTTATCGCCTGATCGATAAACGAAGCAAGCACGTCGCGCGCGGAAATCTTCGGTTCACGGAATTCCTCGCCGTAGTATTCGAACACCCGCGCCAGCATTACGAGATATTCCGTCGCCACGTCCGCGCGGGCGATCTCTTCGATACGCACGCACGCCCAGCCGTCGAAATGCCCCGACGGCGAAACCGCCTGCATAAACAAAAATTCCTCGTCGGCGTTTTCCACAAATCCCGCGAAAAACGCCCCCTCGTCCTTTCCCGTCAATGCCACGGGCAGCCCCGATTTCGTAACTTTCTTAAAAAAATCCGACATACTTTTTCTCCGTCTTATGCCAAGGCTTCACGTCGCCTCGTGCGTTCCGCCTTTTCCGCGTACGCCGTACAGGCAATTTAAATCACGAAAAGCACCCCCGATTGCTCGTCGGAGGTGCAAATTCGCATTTTTCGCTTATTTTCGCCGATTTCACGGAATCACTCCGCAAAACCCAACCGAAAATCAATCGCCGAAACTTACTTAAGGATCTTCGCGATAACGCCGGAACCAACCGTTCTGCCGCCTTCACGAATAGCGAAACGAAGACCTTCTTCCATAGCAACCGGCTTAATAAGAACAACTTTCATGTTGATGTTATCGCCGGGCATAACCATTTCAACGCCTTCGGGAAGCTCGATAGCACCCGTAACGTCCGTCGTTCTGATGAAGAACTGCGGTCTGTAATGGTTGAAGAATGCGGTATGACGGCCGCCTTCGTCTTTCGTAAGAACGTAAACCTGCGCTTCGAATTCCGTACCGGTTTTCACGGTGCCGGGCTTCGCAACAACCTGACCCTTTTCGATGTCGGTTCTGTTGATACCGCGGAGCAGAGCGCCTACGTTATCGCCGGCCATAGCTTCGTCCAGCTGCTTGTGGAACATTTCCAGACCGGTAATAACGGTAGGAACGGGCTTGTCGATCAAGCCTACGATTTCGGCAGGATCGCCAACCTTCGCAATACCTCTTTCTACACGACCGGTAGCAACGGTACCACGACCGGAAATCGTGAATACGTCTTCCACGGGAAGAAGGAAGGGTTTCGCGTCGTCGCGGGGAGGAGTAGGAATATACTCGTCAACCGCATTCATAAGTTCGATGATGCACTGGCATTCGGGAGCCGCAAGGATTTCCGCGGGAGAAGCGTCGGAAGAAGCTTTCTCCAAAGCCTTCAGAGCGGAACCGCGGATAACGGGAACATCGTCGCCGGGGAAGCCGTAGGAAGAAAGAAGGTCTCTTACGTCCATTTCAACAAGGTCAAGAAGTTCCGCGTCATCAACAAGGTCGGTCTTGTTCATGAACACTACGATATAAGGAACGCCTACCTGACGGGCAAGCAGAATGTGCTCGCGGGTCTGGGGCATAGGACCGTCGGTCGCCGCAACAACCAGGATAGCGCCGTCCATCTGAGCAGCGCCGGTAATCATGTTTTTAACGTAGTCGGCGTGTCCCGGGCAGTCAACGTGCGCATAGTGACGCTTGTCCGTCTGATATTCAACGTGCGCGGTGTTGATTGTGATACCACGCGCTCTTTCTTCGGGAGCCTTATCGATTTCGTCGTATCTCATCTTTTCCGCACCGCCGCGAGCAGCCATCACCATCGTGATAGCAGCCGTCAGAGTGGTCTTGCCGTGGTCAACGTGGCCGATGGTACCGATGTTAACGTGGGGTTTGCTTCTGTCGAATTTAGCCTTAGCCATAATTAAAATCCTCCGATTTTATTTATAAATTTTTATATTGCTTTTTTCCTGTTTTCGCCGGGCAGGAAGCCCGCTTCCGTTTTTTTCTGCGCCCTTTACGCCGCCGGAAAACCGCCGATTATTGTAAAAAACGTGCTTTGCGGAACGAAAAACCGCTTTTTTCCGATACGCGATACAGCCGCACTGCTTCGCGGATTGTATTCATTATACCTTAAAATTTTGAAATTATCAAATATTTTAAAGGCGTTTTCGAAAAATTTTTTAAAATTCCTCTTGATTTTCACCCGATCGGCGGTTTTTTATACCTTTTCCGCCGAATCGGGAAAAATTCATCTTATTTCAGACGTTTCAAAAAACTCCGGCAATCGGGCGGAAATCAGTCTTTCTTGCCGCGTTTTTCGATGATGTCTTTCGCGATGTTCTGAGGCACTTCGCTGTAATGATCGAACTGCATCGTGAACTGTCCGCGACCCTGCGTTCTGGAACGCAGCTCGGTGGCGTAACCGAACATTTCGGAAAGGGGAACTTCCGCGTCGATGATCTTCGCGCCGTTTCTGTCGTCGGTGCCGAGGATGGTGCCGCGACGACCGCTGATGTTGCCCATCAGGTCGCCGAAGTAATCTTCGGGGGTGATGATCTGCACTTTCATGATCGGTTCGAGAAGCACGGGATGCGCCTTTTCTACGCCGTTCTTGAACGCCATGGAACCGGCAATCTTGAACGCCATTTCGGAGGAGTCCACTTCGTGATACGAACCGTCGTACACGATAACCTTGAAGTCCACCATTTCGTAACCGGCAAGGAAGCCGTTCTTCGCCGCTTCCTGAATACCCTTGTCGATGGCGGGGATATATTCCTTGGGAATCGAACCGCCCACGGTAGCGTCCTCAAACGCATAGCCCGCGCCGGGTTCCTGAGGAATCAGGTGAATCTTACAATGACCGTACTGACCTTTACCGCCGGACTGACGCTTGTACATACCTTCCGCGTCCACCGCGTTTCTGAACGTTTCGCGGTAAGCAACCTGCGGCGCGCCCACGTTTGCTTCCACTTTGAATTCGCGAAGCAGACGGTCTACGATGATGTCGAGGTGCAACTCGCCCATACCGGCGATAATCGTCTGTCCCGTTTCCTGATCGGTGTACGTCTTGAACGTAGGATCTTCTTCGGCAAGCTTGATAAGCGCCATCGTCATCTTTTCCTGACCGGCTTTCGTCTTGGGTTCCAGCGACAGCTGGATAACCGGTTCGGGGAATACCATTTTTTCAAGAATAATCGGGTGCTTTTCGTCGCACAGCGTATCGCCCGTCGTGGTGTATTTCAAGCCCACGATCGCGCAGATATCGCCCGAATAAATCTCGGAAATATCTTTTCTTTCGTTAGCGTGCATCTGAACGAGACGGCCTACGCGTTCCTTCTTCTCCTTCGTGGAGTTGTACACGTAAGAACCCGCTTCCAGAACGCCCGAATAAGCGCGGAAGTACGCCAGCGAACCCACGAAAGGATCGGTAGCGATCTTGAACGCAAGTCCCGCAAACGGTTCGTCGTCGGAAGTCTTTCTCTCTTCCTCTTCGCCCGTGTCGGGGTTCGTGCCCTTCACGTGATCGACGTCAAGCGGGCTGGGCAGGAAATGAATCACCGCGTCAAGCAGGAACTGCACGCCCTTGTTCTTGTACGAAGAACCGCAGAGCATCGGGATGGATTCCATTCTCAGGCAGCGCAGACGCAGACCTTTGATGATGTCCTCTTCCGAAAGATCGCCGTCCTCGAAATATTTTTCCATCAGCTCGTCGCTGCCGGAAGCCGCTTCTTCCAGAAGCTTCGCGCGGTATTCGTCGGCAAGCGCCTGCATGTCCGCGGGAATCGGCTCCTTTCTGAAATCCTTTCCGAGGTCGTCGTAGTAAATTTCCGCTTCCATACGGATAAGGTCGATAATACCGCGGAAATCCGCTTCTTTACCGATGGGCAGTTCGATGGGAACGGGGTTGGCGCCGAGGCGCTCTTTAATCATTCTTTCCACACGGAAGAAATCCGCGCCGTTGATGTCCATCTTGTTCACGTACGCGATACGGGGAACCTTGTAGGTATCCGCCTGACGCCATACGGTTTCGGACTGCGGCTCAACGCCGCCCTTCGCGCAGAACGTAGCCACCGCGCCGTCGAGAACGCGGAGCGAACGCTCCACTTCCACCGTGAAGTCCACGTGGCCCGGCGTATCGATGATGTTGAAACGATGACCTTTCCAGATACAGGTGGTAGCGGCGGAAGTAATCGTAATGCCGCGCTCCTGCTCCTGCACCATCCAGTCCATCGTGGCGGCGCCTTCGTGCACTTCGCCGATTTTGTGCGTTTTACCCGTATAGAACAGGATACGCTCGGTGGTCGTCGTCTTTCCGGCGTCGATGTGCGCCATAATACCGAAGTTTCTGGTGTGTTGTAAATCGTATTCTCTGGGCATAATCTACTCCTCTCAGAATCTGAAATGCGCGAACGCTTTGTTTGCTTCCGCCATTCTGTGAGTATCTTCCTTCTTCTTGACGGTGCCGCCCGCGTTGTTGTACGCGTCCATCAGCTCTGCCGCAAGTTTGTTTGCCATCTCTCTTTCGCTTCTCTTTCTGGTGTTGATAACAAGCCAGCGGATCGCAAGCGTCTGACGGCGTTCCGGGCGGATTTCAACGGGCACCTGATAGTTAGCGCCGCCTACACGGCGAGCCTTAACCTCCACAACGGGCATGATGTTTTCCATCGCCTGCTTGAATACGTCCATCGGGTCCTGATTGAGTTTCTCCCCCGCGATTTTAAAGGCGTCGTAAACGATCGTCTGCGCCGTGCCTTTTTTACCGTCGAGCATAATCTGATTGATGAGTTTCGTAACGACTTTGCTTCCGTACATAGGATCGGGCAAAACGTCTCTCTTGGGAACATTACCTCTTCTGGGCATGATATAAATCCTCCTTTAATAATATTAAGTGTAAGGGTACTACCCTTAGTACAACTATCGCACGCTGCGTTCTTTCTCCGCCGCAAAAGCGCCGAAGCCCGAACGAGGGCGAACCTTCCGCGTATTTTCCGCCGCGTTATTATTGCCTCCCCGCGCGTTTCCGCCGTGTTTACGTCTGCCGTATTTACAGCGTTTCTTCGCGCCCGTTCCGCGCGCCGTATACATTATAATAACGCACGGTGCGCCCGAACCGTCGGGGACAATGTTTTTCACGCGGATTTCCGCGTACTGTCTACTTTATTTCGGGCAGTCTTTCGAAAGCATATTCCGAATTACAAGTAGCTTTTGTTACTCTTTGTTTTTCTTCGCGAGTATTTTAAACGATAAAGCTTAAAAACGAATTACTTCTTAGCGCGTTTTGCGCCGTACTTGGAGCGGGACTGTCCGCGTTTCGCAACGCCGGCGGTATCGAGGGCTCCGCGGATGATGTGGTAACGCACACCGGGAAGATCCTTTACACGTCCGCCTCTGATCAGAACGGAGCTGTGCTCCTGCAGGTTGTGCCCTTCGCCGGGAATGTAAACCGTACCTTCCTGCTTGTTGGTAAGACGCACACGTGCGATCTTTCTCAAAGCGGAGTTAGGCTTCTTGGGGGAAGTCGTGGTTACGGACAAACATACGCCGCGTTTCTGGGGGCAGTTATCGAGAATAGGACTCTTCGATTTGAAAGTGATTTTCTCTCTGCCCTTTTTGATGAGCTGATTGATAGTAGGCATAAGTTTAACCTCCTTGTAAAATATAGAATATCTTTCGAAAAATTGCCCTTACGCAATTAAAGAAAGCGAAGATGAAAAGCGGTTTTTTCCGGATTCCGCATAAAAAAATAGGAAAACAAACCGCAAAAATCGGCGTAAAGGGCATAGAAATGCCTTTTGCGCACAATCACAAAGAGAATTTTAGCAAAAAAAACGGCGTTTGTCAACTGTTTTCGCGCCGTTTTACAGGAATTTGCAGGAATTTAAATATTTCGGGAAAAAATATAGCCTTCCCTTTGTCAAGACTTCCCCTTATCAGGGCTTCCCCTTGGGGGAGGGGGCGGGCATCGCTCGTTTCGTAACGGACTGCTGCATATCGTTTGAAATTTCAAATAAATGCCTTTGATATAGCCTTCCCCTTGGGGGGGAAGGTAGCGCCGAACGGCGACGAATGAGGGGCGTAGCTTGTTTTTATGAAAAAGCCTTCCCAAAAGGAAGGCTTTTTCAATGTTTTCAGGTGAATTATACTATTAAGTGCAACAGGCGAAATAAAAAAAGAAGTTCATATAA
>ERZ808270.973-NODE-973-length-13801-cov-2.862142_pt1 | contig 13801 bp, 34 predicted proteins | sample MGYA00521082_ERZ808270 | MGnify/ENA primary metagenome ERZ808270 (study PRJEB31516, sample SAMN03275594) | gut metagenome | biome: mammalia-associated habitat; material: feces | host: Papio cynocephalus | place: Kenya | collected 2012-07-27 ...
GCATCGCGGAACATGTGAAACAATGAATATTCATTGTGCCGAGCTCTCTTGGTGTGATTAGAAAGGAAAAGGAGAAAACAGAATGAATAAATTGGAACAGGGACGACTAATAGTAGAAGACGATGGTTATTTTGGAACTGATAAAAACTACAAAAATACAAGATTCTATCTATACAAGAGTGAAGAACAAAAAAAACTGTTTGACATGATTATGCAGGAACTAAAAAACAACCCTGCTTTGACAGGCAGGGATGTTATGAGAGTAACAAATGACGTTTGCAATTATCTCGAATGCCAATTAGATATTGTGAAAGAATCACTCATTATTTGATCTCTCAATTTCTTTTAACTGTTCATACACATGATCAACACTCATCATGAAATCAACTAAATTAAATTGTTCTGATTTCCCTGGTTCACGATCACGCTCATGGTGAAGAACAAAACCAATTGCGAGTTGGTATAATTGTTCATCCGTGTGTTTCATTTCATTCACCCCCTTCGTGCCAATTATACATGGAAAGGATAAATATTTACCATCTGCAAGGCTTGCATGAGAAGGTTTAGACTTGCACCTTATGTCAACCTAAATTGACTTCAAGCAAGCTCTTGATTAAAGACACAATCAAGTCGCACTTTTTTCTAAACTCTATTCAAATATTTTTTCAATGACTTTTAAATGAAAATAACGGAAAAATTTACGACTAATACAAACGAGCATTACTCACGAAAGACGATTGCTATGAGTCTGGATCATATAGATGTATAAAAATATTGAAATTGTTTATATAGAAATCCATTGATAGAAAACTAATTTGTTTTGACCAAATAAGAATCATATAAAAATCCAATCTAATAGTTCATGCTCGACTAGCACGTGCTTGGAACATTCCACTTTCCAAGTTCGATAACTAAAGATGCCAGGACTTATGCGAGTCTTGCAGATGGTAAATGTACAGATGAAAAAAGAAAGCTAACTATATAAAAGTCAACAGATATTGATGGAAAAGTTTAAAAATGGAATCTGTTAATAAAGTTAGATGCTAGAGTATCTGTTCTTTGAAAATGTGAATATTCAGGCATGATGAAAACAACTTCAGATGAAGCATTGATTTTGGATTCATTTGTTTCTATGTTCATCGCAATAGTGCAGGATCAAATTGTGTGTTTGTGTTTAGTAAGTGATAAATCACTCGTAAAAGCTTTCTAACACAATGACCTTGTGCACATCGGTGTCCTTTTCCTTGTGATATCTTTAATTGATAGAATTCTTTAAATACAGGGTTGTATTGAATAACTGGTGTGATGATCTGATACAGAGTTTTTCTGAGGTATTTACAGCCTTTCTTGGTGATTGCAGTGTGTTGTGCGGTAAACTGAGAAGATTCATACGTTAATGGCGCTACACCTGCGTATTTGATGATTTGAGAAGGCTTTGAGTAGTTGTGTATATCTCCTAATTCTGCTAAAATCGAAGTACCAGAGAAATGAGAAATTCCTGGGATGGTTAGGATAGGAGAGTTGTTTTGGATTGAGAACTCTTCTATTTTTTTATCTATCTCAGCGATTTGCTCATTGATCAATTCAATCTGTGCAACTAAGTGTTTGATTTGGATGACATCTGCAGTAGAAGGAAAGCCAATAGAATTCTTAGCAGCTTCCTTTAATTCTTCAGCAGTAAGAGAGATATGCTTACCTCTACCAATGTCAAAGCACTTACGTAAAGAACGGATATCTGTATGTGAAATAACATCAGCACTACCAAAGTCTTTCAGTATGTTCATGTATACAACACCATATTTGGAATTGAATAGACCATTGAACTCAGGAAATACGATATCAATGCACTTTTGTAAACGATTTGAGTATTGATTCAATTCTTCTTTTAGATTGTGATGCTCTCTAGTTAACTGCTTTTGCTCATATAGATCAAATCTATCTACTTTCGTAATACGGTACGATTTGACACGTTGATTAGAGGCCAATACATCACAAATAGTAAGAGTATCGAGCTTATCGTTCTTTGTGATACCGCCCTGCATTTTACGTATAAGATCAGTAGCAACAGGATTGATCAAAGCAACTTGATAATGCTTATCTAAAAGAAATTTGAGTAAGGCCAAATGGTAGTGTCCAGTATCTTCCATACCAATAAGAATATCTTTTTGTGGAAGATCTTTGAAAGAAGATAAAAGTACATTAAAACCATCTTTGTTATTGTTGAAGAACATAGGTTCAACAAGGATTTCGCTAGTTTCTTTTTCAATGAGACAAAAAGAGTGTTTGAGTTTACCAATATCAATACCAACTAAAAACATAAAAATACATCCTTTCAAAAAATATATGCGATGTGTTTAATACCACAACACTTAAACTACAAAACCTGGTGCAAAATACGAATTCAAAGACTCATCTAACTAATCATTATTCTGGAATAAGGTGTGGTAAGATCCTTTCTAAAGTAGTCAAAGCCACAAGGAGACACACAAATCCACATTCACATATTTCAATAATACAAGATACAACAAACCGTAATCAATCACGGCTAAGCAAGATTGATAGAAAGGATTGTGTATATTGTGATGACTTGTTTTATGAGTCTTCAACAATATACCAGGAGATAACAACATATGTGTCAAAGAGTTAAAACACGAGAAGAAATTGCTAACCAATTCTATCTCAGCAAAGCGGACATCCAAAAGCTATTAGGTGTCTCATATGCCACTTCTAAGCGCATATACGACTATGCAAAGAAGGAAGATGAGAAAGACTTAAATGGTTTCATCATCGAACCTACAAAGGTGCGTATAACGTCTGTTTGCAGAGTTACAAAGACAACTCTTGCAACGATTCACAAGCAAGTTGGAGCAGTTACAAATGGAGCTTAAAAGCATATGGAAAATTCAAATCAAAAAAATGATGTATTAGCAATTAAAGGCTTTGAAATAAATGCAGATAGTTTAGCTTATATTCCTCACATCAGAAAAACAGCACTTGAATTAAGCACTGAAATACAAAAAAAGTGCGATGAGAATGATTTACATTGCCTTGATGAAGAAATAAAAAAGATGCAGTTGATATGTGACCAACTGCAAAAACTAAGAATAGAAATTATTCTTTGACGGTAAATACAACAAAAGGATTTTCATTTTCATCTTTTGTATCAGTAGTATACAAATGATCCGTAATCTTGTGAACGCTGCTGTTCTCAAAATGAATATTCTTGATGAAATCTGATAGCTGATTTTTTGAGTTTGAAATATTATCAATATCTAAATCATAATTCATGATTCGAATATTGGATATGTCAAAAGGATAACTCTGAGTATATTCAATGTCTTGAATGATTATATATGGTTTTTCTAAAGCAATTCTATAGCCAAGCTCAAGAAAAACATTAGGGTTATGGTCAGTGATATCAGCAATGATCACATCATCATTTTTTAAATGTTCAAATATATCATCTGTAATAGAAGAAGTCTTTGATATTTTATCAACTCTGATTACTTCTAATTCAAGTTCATTACAGACGGGAACTAAAAGATGATTCAAGACTTTATCAGAACGTTTTCGAGAAATAGAGTTCTCATCTCCTATTGGAGTTATAAAAAAACATTTGCGCATAATTAATACCTCCTTTCAAAATAATTATACAAGTTAAGAAACACAAAAAAGCGTAAAAAAATAGCAGTGCTTAAATCACGAAAATTAGCACTGCCCACCAGATGATGCTGATATAAAAAACATCATCTGTAGTATAGCACAGAAAGGCATATTTATGAAAAACATCATATTTGAAATAACCATTTCATTCATTATTGCTGTTGGATTTGTTGTACTACTGTTTGGAGCAGTCATGCAGCAGTCATATAAAAATGCACCTCCAACACCACAAGAAATTGAAGAGAATCCATCTCTAGCGAGGTACTTGGAATGAGATTGAGCAGAGAGACGCTAGAAGCACGAAATAAGGTGCTTAGAGAGCAAATTGCGAAGCTAGAGAGAATCAATTCGGAGCAGTTTGAAATGCTTCACAGAAGCCAATTAAAGGTCATACAACTAGAATCTGAGAACGCATGGCTAAGAGGGCAGACAAAATGAAAGTAGATTGGAATTTATGGGAGAAAGTAGCAATGCAAAACTTTAGAGCAAAGTCAGCAGTAACGCAGCAAGGCAATAGCACACAGTTTTTCGTTTCTGATGGATTGAACGGAAAATTTAGAATCGAGTGCAACAACCCAGTTGCATATGTTGATAAAGAGGAATTTATTGAGATCTTGCTAAAAATTCAGCTAGAAATGGGAAAGGAGGATGTAGGAAAACATGGCAGACTTAAACATTGTAGCGCTAGTGGGCAGATTGACTAAAAATGTCGAGATCAAGAAGACAAACACAGGAAAGTCTACAACAACGATTACTTTAGCTAACAGTCTTGGCAAAGATAAAGAAGGAAATGAGCGTGCTGAGTTTCACCAAGTTGAGGTTTGGAACCAATCAGCAGACTTTCTTTATCAGTATGCCAAAAAAGGAACACTGATTTCTGTGAATGGAAGGCTGCATTCCAGAAGCTATGATGATAGTTCAGGAACAAGACATTACATCACGGATGTGATTGCTTCTCAAGTATCTATTTTGGCACAGCCGAAAGCACTTGAAAACAATTCAATGGCCACTGTAAATCCATCTGATTTGGATATCACAGAAGACGATTTACCTTACTAGAGAAAGGAGACACATGCAACAAGACAAAGGATTCATAACGATTTCACGAAGGATCCTTGAATGGAAGTACCACGATTCATCCTCTGCTGGATGGTTGTTTATTACGATTCTATTGAAAGCAAATTGGAAAACTGGCTATTTCAAAGGACAAGAAATACCAAGAGGTACGCTTATTACTAGCGTTAGAAAGTTATCAGAAGATACTGGCCTTGCGTTGAATACGATACGGAAGTGGTTGAAGATTTTTGAAAAAGAAAACATGATCAAGACTTCTTACATCGACAAGGCAACAAAAATAACTGTACTCAATTACGAAAAGTACCAGCAACGAATTGATACAGTGACTGATACACCTGTTGATACAGTGCTTGATACAGTCAGTGATACAGTGCTTGAACCCAATAGAACAAATAAACAAAGCAACAAAGAAACAAATAATAATACTTATGGTCATTCTGCATCGAATGACCACAAAAAAGAACAATCTGAGTCTTGGTTTGTTTCTTTTTGGAGCACCTATCCGAAGAAAGTGTGCAAGAAAAATGCACACTCTAAGTTTTTGAAAGTTTGTACAAGTGAGGAAAAGTACAACGAGATCATGGACGGATTGCGTAGAACAGTGCTCAGACAAGCACAGTACGAAGGTATAACGCAATACATTCCAAATCCAGATACATGGTTAAACGGAGAGCGCTGGAATGATGCCGAATTTGTACCTAAAGCAAAGCCAACTTACAAACCGATTGAAATTTCAAAGCCTACATACTTTCAAAAAGGCTTTGAACAAAAGCCTACAGAAAAGCCAAATGAAGAACTTTTGGCCAAGGTGAAAGAAATGCAAGCAAACATGGGAGGATGAACAATGCGTGAAAGAGGATTTGAACTAGTTCGCGATGATATGCGACAAAACAAAGTGAAATGTGTATTACTTCCAAAGCGGAGCACAAAGAATTCCGCTGGGTACGATTTCTTTCTACCAACGAGCGTAGCAATATTGCCACACAGTGCTGCCTTCATGTGGACGGATGTGAAAGCCTATATGCTTCCAGATGAAGTATTGCAATTACACATTAGAAGCTCGATTGGAAAAAGAGGAATCATTCTTAGCAACTGCACTGGAGTTGTTGACTCAGACTACTATGGCAATCCATCAAATGACGGAAACATTGGAATATGCTTACGCAACATGACAGATGAAGTTATTGAATTGCAAGGTGGAGAAAAGATCATGCAAGGAATCTTCACGAAGTATTTGATTGCAGACAATGACAATGCAACAGAACAAAGGCATGGCGGATTTGGAAGCACAGGAACAGGGCAATAAAGATGTTTGAATGGATATTTGGCTATTTAGAAGCAACGATAAACTTCTGGATCAATGTGTTTATAACCGTTCTTTATTTGCTTGCTGTTGCAGCTATTGTGCTTATTACGGTATTCACGATTTGGCTAGTTGCAATGATCGTGATCCAAGTCATTAAGTTTTATATTCTGAAGTGGAAAGGGAGGTTATAAGTATGGACGAATTGAAAAGATGCCCTAGATGTGGTTGCAAGGCCAACTTGTTCGTTGACTGGGACACTCGGCCAGTTAAAGGAAAATACTATGTCTATGCAAGATGTAAAGAGTGTGGATTCCGCTCAGAATCATGCGAAACAGTGGCAAAAACGATTCAAGCATGGAATTCTACTCAATGTACAAAAGGACTCACTGGACGGCAATTATCGTTGTTCTAGAAAGGATTAGAAGTGGCGGGAAACTACAAAAAGAGAAAATCTAAAACCAAAGTAGTACCTAAGAAAATGCCGAAACGGTACGACAATCCAAACGATGATTATCAGCGAAAGACAGTCGATAAACTTGGAAAGCAGACGATGCTCTACATCAAAAAAGAAGACTTTGAAAAGATGCAGCGTGCACAGCTTGTAAAGCTTCAGAAGGCAGAACCAGGAACTGATGCAGAGTATCGAGCAGAACGAGACTATATGATCATGATGCTTGGTGTAAACATTGGTGCACGAACAAACACCATTCTTGAAATGACACCTAGAGACTTTGCTGGAGGACAGCTTCGGATAAAAGAACACAAGACAGGCAAGGTTCAACAGTTTGAGTTACGAGACAACATCTACAAGCTATTAAAGGACTATGTTAAGAAGTATGGATATACAACAGATGAATTTATGTTTAGAGCACACCTTGTAAGCAAAAATAGACCACTGTCCAGGCAAACCGCTTGGACGTTTGTAAAAAAGCTAGCTGAAGAGGTAGGCATTGAATATATGGTAGGTGCCTATTCATTAAGAAAGTCATTTGCTAGATGGCTGTATGATGATTGCCATGACATTTTCAAAGTGATGCGTGTGCTTGGTCATTCGGATGCAATGATCACAGCTAGATACATATGTTTGGAAGAAGATGAAGTTATGAAGATTAGAGGAAAGATTGAATATGGCTTTGACAGATTCTATTAAAAAAGTAGAGTATGCAGCATACAAAGGTGAAGACATTATAGGAGTTGGCACTATTGATGAGCTTGCAAAGACAACAGGATTTACAAAGCAAACCCTTAAATTTAGTGCAACACCTACTGCAAGAAAAAGAAACAAAGGAAATAAGTTGGTTCTGTACAAGATAGAGGACGAATGAAAAAGAGCGAAGTTGAAGAATACTTGATGCAAAAGGTAGAAGTGACTCTAGCAGATGGAACACAGCTTCTTGGAAAACTTCATAGAGGTAGGGATATATTTGCAAGACAACATCTAGAGTTTGAGCACATCCAAGTAAAAGAAAAGTATTACTTGAGTGTTGAAAATCTACCACCAAGAAGAGCGTTTAAACCATCTGAAATTCGATGCATCAATGAGTGTGAATGGTGGAACTACACCGAAAAATAATTTGAGAATTTAACAAGGCAAGTTATGTAAAGTTCTCGAAACACAAAAATATAGAAATCATGCATATTTATGCATATATAGAAAGGAAAATGGCACATGTCGGAATTTAACTTAATATATATTCGGTTAAATTCTCGGAATACCTAAAAATGGAGAATATGAGCAAGAAAAATGAATGCTTTTCTTATGATCTTCAAGCTGTATTAGCTGAATTTAATGAAGTTAAAAAAACGTTGCAAAAAAGAAAATATTGTTACGATGAATGTGATAGCGAAAGAATAAAAAATACATTCATCGTAGTACTTAAAGCAGATTTACTTAATTTGTCTAATGCATTAGATACCTGGATAAGTAATGATAACAAAATGGAAGCGAGTGAAGATGATTTTAATGACTTACTTGAGTAAAGGAGATTAGAACAATATGAACATGGATTCGATTGCATTAAGAATTGTTAGGAAATATGTTGAAGAACATTTAGAAAAAAATATTAATCTTTTTGATAGAGAACCGTACATTGTATGGAAGTGTAAGACACTTCAAAACTGGAAGTATTTAATGAGTACAGACTTACACGATGGGATGTATTACGAGCTTACATACAATGGAGACAAAGAAGAGTGGTATTTGGATGCTTACAAGAAGTTTGAAAATAGATGCATTCCTATGGAGAGCGTAAAGTAATGAACTACATAATAAATCCGATTTTGTTTTACATAATTAGTTTGCTAAGTAACATACATTCAGTGACTATAGCAACAATTATTTTTGGTTTAGCATCCTTTACTATTGCACTATTACGCACATGTTATATATATGAAGAAGAACATAGAAATGAAAGAGCTTAAAAGAAAGTTTATGAGGAATATAGATAGATGAGCGAAAAAGATATGATAAATCATCCAGAACATTACAAGTCGAGTTCTGGATTGGAGACAATAGATGTTATCAAAGCATTTACGGAAGACTTGAATGGATTTGATGCAGTTGCAACTGCAAATATTCTGAAATATGTATGTAGATGGAAAAAGAAAAATGGAATTGAAGATTTAAAGAAAGCACAATGGTATCTTAATGAATTGATTAAGCAACATGAAACTCATTCAATAAAATTCGACCCTGGTGTTAAGGTTAGCTATGCTGATGCAGACGGCTATATAATCTTTGGACACGTGGAGAAACATGAATAGATGGAGTGGATTAGCTGAAAAGAAAAGAAAAGCTATATTAAGCAATCCAAATGGTTGGATGATTCGCAATATTCTTCAATATGGAAATACTCTTATTGATTCGAAAGCGTTCAAAAAGTGTGAGAAAGAAGATATTATTGCAGCACTTCAATATGCGTTAGCTAAAGCAGGCTTTAGAGTTAAACTTGAAATAGAAGAATATAACGTTAAGGAACATAAAGAGACTGATTATGTAGCGAGGATAATTCAATGATTGACAAGAATAAAAAGCAAGTGATTAATGGAATGCTTGCTGACTATTATGTCAACATTCCAAGAAAGCTATCTGATCTTGACACTAAAGCAAAAGAAGAAAGATCCAAAGTTGCAGATGTAAAGGCAGTTAGCATGAGTGATTATTCTTCTACATCTTATAAGACACATGATCAAAAACTTGCTGATATGATTACAAATATTGATAAATATAAAAAAACATATATCAAATATCAAAAGAAACAGCAAAAAATATATGATGATTTGAATATTGCATATCTAACTTCAAAAGAACAAACAGTACTAGAAGTTGTATTTAAAAGTAGGACTTATAAAGAAGCTGGAAAAAAGATTGGATATACAAAAACTCAAGTATACAGAATCATGGAAAAAATTTACGAGAGGATGCAGCACTATATATGATCATAATGCTATTGATTGCTAACATTGCTAATGCAGTAATGATAAATAATATTTTCTTTTGGATTCTATGGTGGATTGAATTTATAGGAATGGTATTGAATTTTGTGATAGATATTTTAGAAAGAGTAGAGAGACACAGAAAAATATGAATGCTGAACAAGTGAAAGGAAAATTTAAACGTATAGGTTTTGTTGCAACGATTATGCTAACACCTATCCTTACCGGATGTGCTGGCTGTGAAAGAACATTAAAATCATTTCATTCAAATATAAATAATGGTTTGCATAGGACTGTTACTGTCTACGATTATAATGGAAACAAAATTAAATCCTGGACAGGTAAATTTGATGTTACCAATTCTGAAAATGAAGTTTATTTCGATGATGAAAACGATAAAAGAATTATTATTCATGGTGGCATCGTCATAAATGAAGAAAAATAAAAATAATCCGTCGCGATTTGTGACGGGTTATTTTCTGTAATAATTCAGATTAACTTTTATCTTTTCCAAAGAATATTTTTAGAATAGTAGAAATTCCTGTAACAAGTGTTCCGATTGCACCAATAAATTTAGCAAATTCAATAAATTTAGATTCGGATTGCATATTCAAAAATAAATAAGCACTAATTCCAACTAAGAAAACGGTCGTAAAGAAAGTCGCAAAGATACTTATAAAAGAATCACGAGATTCAATCTTTTGCTGTTGCAGCCGTGAATAGATTTCTTGATCAACATTTTTTTCAGCCATTTTTAAAATTCTATCAGCAGCACCAGGTAATATCTTTTCGTATTTTTCTAATTCATCAGCAGAAGGAATTGGACCTTTATATTGCTGAACTAATAGCTGACTTTCTTTATCACTTACAGAAGCACTTTTCTTTTCTACATTGTTTTGCATAATCGTTCATTGCTTTTTCGATTTGTTTTCCAGTATTTAGCCATGCTACTGTTAAAGCATCATTTTCATATGTTGTATATGATATTGGCTTTGATAACCTACGAGGAAAATTCATAGCATCTCTCGCAGTTTTACTGATTTTGAGCGTCATAAAATACCTCCTTCGTTATATATAAATTTTATCATGCATGTCAACATGATATATGTTTGAAGATTAACCACAAAGATTTCAAATTTACTTATTTTTTTCTTCAGCAATATCTCTAAGTACTAGCTGGCGAATGTAATCAGATTTATTAGGAACGCTTTTGATTTTTTCAATTACTTCAGTATCCTTGTCGTTTCTAAAAATGAAATTGAACTTAGTTGCAGTTTTTCTTTGATATTCATTTTTATAAGCGGAGCGATTGATAGATTCCTTTTTTGGCATGTGTGAATTCTCCTTTGATTTATTTTAACACATGCATGATTATTTGAAAGACTCAGGATCAAGCTGAATATGGTGCAACAGCTGTTGGATATTAAAAAAAATATAAAACCCGTCACGAGCTGTGGCGGGTTTTGATTTTATTCACCAATTGATGGAATAGTCTTTTTAAATTCCAAACTTTTTTCGATTAACTCATTTGCATTTATTATAGGCAAATTAATTGTTTCACAAAAATCATTAGTTAAATTGCTCAAGGATTGCCGAACATATGGAAAAGAAATTTGAATCATTAGAACAATAAATTCATTGCTTTCAGGCTGCAATTTGTAATTGCTATTATCAATTTTTTTTAAAAAATCATTGATGAATGAATCGTTGCCTATATTAAATACGGCTTTGTACTGCATAACAGACTGTTTACCTTCATGTGAAAATAATTGCACTTGGTAAGTGATTGTGAATTGTTTGCTTTCGGCATTTAACTCATAATTTGTTAGTGAAACTGTAATCCGAGATATATCATCAAAAGGATCTCTAATTAATTTACAATCAGAAAGCCAATATCCTAACAAATTAACTATATTAGGCGAAAATTGCTTGCTCGTTGTCATGCTTTTCTTCTCTCGTTCCGTAAAATGCATTTGATTTAGTTAATGATGGGGTACTTCTTATTGTGTTGCTAGTTAATTCGAAACTGTATTTTTGAACTTTTTGAATTTTCCTTTCATCTTGTACGTTATAAAGCTGTTTCATTAAGTACGTGTTATTTTCTAATAAATATAACAATTTTTGAGCGGTTTTGCTTGGAATATTAGTTCCACGTTCCCATGCCTCAATTGTTTTTTTTGAAACGCCAAGTGCAAGAGCAAATGCTGTTTGGGACATGTGAAATATATCATTTCTGATTCTTTTGACATCATTACCTGAAATATTATCAGTTTCTGCTGTTTCAATTCGAATACCTTTTATTTTTTTTAACCTTGAAATATCGAACATTTTATACCTCCTTTGATTGTTTAAAATACTCAACTATTTCATCCATCTTATTTTTTTCTGTGTCAGAAATATTATCTTTTCGATGCGAACCATTCTTAGGATATATATCAAATAGAATTGCAAATTCACCTTTATCAATAACAAGTGTATATGTACGTAGACCAGAACTTTTTCCTGCTTTCGTTTTTGGATTCTTGATTCTGATTTTTAAAATACAAACATCATTTAATGAACCTGTAATTATATGAGACTGTATTTTGTTCCCACTAGCAGAAAGTAGAACATTGATTTCTTCGGCTAAAGAATAAAGAATTTCATTTTTTTCTTTTTCTGTGATGTTCAGAATTTTCCATCCTCTTTTGATATTGAAGGTTTTACTTTTGAAATAATCTAGAAGGTTATCATCTTCAGCGGCATCTATTAATTTAAATTGTTTCATTTTTACCCTATTAGATAGGGTATTTACATTCTAGAATATAAATTGGTTAATGTAAATACTACCTATACCTTTAAAAATTGGTCCTAAAGATTTCAATTTTGCTTGTTTTTTTCTTCAGCAATATCTTTAAGCACTAGCTGGCGAATGTAATCAATTTTGTTCGGAACGGATTCAAATTTATCCACGACATCTTTATCTGTTCTTTTGTTTAACTTGACACTAAATCGTAAACAATTGTTTTTTTCATAATTCGAGTCATATTCGGCTTTATTAAATTTTTTTTCTTTTTTTGGCATGTGTAAATTCTCCTTGATTCAATTCTAACACATGCATGATTATTTGAAAGACTCAGGATCAAGCTCAATAGGGTGCAACTTTCTGTCTAACCAAAGCGTTAAAGAAAAATATTTGTAAGCTTCATAATACTTATTAACATTTTTTAGAAAATCTGTATCTGTGCTATCCATTAGATCTGTATCGCCTTCGAAATCTATGCAACCCATTTTCGAACAAATGATATCTCCATCATACAAAACCCAGTCGTAATATCCTGGATATGCGACATCATGACGGATATCTCCTCCAGCTTCTCGAATCATTTCACATAGTTCTTCACTTGGATAGAGTTGTACTTTTTCTCTTCTGTAATTGTGTTTCCACGGAATATTTACCCTAAAGAAAATCAATTTATCTATAAATAAACAAATATGTGAAAGCGTGTTTTCTAATTTTTTTTGCATAATTCCCTCCTAAATATACATTTAAACATTGAAACGAAAGATTTGAATTTTACTGAATAAATTCTATTATATAGATAAAGCCTGTTTTCTCAACAAAGCAATATTTAATCCTGTAACTTTGCACACTGATACGATGCGAACTTTTGAAGGCTCTATGATATATTTTAATGATTCTTCATCAATTTTTTTTGCATACGTATAGATGCGCTTTGCAGTAGAACTAGAAACATCTAGTAGCTTTTTTATATCAGCTTGATTGAGATATACTTGTGAAGCAATTTCTTCACGTGTTTTAATTCTTTGACACATAAACTCCTCCAGGTATACGTTCTATAGTTGAACACAAAGATTTGAAAAATGCTTAAAAATCACAGATAAGAAGAAAATAATCCTTCTTATCTGTACTTTAATTCAATGTGTTAGTTCTTCGATTACTTGCTTAGCAGCATATTTTCCATTGGCGGTGAGTTGTCTTTGCCATGCTTTTTGAGATGGTGCCCATCTGAAACCGTATTTTTTAAGAATTGCTCTTGTTTCTTCATCTGGTTTTCCATCAAAGATAAATTGAACACGCATAGCATCACCATTTTCAACATATGAGAAACCGTCATATTCTTTTTCTTGATTCTCATTGGCTTTTGCTTCTTCTAATTCTTTAATACGTTTCTCTGTGGCTTTGATTTTTGCGTTGCTATTCTGCAATGAATAGGAACTAAAAGGCTGCCTATAATTCCACTTATTCATTTGTTCTGAAAAACTAACTATTTGTTCTGCTGAAAGATCTGCACAATTTTCCAGACTGTGATTTTTACG
>ERZ808270.976-NODE-976-length-13791-cov-6.878494_pt1 | contig 13791 bp, 11 predicted proteins | sample MGYA00521082_ERZ808270 | MGnify/ENA primary metagenome ERZ808270 (study PRJEB31516, sample SAMN03275594) | gut metagenome | biome: mammalia-associated habitat; material: feces | host: Papio cynocephalus | place: Kenya | collected 2012-07-27 ...
ATGGATTTCATTGGGCTTTCAGCCCGCTTATACTAAATCCGAAACTTAAATAAGTTACCCTCACTTCTTATTCCATTCATGTGAATAAAGCTGCTTGACTATCTCATAAGCTCAATTGTACAATTCTTCCCCTATGAAAATTCCTTCTATCTGCATATTATGCTTATGCCTTTTGAGCCTCACGGCTTGTCACGACGACACGAAGACAGTCCCCTCTATACTCACCGACATGAGCAATCAGCCCGGCGACCGCACCGTGCTGATCTACATGGCGGCTCAGAATTCGCTCAATCAGAACGCTCGTTCCGACTCGGCAGAGATTTCACAAGCCGCAGCTTCTATCCCCGAGCAAGGACGACTTCTTGTATTTATCGACGATGGTGCACGTCCTCGTCTCTACCGATTTGCTCATCAGCAGAAGGCTCCCGTACTGGTGAAGCAGTGGGAAGCAGACTTCTGCTCTACCTCGCCCGACCGTCTGCACGACGTGCTCAGCATGGTCAAGGAGCGATTTCCATCAAGAGAGTATGGACTGGTCATGTGGTCGCATGCCTCGGGATGGATTCCTGCCACGAATACGGACTACGAGGCTTCGGGCGGTGCGATGAGGAAGACGATGCGCCCTTTCTCCTTTGGCATTGATACAGGAAGCCGCCCGATGGGTAGAAACAATGGTGCTGAGATGAACATTGCCGACATGGCTCAAGCCATCGACCGAGCAGGATGGCACTGCCGCTACATACTATTTGATGCTTGCTTGATGCAAAACTTGGAGGTAGCCTATGCCTTGCGCCACGTGACGGACTTCGTGGTGGCTTCGCCCATGTCGATCGCTGCAGCAGGGGCTTACTACGCTCACTTGGTGCCCAACGGACTCTTTGCCACATCACCCTCCGTGATAGCACGCACTTACTGGGAAGATGTGAGTTCTTCCGACCCCTCGCTCAAGGCTCAGTATGCCGACTTCGGCGTGGTGATCTCATGCATCGATACGCAGAAGCTTCAGCCGATTGCCGACATTCTCCGCGAAGCGCTCCCCCACTCTTCGATAGCCGATGCAGCATCGCCCGACCTCAGCCGCGTGCTTCACTACCAGGCTTACACCTATACTTATATGTATCGCCCTCACAATTACGATGCTCTGCAGACATTCCGCACCATTCTTCCCGCGGAGTATGCTTCGCGAGCTGAGGAGGCGCTTCGCCAAGCAGTGGTGTGTTGCTACGCCACATCGGCCTTCTACATCGGCCCTGGTCGAGGCAACTATCAAGTCATGCCCACTTCCTCTGCCGACTACTGCGGTGTGAGCCTTTTCGTTCCCCAATCCATCTACACGCGCTATGCCCCCGATTGTCCGCAAGGTGATCTAAACCAAGCTTTCAAGCAGACGGAGTGGTACCGCGCTTGCGGGTTTGAAAGCACGGGGTGGTGAGGAGAGAGAGCACTGAATTTTGTATTTTAATAGTTGCGCTTCGCGCGTTTTTCTGAACATTAATAACCATTAATTGTCCATTAATTGATCCATTAATTATTCCTTGTTTGTAAAGAATTAATGATTCAATTAATGACTAATTAATGGCCATTAATGTTCAAAAGAACGCGCGAAGCGCAAATCTCATGCTTTCCTGTTCCCAAAAGAAAGCTGAAAAAAGTGCATTTTCCATATATACACTCATCCTTTTTATCTCTATACTACACATTTTAGCATCATTAACTATTGGGGGGGGTAAATTAAAGTAATATATTTACCTTTGCAAGGTGATATACATAGTTTTTCTTTCTTGAAACACATAATCGTATTAACATAACCTTCAAAAGCAATGCGTAAACTTACTTTTTTACTATCGCTGGCCTTCTGTTCACTATCGAACATGGTCAGCGCACAAACCTTTACTGCCGACAAGGTGTACAAAATCACTAATTACTCAGAAGGGCTACAAGCGCAGATTATGCCTGAGATGCAGTACTTTGGCGGAACAGCAAAAGGCACTACTCTCCATCTGGGCAATCTGTTTAGAATTATCCCTACAGATGCCAATGGTACTTCCTACACCATCTGCTCGTATGCCGACAATGATCGAGGTATTTATCTTATCTCCAACAAAGATGCCAATCAAATGGTTGGCGTTGGTTCACTGAGTGCGCTATCGGCTGCTGCAGTAAAAACATGGTCTATTATTTCCAACACCACGAACAGCGGCAGCTACAATATTCGGTCAATTAACTCTAACGGGAATACAGGCAATCTACTGAATCCACGCGGATCTGAACCCAATTGGAGTTCAAAAGGTATTAGTCTGTGGAACACTGATATTAGCAAAGCTACGAACTGCTGGAACATAACAGAGGTATCTGAGACGGAGATAGAGGCGGCTGTAACAGCTTTCAAGAGTTCTTACTTGCAACATGCTGACGTTGCCTCAAGCATCACGAGTAAGGACAAGGAAAGCTATGGCTACCCCTCATACGAGTACGCACAAGCCGTTAACGAGGCTAACGCTACAGAGGACAATGCTGAGAAGCTGAAAAAGACATTCTATGCAGCCAAGTACTACCTAAGTGCATACAACATCACTATGCCCAAAGAGGGAGAAGTCTTCACCATTACCAACATCTTCACTGATGGTACTGAAAACTGGCTCTGCAACGTAAACGGTACGAACGTTATGAAGTCGGCCACCGATGCTGCCAATCTCTCAGAAGATGCTAAGAGATGGGTGGTGCAAAAGGTGTCGGGCACAACTTGCTTCTTTGCAAGCGCTGCTGGCGATGGTGTGCTCAGATTCAAAGGAAACACAAGTGGATCTATGACCTTTACCTTAGGATCTGGCAAAGATGATATGTATCCTTACACATCGCTCTACGCTTCGGCTTACATGAATAATAACAAGACGACTTTTGCGTTCGACCAATTCAGTAATCTTAATAATAGCAACATCGTCAATGGTGAATTTACTAATACATCAAAAGGTACTTATTCTATCAAATATAAACTCACCAAAGTAGACAATTACGATGGCTTCAAGGTAAACTTTGCCTCAAGTTCTGACGGCAACAATTACGCCACTCTTAATCTTCCATTCGCCGTAACACTGCCCGATGGCGTTACTGCTTATAAGGCTACACAAGACGGAAGTCTGCTCAACCTCACAGAGTTTAAGCAAGCTGGCAACGTGCTTCCTTATGCAACACCCGTTTTACTTACCTCTACTGCAGAAGGCGAAAAGACATTTATGCCCGCCGCCTACGAGGCTCAAGTCGCTACTGGATTTTCTGGCACATTGGCTCCCACTGCTGTCAGCACAGCCAACACTTACATCTTAGCAAAGGACAATGACAAAGTTAGCTTTTTCTTGCTCGATGGTACAGACAATACGATCAATGCCAACAAAGCTTACTTCGTGGCAGCTTCTACAAACACTGCAGCACAGTCTCTTTCATTCAACTTTGGCAATGTAACTGGCATAAGCCAAGTACAGACTGCAATCAGCAACAATGCTCCCATCTACGACCTGAGCGGACGCCGTGTAGACAACGCTAAGAAAGCTGGCATCTACATCCAGCAAGGAAAGAAGATCATCGTAAAATAAAACTCACTCTAACACTGACTACAAAATGAAAAGACAATATACCAAGCCCTCTGCCATCGCCATCAACCTCTACGCCGAAGAGGGCGTTATGCTTACGCAAAGCCTGCGAAACGACATGACGAAGGGGGGCGGCAACGCGCTTTCAGACAAACGTGATGATTATAAGAATCCCATTTGGAGCAATATGGACGACAACTGATAACGTCATCTGCAATAAGCTGCGCTTCGCGCGTTTGTCTGAACATTAATGACCATTAATTGTCCATTAATTGATCCATTAATTATTCCTTGTTTGCAAAGAATTAATGATTCAATTAATGACTAATTAATGGCCATTAATGTTCAGAAAAAACGCGCGAAGCGCAAATCTAATAATTAATGAGTTAATTAACGGACAATTAATGGTCATTAATGTTCAAAAGAACGCGCGAAGCGCAAATCTAAAAACCACTTTCACGTTCAATAGAACACAAAAAAGCGGAACCGACACAAACTTTTCTTACGAGAAGAAGCGTCGATTCCGCTTTGTATTTTAGCCTTAATCTCTTAGCTAAACGCAGAGGGATTAGTTGTTCTCAGGACGGAGCTTACGAACGGTTTCGCCAGCACGCCACATTTCGCTATCGTGGAGAGCCTGAAGTTCCTTCTCGAGGCCTACACGGTAGTCGGGCTTAGAGTTGGCGTCGATAGAGATCTGTGCTTCGTTGCCAGTCACTACGCTGTGATAGAGCTTCTGCATAACGGGCTTGATGGCATCGTGGAACGGGCCCATCCAGTCGAGTGCACCACGCTGAGCAGTAGTAGAGCAGTTGGCATACATCCAGTCCATACCATTCTTACCTACCATGGGGAGGAGTGACTGGGTGAACTCTTCGATGGTCTCGTTGAATGCCTCAGAAGGAGTGTGACCATTCTCACGGAGGGTCTCATACTGAGCCAAGAACAAGCCCTGGATGGCACCCATCAATGAACCACGTTCACCAGTAAGGTCGCTGGTTGCCTCGCGCTTGAAGTCGGTCTTGAACATGTAACCAGAACCGATACCTACGCCGAATGCCAATACCTTGTCGGTGGCATGACCTGAAGCGTCCTGATATACAGCGTAAGATGAGTTCAAACCACGACCTTCGAGGAACATGGTGCGGAGTGACGTACCTGAACCCTTAGGTGCTACCATGATTACGTCGATATCGGCAGGAGGAACTACGCCTGTACGATCGTTCCAAGTGATGGCGAAGCCGTGTGAGAAGTAGAGCGTCTTACCTGCAGTGAGGTGCTTCTTGATAGAAGGCCAGAGCTGCATCTGAGCTGCATCAGAGAGGAGCATGCAGATGATAGTACCCTTTTCGGCAGCTTCTTCGAGTGAGAAGAGTGTTTCACCAGGTACCCAACCATCAGCTTTTGCCTTCTCAAAGGTCTTGCCCTGACGCTGGCCTACGATGACGTTGAAGCCATTATCGCGCAGGTTGCATGCCTGACCAGGACCTTGTACGCCATAACCTAATACGGCAATTGTTTCGTTCTTCAAGATTTCACGTGCCTTTTCCAAAGGGAACTCCTCGCGGGTTATAACTTCTTCTACAACACCGCCAAAATTCAATTGTGCCATATCTTTTTTAGTTTTTTGTGGAGGCTAATCACTCACTTGACTTATTGTTATTATGCCTGATGGGCAATCTGCCTTCGTTGAGTTATACTGTGTATGATTTTTAAATATCTGAGTTGTTGGATTGCAAGCGCTTAGTTTCTTCGCGAAGTTCGAGGAATTCGGTCAACTCTTCACGACGGCTCTTGGTCACTGCCACTACACCCGAACTGACGTACTGCAGGATGCAGCCAAAGTCTTTCAATCGCTTGTATAGTTCCATCGTTTCCTCGGGAAGTCCTTCCTTCGATACGATGGCGTAGGTGGAATTGACTTCTACGATTTTGCCATCAAACTGGCGGATGGCCTTGGATATGTTGCGATTTTCGATGAGTCGAGCCGTAGCGATCTTGTAAAGAGCTTGGTCCATTACGAAGATCTCATCGCTCGTGAAGTATTGCGCTTGAATCACATCGATTTTCTTCTCGAGCTGTTTCACCAAGGTCTGTACCGTGTGTTCGTCGGTATAGGTCGTAATGGTGTAACGATGGACATGCTCTATGCCTGATGCCGACACGTTGAGGCTCTCAATGTTGAGTTGGCGACGCGTGAAGACGTTGGTCACCAGATTGAGCACACCGGCAAGGTTTTCGGAAAATACGATGATGGTATAGAGTGTCAAGTCATTCTTATCTGCTGAAATGTCTGTCATATATCTTTCGCGTCTTGTGTTTATATCTCCAACATCATATCGTCCACATCATGTCCGGGACAGCACATGGGCAATACGTTGTCTTCTTCGAGTACGGCTGCTTGGAGCAAGAATGGACCAGGAGTATGGAGCATCGTGTCGATAGCCTCGTCGAGCTTATCACGATCGGTTACGGTGAGCACGGGTATGTCGTAAGCTTCGGCTATCTTCTCATAATCGGGATTCATCATAGGCGTAAATGAATACCGACGGTGGAAGAAGAGTTGCTGCCACTGACGTACATTGCCCAAATAGTTGTTGTTGAGCAGGATGATCTTTACCGGAGCTCGCTGTTCCATGATAGTGCCAAGCTCTTCGATGGTCATTTGCAATCCGCCATCGCCAAGGAAGAGACACACATCACGATCTGGAGCGCCCAATGTGGCGCCTATAGCTGCGGGCAGACCATACCCCATCGTTCCCATACCACCCGAGGTCACGATGCTTCGCTTCTGGGAGAAACGGAAGTAGCGCGCTGCCATCATCTGATTCTGACCTACATCGGTCACGAGGACGGCTTTGTCGTCGGTATGCTCTGTGACTTTGCGTACTACCTCGCCCATACGGAGCGGTCCGTCTGTGGGATGAATTTGCGGTTCGATAACGACCGACGATTCTTGTTCATCCCATTGGCGGAAGCTTTCACGCCAATCGTTATGATTGTTTTCATGCAAGAGTTCGGTCACCTCGCGAAGTGTTTCCTTACAATCGCCGAGCACAGCGACGTCGACCTCTACATTCTTATTAATCTCAGAGGGATCTATGTCGAAATGTATCTTCTTGGCCTGCTTGGCATAGGTAGCGAGATTGCCCGTAATGCGGTCGTCGAAACGCATACCTACAGCGATTAGCAGATCGCATTCTTGCGTCTTCTTGTTTGCACCGAGCGAGCCGTGCATGCCGAGCATGCCCACATTGAGCGGATGCTGTGAGGGGAGAGCTGAAAGTCCGAGCAAGGTACAGCCAGCGGGAAGGCCAGCCTTTTCGATAAAAGTCTTCAATTCTTCACTTGCATCGCCAAGTTCTACACCCTGACCTACCAATACGAGCGGGCGCTTAGCCTGATTAATGAGCTCGGCTGCTTCGATGATGCTTTGACGCTCCGTGGGAGGTACGGGCACATAGCTACGAATAAAGTCTATCGTACCCGGCACATAGTCAGCCTTCTCTACTTGAGCATTCTTAGTAAAGTCGAGCACAACGGGACCTGGACGACCGCTTCCTGCAATATAGAAAGCACGATGTACAGCCCATGCCACATCCTTGGCCGAACGTATCTGGTATGCCCACTTACTGATAGGCTGCGTTACATCGACCACGTCGCATTCCTGGAAAGCATCCGTACCAAGCATCTTAGCACCTACTTGGCCCATGATTACTACGATAGGCGTGCTGTCGACCATGGCATCGGCTATTCCCGTAATGGTATTGGTAGCACCCGGTCCGCTCGTGACGATGCACACACCTGTCTTACCACTCACACGAGCGTAGCCCTCTGCAGCATGAGCTGCGGCTTGCTCGTGGCGTACGAGGATATGGTTTAAGCGATCACGATAATCGTAGAGTGCGTCATAAACGGGCATAATGGCTCCACCAGGATAACCAAACAATGTCGATACGCCCTCATCAAGGAGTGCACGCATCAAGATCTCGGCACCTGTCAGATTAGTATCGCCTGTCATTGCAGCCAATTGCTGCTTTATTTTATCATCGTTTTGCGTCATGTTCGTTTAGGTTCGTTTAGTTGCTGTGTTTGCTACAAGTGGAGTATTGACTCTTAACGGAGCAAGCTCTTAGCACAACATCTGCAATGATATTACTACGATACACGCATTATATATATACACATTATATATATGTATAGGCATTTATATATATAAGCGATGTATTCGCAGCGTACTTATCGAGATTCTCAATGAGAGAATAGAATTCTATATTAGATTTCGCGCACACCGCCCTTATCGGCGCTGCTCACCATAGAAGCATAAGCACGGAGCGCTTTGCTCACTTCACGATGGCGCTGCAACGGACGCATGGGGCGTGCAGCCAATTCTTCATCGGTCAGATGAACGCTGATGCTGCGCGAAGGAATATCTATTTCTATGATATCACCATCTACGATCTTGCCAATAGCGCCACCTGCTGCTGCCTCGGGCGAGATATGACCAATGCTCAAGCCCGATGTGCCACCCGAGAAGCGGCCATCCGTAATCAGCGCACAAGCTTTGCCCAGATGGCGGCTCTTTATATAAGAGGTGGGGTAAAGCATTTCTTGCATACCCGGACCACCCTTCGGACCTTCGTGGGTAATGACCACTACATCGCCAGCTTGCACCTTGCCTCCCAAGATACCCTTGCAGGCTTCATCTTGTGAATCAAACACACGTGCCGGGCCTTCGAAGTGCCACAGGCTCTCGTCTACACCTGCCGTCTTGACCACACAGCCATCTTTAGCAATATTGCCGAAGAGTACGGCTAAACCACCATCCTTCGTATAAGCATGTTCGAGGTCGCGTATGCAACCCGTAGCACGATCGTCGTCGAGCGTCTGGTAAGTGCGGTCTTGCGACCCCATTTCTGTGCTAAACTTTCCTCCAGGCGCACTGCTATAGATGCGCTTTGCTTCGGGAGTGATCTCGCTATTTGTGATGCTATATTTGTCTATATCTTCTTTGAGCGACGTGCCGTTAACGCGACGTGCTGTAAGGTCGAGCAGCCCTCCCTTAGCCAATTCGCCAAGAATACCGAGCACACCTCCAGCGCGGTTACACTCCTGCACGGAGTAGCGCTGCGTATTGGGCGAAAGTTTGCATAAGCACGGCACGTGGCGGCTCAACTGGTCGATATCATTCATCTTGAAGTCTACGCCTGCTTCGTTGGCAACAGCCAAGAGGTGGAGCACAGTGTTAGTCGATCCACCCATAGCGATGTCGAGCGTCATAGCATTGAGGAATGCCTGACGTGTGGCAATAGATCGCGGAAGCACGGTCGTGTCGCCCTTCTCATAATAGTTGAGAGCATTGGTTACGATTTGGTGTGCTGCCTGCTTGAAGAGTTCGCGACGATTCACGTGAGTGGCCAGTATCGTTCCGTTGCCGGGGAGAGAAAGGCCGAGGGCTTCTGTAAGGCAGTTCATAGAGTTGGCGGTAAACATGCCCGAGCAACTTCCGCAGCCAGGACAGGAGCGCTTCTCTACTTCAGCCAGTTCTTCATCGCTTACGGAAGTATCGGCTCCCTTAATCATCGCCGTGATCAAGTCGACGTTTTGTCCGCCATACCGACCTGCTTCCATAGGACCGCCGCTCACAAAAATAGTAGGAATATTCAAGCGCATAGCTGCCATCAGCATACCCGGCGTGATCTTATCGCAATTGGAGATGCACACCAAAGCGTCGGCCTTGTGAGCCTGTACCATATACTCCACAGAGTCGGCTATGATATCACGTGAGGGGAGCGAGTAGAGCATGCCATCGTGTCCCATGGCTATACCATCGTCGATTGCTATGGTATTAAACTCTGCAGCATAACATCCGAGGGCTTCTATTTCTTGCTTCACGAGCTGACCGGCTTCGTGCAGATGAGTATGTCCGGGGACGAACTGTGTAAAGGAGTTGGCTATGGCTATAATTGGCTTGCCAAACTGTTCACGTTTCATTCCCGCTGCCATCCACAGGGCACGGGCACCGGCCATTCTTCGGCCCTCAGTGCTGAATGCACTACGCAACTGTATTTTCATAACTATTGGGACGTTTATGTCAAATAGCTGTGATGCGCCCCTTTATGAATGAGCGTACCGCCGCTTACAGATTACTATCTTGTTGTTATTTTGAATTGCAAATGTAAACATTTATCCAATACACGCATACAAAATGCAACAAAATCTTTCTTTTTTTCTGTTTTTCTGTTACAATATGCGCATTTTCCTCATGAATATGCAATTTATTTAAGGCATAAAGAGAGTGTGCACAGGGGGCGGATATGAGCAGCCATTGGTCTTCATGCTTCTATAAAAAACTCCCCAACCGTCTTCAGAATATCTTCATCTCGTCCAAGGATTATCTTTTCGCCGTCTGCCGATGGCCTTCGGCAGAGCTACCGATGGCCTTTGGTAAAGCTGCCGATGGCCTTCGGCAGAGCTACCGATGGCCTTCGGCAGAGCTGCCGATGGCCTTCGGTAAAGCCAAAGATGATGTTCGTCAAACAGGAAATAGACATTCAGCAGATAGGAAGACAATGTTTGACAGAGACGAAGTCGCTTACCATTACATAACGCTCATGCCGAGCATACTACTGAAAAAGCTCCTTAACGTATCTTACCGTTAAGGAGCTTAAGAGTTTTCTTTATTATTTTATTTGCCTGTAAAGGCATGTTTGCCGTAGTTGATGCCTTTGGCTTGATAGAAAGAAGGCTCAAGTTGCATACGCTGCAGGAAGTCGGGATAGTTGCGAAGCTCTTGTGGTGTCCATCCTGCTTCTGCCACAGCAGCAAGGCGAGGAAACATGAGATATTCCAAGACGGAGGATGTCTCGACCCACTCAGTCCAGAAGTTGGCTTGCACGCCAAGGTATTGTGGCTGCTGAGCGGTGGGGACGTTCTTCATCGGCACGTAATTGTATACGGCTTCGAGCGTTTCGGTGCCATGGCCCTGTGAGCGTGGTTCGTTAGGATCTTTGCTTTGTCGGCGGTTGATATAATAAGGAATCTGTGGCGTAAGGATTGTGGTGAGTCCACGTCCAACGGCATCGCGAGCGGCAGCGTCGGCGCCTATCCATGCCATGATTGTAAAGTCTTTGCCCAGTGGAGCGGTGTTGCCATGAAGTGCTTCGTTCCAAAATATCAACTTGCGTTGACGGCTTTGAGGCTTCGTGGCTATATAGTCCTTGAGTTGGCGATAGAAGTTGATTTGTAGGTCGCGGTAGTTGTCGGAACCGAGCGTCTTAAGTTGTGCTGTGCAATCGGCATTTGCTTTCCACTTCTGCACGGGACACTCGTCGCCGCCCAAATGAATATAGTTGAAGGGGAATATATCGGTCAGCTCGTCGATTACGTCCTTGGCAAACGTTACGGCTTGCGGATTGGACACGTTGATCACATCGCTCGACATGCCTTGATAGAGCCATACTTCGTGCTGATTTTGCGGATCGCAGGCCAAGAACTCGGGATAAGCTGCTACTGCGGCTTGAGAATGTCCGGGAATGTCAACTTCGGGCACCACTTCGATGAATCGGTCGCGAGCATACTTTACGATTTCGCGTGCGTCTTCCTGCGTGTAATACCCTCCATAGCGCTGTCCGTCGGGCTTGGTATCGCCCCAACCGAGCACTTTGCTTTGTCGCCATGCTCCCACCTCGGTGAGTTTGGGATATTTCTTGATTTCGATACGCCATCCTTGATCTTCGGTCAGGTGCCAATGAAAGCGGTTCATCTTGTAGGCTGCCATCATATCAAGGATGCGCTTTACCTCTTCTTTTCCGAAGAAATGTCGTCCTTCATCAAGCATGAATCCGCGCCAACCGAATCGGGGAGCATCCTCTATCTCTACTACTGGCAGCGACCATCCCTTTATTGAATCGGGGGCTGCGATGCCTGCCATGACCGAGCGTGAAGCGAGCAGCTGCTGAAGCGACTGCAGGGCATAGAAGAAGCCTGCTGGACGCGATGCCTCTACCTTGATTTGCTTTTCGCTGACTGAGAGTTTGTAAGCTTCGGGAGCAAGTGTGGAGTTGAGTTTCAGCTGAAGCGCACCGCCCTTCTTTACTTGCTTCAATGAGGTACCTGTGGTCTGCTGAAAGTTTTTTCCGAATCGTGAGAGCACCCATGCGATGCTATCGCCTTCATAAGCGTCGGTCGATGCTTTCAAGCTTTTTCCAAACACGAAGTGTCCCGTTCCCTGCGTCACTTTCGCGGGAAGCGGAACGAGGTGTAGCGGTTCTGCGGCCTGCATACCGAGGTGCGTAGCGAGCAACATGCCCGCCATAGCTACATATTTTGATATATTCATGGGGAGTATACTTTTTTTGAGTTTGAAGTTTGTAGTTTTTAGGTGATGAGGTTGTCCGATTATTCTTTTGATAGATTTTCCCAGAACGATTCAAGGTCCTGCTCGAGTCCTTGCATGAGTTCGCCACTGATCAAGATAGTCTCGTCGTCTACGAGGTAGAGGTCTGCCAACGTCTCACGATCTTCTCCCATAAGCACATAGGAGTAGGGCTTGAGCACTGCCACGTGTTCGGTCACATCTTTAATGCGCTCGATAGCATGCTGAAGAATGGGCTGCACGGCTTGATAGAAGTGTTCATCGTTATTGCCTATCCACTCTTCCACTACGCAACGCGTCAACTCATGGTCATCGTCATCAAACACAAGGAGTTCGCCGCTTTCCTGTTTCACTTGCAGATATAGGTCGGTCAGGGGCAGGTTTTCTGCCTGTTGTGGAAATTTGGAAGCCGCTTTTCTTAGGGCTCTTTCTATCTGCTGATAGGTCTGTTCGGTAGCTGTCATAGTATTGCGTATTTATATCATGCGAGGCCGATATCTGCGGTGAGCTTGTTCGCCCTTGCCTTGCAAATGTACGATTTTTATAGCATACGCAAAGGGATTATGACAGAAGTTTATTGCTTTCCTAAGCTATTAGGGGCATAAAGACACAAAAAAAGTTTGACAAGGCTCCTATAGCGCTGTATTATTTGCGCTTAGTTTCCTTGTCAAACTTGCTTGTATGAGAAAATTACCTATTAAAAACTTCTCGTTTATAATCTTCTTCTCAGCGTTTCTGCCACTTGCATTGAAGGATTGCCGCTATTAGGCAGATTTTACTATTTCATCACTCGGCCGATGCTTGCTGCAGCATCATTCTGGCGCGAGCCTGACGCACATAAGCGTTTACGAAGGGATCGTTGAGAAAGTGTGAGGGTGCAGAGTTGATGATACGACTGATCTGCTGCGTCATGATGGGTGTGGGATATTGGCTGCATAGCATGCGGAAGAATCCGGGGCCTAACACGTTGGTGTAATTGTCCATCACGAATTTTGTCTCTAAGTCTTCGGTGCGCTTATTGAGGTGGGCTAACTTTTTCCCTACTCGCTCTTGCACTTCGGTGGGAGAATAGCCATCGCGCATGAGCTGCATGGTCTGGCGCTGTAGTTCCCACATCTCGTTGTCCAAGCGGCTACGCTTCTTGAAGAATTTGTATAGTCGATCGTTGAGTGGTCCGCCCGTCACGCTCTGCGTGGCATTGTCCACTTGTATGCTGATTCTTCCGTTTTCCAATACGAGCGGCATCACACATTGATTGCCGGTGTAGATCATCGCCATCATGGTAGAGTCTACATCGCCCTCAAAGTTGAACTTTCCGTGCACCACCTTGCATGAGTCGAGACACACCGAAACAGTCTGCTGAATTGTGCGCACCTTTTCGCCATCCGATGAGGATACGCGCAAATACAGCATACGTCCATCCAGGCAAGGTATGTTGGAATTGCCTGCGATGTTGTACTGTTCAGCACACGAGGTGAGCAGCAGAAGAGAGGATAATATGAGCAGAACTTTATTCATAAAACCGCTTGTAATGATGCTTTGCTGAGATTGCATAGCAAATATACGATGTTTACTCCGAATGCTGCATACTCTTTATCGTAAACCATGCACGGTATAAATCTTTTTTGAGATTTAATCCAACGTGTGTGAAGAAAACGTGCAGTTTTTTCACAATTAAGGAGAGTTTTTAAGGCACAAAGGAATGTGGTAGTTTTAAGTTTTGAGGTTATTAGGTTAGTTTGAAGTTTTGAGGTTATTAGGTTATAAAGTTTGTTTGAAGTTTTGAGGTTATTAGGTTATAAAGTTTGTTTGAAGTTTTGAGGTTAT
>ERZ808270.978-NODE-978-length-13773-cov-9.042718_pt1 | contig 13773 bp, 12 predicted proteins | sample MGYA00521082_ERZ808270 | MGnify/ENA primary metagenome ERZ808270 (study PRJEB31516, sample SAMN03275594) | gut metagenome | biome: mammalia-associated habitat; material: feces | host: Papio cynocephalus | place: Kenya | collected 2012-07-27 ...
CCAAGCTCGCCAAAGAGAAAGCCGACCAGGAATACGACAAATTCAAGGAGCGTACCAAGAATGACCTTTCACCTGTAGAGATTCACTTTTTGGAGAAATTTGAGCGTGAACAAAAAAGGTTGATGGGAAGAGACAAGAAAGAGGAAAAGTAAGAACAATAATATTTCACCTTATTATATATATAGGGAACTTGCTACTCGTAATTCAGATAAATATTGTAATTTTGCACTCGGATTCAGGCGTTATTGGTACAAGATGATGCCAACAGTCCGAAAATAGTTCTTTTAAATATTAACTCCGAAGACTGAAATGCTGAAATATGCTATTGGTTTACAACGGATTATGGACAAAGGATAAAGCGAAGCCAAGAAGATTGCCGACCGTATGACCGACACAATGGGTCGTATGCACTCTGACGCTCAGTTCGCAGGTTCTTCTTCAGTTCCTGCACACGTAGAGATGATGGGCTTCCTCGGCATGGGTAACAACCCAATGGTAGGTGCAACTGTAGCTATCGCCGTGGCTATCGACCTCGCCCTGAACAAGAAGTAATTGATATAATCTTATCAGTTATAAAATAATAAATCCTCCATAGTGCGTGTTGCGGACTATGGAGGATTTTTTTGTGACATGGAGAAAATAACTGGGAGAGGGGGCGCCCTCGCCCCCGATATAAAGGAGGCTATTACATTATCTCGGGGCGGCATTTAAATTATTGTCGGGGGCGAGGGCGCCCCCTCTCCCAGTTATGCTTCCCACAAGGTGAAGAGTGTTTTGTGCATTAAAAACATTTAAGTTTTAATGCGTCAGATGAATATTTTTGAAAACCAAGTTAGTTGAAAAAGTCAAGACTGCAAAATGTATGAATGTTTTTTATCCTTTAGTCGTAAATCTCGTTATTTATATGTAAGTTTGTAACGTGAATTAAGTTAGTATACGATGGGGACAATGACACATACGCCCGACTTCGACCGTCTCGCTTTTACGGTGTTGGCTATTGAGGCTTCGGCACAGAAGATGGGCATATCACCATCTGAAATGAGAAGGCGGTTGGATAAAGTGGGGCTAATAAAGAGTCTCATACAGGATTACTATGACACTCTGCATACCGAGAGCAAAGAAGCCGTTGCAAATGATGTGGTAGAGGCTCTTAAGAATTGGGAAAGGGAGATATAATCATGTTAGACTTCTTATTGTGGAACAAAATAGCTCGTATCATAGCCCAATTAGCTGACACACTGCATATATCAACAGACAGAGCACTGCAGATTTTCTATGATTCCGATGTCTGCCGTATGCTTCACGACAAAGAACTTGGCTTGCATTTGATGAGTGATACATATATTGTTAACGACTTGATAGAGGAGCTGAGAAACAAGCAATAGTAATGCAAATGGATAAAGGGCAATTTTTTATTATATCAAACTCCTGACGACGATTCACAGATAGAGGTGAAGTTGCAAAACGATACTGTCTGGCTCTCGCTTGAACAGATGGCAGAGTTGTTCCAGCGTAATAAAAGTTCTTCAAGACAGTTCAGAACAAGATGCACTATTCGGTTCACGGTCATACGGCGGCGGAAATAACTGGGAGAGGGGGCGCCCCCGCCCCCGACATAAAGAAAGCTATTACATTATATCGGGGCAACGTTACAACATTGTTGGTCGGGGGCGAGGGTGCCCCCTCTCCCAGTTATTATTGCTTCAAGTTCGGCAAATATGACACTTCTATATGGTAGCTGACGTGTGAGAAGTTTTTTCTTGCGCTTAAATCCGCAAACTTAAAGAAACTTAAAGACGGAAATCATTTTTATTTTTGTAATTTTGCATTATGAGCGCACTGTAGACTATTTGAAGTGCCCCAGCATCACACACTAACAACAAAAAACCTGAATTAAGAAAAATGAAAAGAATCTTCCTGCTGTCTGCCGCAGCCATCGTCTCGGCGGCGTTGTCGGCACAGACCGTAGCCCGCATGGACGACCTCAAGCCCGAACAGAAGTCAATGGCGATAAGCCTGAAGCTAACCGGAGAGCTCTCTTCCACGGGCAATTCCGACTACCGCCAACTGCGCGACCTGTGTTTTCAGATGCGCAACGTTGACCTCAGCGACGCCACAAGCCCTTCCATTCCCAACAACGCCTTCCACTCGCGCCACCAGCTTGAGCACGTGCTCCTACCAAAGACAGCCAAGAACATTGGCTCGCAGGCTTTCTTCGCCTGCGACAATCTGCGCGACATCATCATTCCCGCATCCGTAGAGGGCATCGGCGACGCCGCTTTCTCCGGATGCAAGCGTCTGGAGACGCTGACCATTGAGGGCACCCCACGCCTCGGCGCCTATGCCTTCGCACGTCTGTCGGGACTGAAAACTCTGCGAGTGAACTCGAAAGTGCCGCCCAAGGCCGACCCAACAGCCTTCTACGGCATCGACCGCTCCGCCGTGAGCATCATCGTACCCAAGGGCAGCGAGGGTGCTTACAGAAAGGCTTCCGGATGGAGTAGCCTTTTCGCCGAGCCGAAGCTTGCGCATGAAACGAGCAATCCGCTCTCTTGTCTCGCTCCTATGCCTACCGAGATAAATATAAAGAAAGGAGAGAAAGCCCTCAACGTGCTGACTGCATGGAACGTAATAGCCCCGAAAGAGTGCCAAGACGCTCTTGACAACGAAATCAGACAGGCACGCCGCTTGCTCACCGACCGCCTCGGCAACATCGCAAACAGCCGACAACGCGGCACACAACTGAAGCTCAACATCGACCCATCACTCGATGACGACGAAGCCTACACACTCTCCGTGGACGCTAAGGGAGTGAACATCAGCGGCAAGACGCCACAAGGAGTGTTCTGGGGCTTGATGACACTCGACCAGCTTCTGCGCGGCTCGGGCACGAAGGAAAGCGTAGACGCCATTCCTTGCCTCGCCATAAAAGACTCGCCACGCACACACGTGCGCGAACTGATGGTTGACCCCGCACGCACATTCATACCCTACGAGGAACTGAAGGCGTTCATCCCCGAGATGGCTCGCTACAAGCTCAACGCTCTCCATCTGCACCTCGTCGACGACCAGGCATGGCGCATAGAGATTAAGAAATACCCACAACTCACGGAGCAAGCCTCATCGCGCTGGGGACAGGACGACCTTCTGGCTCCATATAAGGGATACTACACACAGGAGCAGATGCGCGACCTCGTGAAGTACGCTGCCACTTACCATGTGGAGATTGTGCCCGAGATAGAGATGCCAGGCCATGAGGTGGCTGCCATCAGCGTCTTTCCTGAACTGACTTGCCATCAGCGTCAAGTGCCCGTGCGCACCACCTGCGGCGTGTCTAACGAACTGCTCTGCCCCGGCAACGAGTTCACCTACGAGTTTCTCGGCAATGTCTTCAAGGAAATCACCGACATCTTCCCGTCTAAATACATCCATCTCGGTGGCGACGAGGCAGGCAATCCTGCTCTCGACTGCTGGACCGACTGCCCGAAATGCCAGGCTCTGAAGAAGCAACTCGGCATAACATCGACCGACCGCTCTGAAAACTGGCGCCTGCAGGGCTATCTCTTCGACCGCGTAATCAAACTTCTACGCGACACCTACAAGAAGACACCTATGTTCTGGTATGAGGCCGACTTCAAGGAAATCCAACCAGGATGTGTAACGTTCGCATGGCGTACCGGACAGACGCAGGAGGCTCTCGACGCCGCCGTGCGCAACAACGCGCGAATAATGCTATGCCCCGGCGACCATTGCTATTTCGATTATCCAATGTCGAAGGGCGACATGCCGGAAGTGAACTGGGGAATGCCTGCCACAACACTCAAGGACGCCTACGACCTCGACCCGTCTTGGGGCATGGGCGAAGAGTTTGAGAAAAACAATCTCTTTGGCGTGGCTGGCACTCTGTGGAGCGAGTGCATCACTACCCCCGAACGCATCTTCTACCAAGCATATCCTCGCGCCATAGCCCTCGCCGAAGTGGGATGGAGCAAGCAGCAAAGCCGCTCATGGGAAGGCTTCCTCACCCGACTGAAACCTACCATGAAGGACATGATGAGAAGAGGCATCACATGCTCGCTGGAGATTGAAGGGAAAAAGTAAAGGAAAAAAGTAAACAAAGAAGATTAAAGAAATAATCAATCGCTCAGAATTAATTTATAAAAGTAAAAAGACGCAAACGGGACGGGCTTTATGCCTGTCCCGTTTGCGTCTTTTTGCTTATAGTAGAATTACAGTATTTGCAGCACTTCCTTTATGTCATCCACCTTCTTCAGCTCGTCCATGATGACGCGCACCTCACTGCGGTCGTGGACACGTATCTCAATGGTTCCGTCGAAGATGCCCTCGTCGCTGGAGATTGTCATCTTGTGGATGTTCACATCAAGCTTGTCGGAGATAACCTCCGAGATGTCGTGGAGCATACGCTTGCGGTCGATGCCGCGCAACTCAATAGTAGCGTCGAAGAACATCACCTTGTGCATGTCCCACTTGGCGTCCAGGATACGATTGCCGAAGCTTGCCTTCAACTTTGACGCCACGTCGCAATCACGACGGTGGATTTCCACACGGTTCTTGTTGTCGATGTAGCCCATGATGTCGTCACCGGGAATAGCATGGCAACACGTAGGGAATATAAATGTGGAAATGTTCTCCTCGTTGATAATTACAGGCTTCTTCTTGTTGAAACCCTCACCGACAACGAAGAATTCGGATTTCGCCTGCCCCTTGCGTTCGCCCTTGCCGAAGAACGGCACGTACTTACGCCATCCGCTTGTAGCCTCAGCCTTATGGCCTCGAAGCTCGTCGAGGTCGCGGTCGCCGAGAAGAATGGTGCGCTTGCCTACAGCAAGGAAGAGATCCTCATGCTTCTTCATCTCATGAATCTCGCAGAGCCGATTGAGCGTTGGCGTCGTCATCTCCAGCTCGTTCTTGCGCAGCCAATCGTCGAGTATCTGCTCGCCACGCTTCTGTAGCTCGCGGTTGTCGCGCCGGAGTATGGCCTGTATCTTCTGCTTCGCCTTGGCAGTGTAGACGAAGTTAATCCATGACGCCTGCACATGCTGCGACTTCGAGGAGAGAATCTCCACCTGGTCGCCGCTCTGCAACTTGTGGCTCAGCGGCACGAGCTTATGGTTGACCTTTGCTCCAATACAATGTGAACCGAGGAACGTATGTATCTGGAAAGCAAAGTCGAGAGCCGTGCAGCGCGCCGGCATCGTCTTAATCTCGCCCTTGGGCGTGAAGACGAATATCTCGCTCGCGAAGAGATTGAGCTTAATGGTGTCGAGGAAGTCCATGGCGTCAGGCTGCGGATCGTCAAGGATTTCCTTGATGGTGGAGAGCCAATTGTTGAGCTCAGAGTCGTCATCGATGACCTCCGCACTCGACTCCTTGTATTTCCAATGGGCGGCGAAGCCCTGCTCTGCCACTTCGTCCATATGGTCGGAACGAATCTGCACTTCAATCCACTTGCCTTGCTTTGACATCAGCGTGACGTGGAGTGCCTGATAGCCGTTGGCCTTCGGATGGTTTACCCAGTCGCGCAGGCGGTCGGGATGCGACTTGTATATCTGGCTAATCGCCACGTAAATCTTGAAGCACTCGTTGATTTCCTCACTCCGCTCCTTTGGCGTGTAGATGATGCGCACGGCAAGGATGTCGTAGATTTCGTCGAACGTCACGTGCTTGTTCTGCATCTTGTTCCAAATGGAATAGGGACTCTTCACGCGCGCCTTCAGTTCATACTGAATGCCCATGCGGTCGAGCGCCTCGCGTATGGGGGCAGTAAATTTGCCGAAGAGCACGTCGCGCTGAGCCTGGGTGTCGGCAAGCTTGTTCTTAATGTAGGCGTACTCCTCAGGATGCTCATAGCGGAAAGAAAGGTCCTCAAGCTCCGTCTTTATTTTGTTGAGACCGAGACGGTTGGCAAGAGGCGCGTAGATGTAGAGCGTTTCGCCCGCTATCTTATACTGCTTGTTGGCAGGCTGCGAGGCAAGAGTGCGCATATTATGGAGACGGTCGCAAATCTTTATGAGGATGACGCGTATGTCGTCGCTCATGGTGAGCAGCAACTTCTTGAAGTTCTCCGCCTGCGCAGACGCCTGCTCGCCGAAGATGCCTCCGGAAATCTTCGTTAGTCCGTCCACAATCTGAGCTATCTTCTCACCGAAGATGTTCTCTATGTCCTCCACGGTATAGTCGGTGTCCTCCACGACATCGTGGAGCAACGCCGCGCAGATACTCGTGGAGCCGAGTCCCATCTCCTCCACGGCGATGCGCGCCACGGCGATGGGGTGCATGATGTAGGGCTCGCCGGAAAGACGGCGCACGCCCTTGTGGGCCTGCCGCGCGAAATTGAACGCCTTCGTGATGATATCTATCTTCTTGCGGTGGCGCGAAGCTGTGTATATGTCGAGCACCTCCTGGAAAGCCTGCTCTATCATGCGGTCGTCGGTGGCTTCCCGCTGCTTGTCTTTCAGATTCTGATCATCCATAATTTAGGTCTCCTTTTATTAAGTTACTTCACGCGCAACTTCTTGCCAGCACGTATGTTGCTGCCGCTGATTTTATTGAGCTTCTTCAGCTTGCTCACGGTGGTGCCGTTGCGGCGTGCTATCTCAGAGAGCGTGTCGCCTTGACGTATGGTAACGTTTTGGTTGCGCTCGCGCTTGTTGCGTTTCTTGCCCGACTTGCCGCGCTGTGCCGACTTGCCACTTCTACTGCTTCTGCTGTAGCTATGGCGCGAGTAGGAGGGAACGTCATCGTTGACAGCCACCTCTGTACGCTTCGTAAGGAGCTCATCGGGACGGTAGGCGTAGATGGAATCCTCGTTGTCGATGAAGCTGCCAATGAGCGAGGACGGGAGTCGGAGAGCCGACGGCTTAGTGGAGCCGTTGACTACATTGCGGCGATACTGCGGATTGAGCTGCTTCACCTGCTCGACATCGATGCCAAGCACGCTTGCCACCTGTTCGAAATGCACGTCGCGGTTGACAACGACAGTGTCGGTCTTTGACGGCAGGTCCGCCTGCATAGGGCAGATATTGTGCTCGCAATAGTATGTCATAATATAGTTGGCGGCAATGAATGCCGGCACATATCCGCGCGTTTCCTTCGGCAGATAGGGATAGATTTGCCAGTAGTCGCGCTCGCCCTTCGAGCGGTGGATGGCCTTGTTGATGGTCTCGGGTCCGCAGTTGTAGGCTGCAATGACGAGGTTCCAGTCGCCGAATATACGGTAGAGGTCGCGCAGGTAATGGGCAGCGGCATAAGAGGCGCGCACGGGGTCGCGACGTTCGTCGACGAGGGAGTTGACCTCCAGTCCGTAGTGCTTGCCTGTCGTTAGCATAAACTGCCAAAGGCCTGTTGCTCCGACACGGGAGACAGCGTTGGGGTTGAGAGCCGACTCTATGACGGGAAGATATTTCAGCTCAAGCGGAAGTCCGTAGGACTCAAGAGCCTCCTCGAACACGGGCATATAGAAATTCTGCGCTCCAAGCATGATGCTTACCGAGCGGCGCAGATGGCTGCTGTAGCGGTCGATGAACTTCTGCACCACGTCGTTGTAGGGCAGCTCAATGACTGAAGGGATGCGGCTGAGACGCTCCTTGTAGACGTCCTTTGAGTAGACTGGGTTTACGTCGGGCATGTTGCAGTCGGGGCTTACATGCAGATAGGTTTTGCTGTTGTAATTGTTGAGCAAGCTGTCGTACTCATTGGTGAGGGCTTCCGGCAGGTCTATCACTTCCTGCTTGCCTTCAGCATTCGTCACAGTGATTTCTGTATCGTCGTCCTCGCTCTGCGCGAAGGCTGGTGTAGAGAATACAAGAATCGCTGTGGCAATAATTGTAAATGTCTTTTTCATCAAAAAAATAATCAAAATTTTGTTTTATTCTAAAAGTTCAGGCTACAGCTCAGTCCCAAGCTGTTTGCCTTCAGGGGGTTGCGCTCGCGGCTGTCGTTGATAATCGTCGGCTCCAGCTTGAGACTGAGGTCCTTCGAGATGTCAAACTCCGAGAGCGACGCATCGACATAGGCGTCGATTATGGAGAGAGCGTAGACGCCGACCAGGCAGAAGAAGCTCAAGTCGCGCCAACGGCGGAACTTGTCCTTTCGCTTTTTGAAGAGCGTCTGGTAGCGTTGCAGGTTTGTATTGTCAATTTTTGCCCCGAGGTGCAGGAACTGGTTGTAGCTCTGCGTATTGGGGTCGTCGTCCATGATGTCCATGTAAGCCTGCGAGTAGTCGCGGAACATCTGGTTGTTCCATCTCATGGCGTAGATACATCCCACGAATCCTCCGTAGACGATAGGCAGTTTCCAATATTTGCGGTTGTAGATTTGTCCGGCTCCGGGGAGCACTATAGCGAGCCACATCGCACGCTTGGCGTTCGGACGCCATGTTTTCCAGTCGCGCCGCTTCACGGTTTTCACCGTGTCGCCCGTGGCGAAGAGGCGTGCCGAGTCGGCAGACGTGAGCAGCGATGTAGTAGGACCAGCGACACTGTCCGCCTTGAGCGGCGTGTCGGCAATAGCCGTGCTGCCTGCCTTGAGCGGCGCGGCGGCAATAGCCGTGCTGTCAGCTGCGACAGACTTTCCCTGCGCGTTGGCGCTTGGCGTACAGAGCGTCATGCCCAACACGACCGCAATGGTCTGCAATATATGTGACAAGAGTTGTTTCACTTTACGTGTCTGCTGCTTTTACTGTTGTTTCATTTTGTCGAACACCGCCATTATGCGCTCGAGTTCCTCTTCGTTGGCGAAGGGAATCGTGATTTTGCCCTTGCCCTTCGGCGAGCAAGTCATCTGCACCTTAGTCTGCAGGAAGTCGGAGAGATGGCTGCGCAATGCGTTGTATTCCTCCGGAAGCTTCGCTTTTGCGACGATGCGCTTCGAACCGCTGCTGACGTCTTCCCCGTTCTTTAGCATCTGTGCCATTTCCTCCACCTTGCGCACGGAATAGCCGTTCTTCACGACTTCGTTGAAGAGCTTTATCTGTAGCGACGGAGAGTCGATGGCAAGAAGCGCGCGCGCGTGTCCCATATCTATCTGCTTCTTCTGAAGAGCTATCTGCACCTGCGCCGGGAGGCGCAGCAGCCTGAGATAGTTGGTGATGGCAGTGCGGCTCTTGCCGACACGTTCCGACACCTTCTCCTGCGTCATGCCGTCGGCATCGAGCAGGTGCTCGTAGGCGAGGGCAATCTCTATAGCGTTAAGGTCTTCGCGTTGTATGTTCTCGACGAGCGCCATTTCCATGATGTTCTCGTCGGCTATAGTGCGGATGTAGGCTGGTATGGCGTCAAGCCCTGCCATCTGCGAGGCGCGCCAGCGTCGTTCGCCGGCTATTATCTGGAAGCGGTTGTCGGCAATTTGCCTGAGCGTAATGGGCTGTATGATGCCTATCTCGCTGATGCTTGCGGCAAGTTCCCGTAGCGCGTCGGGATCGAAGTCGCGTCGCGGCTGGTTGGGATTGGCCTCAATCTGGTTGAGCGGCACCTCGTTGATTGTTGACGTGCCTTGCGTGCGTGCCCCGCCGGTGTCGATGAGTGCGTCAAGTCCCTTGCCGCCTTCTATGTCGTCGAGTCCGCGTCCGAGGACACTTCTATTGTATTTTTTGTGTACTGCCATTTTCTTTTTCGGTTGGTGTTTTCTCGTTCTTGTTGATTATCTCCTTCGCAAGTGCCAGATGGTTCTTCGACCCTGCCGAGTCGGCATCATAGAGTATGACTGGCAGTCCGTGGCTCGGGCTTTCGCTGAGCTTCACGTTGCGTTGGATGACTGTCTTGAACACGAGTTCCTGGAAGTGGCGCTTCACTTCGTCGTAAATTTGGTTGGCAAGTCTCAGGCGGCTGTCGTACATCGTGAGCAGGAAGCCCTCTATCTCCAGTCCGGGATTGAGCTTGCTCTTGATGATTTTTATGGTGTTGAGGAGCTTTGTTATACCTTCGAGGGCGAAGTACTCACATTGCACGGGGATGATCACCGAGTCGGCAGCCGTGAGGGCATTGACGGTGATGAGTCCGAGCGACGGGCTACAGTCGATGAGTATGTAGTCGTAGTCGTCGCGTATCTGGTCGAGCATGTTCTTGATGACGCGCTCGCGATTTTTGAGGTTGAGCATTTCTATTTCGGCTCCCACGAGGTCGATGTGGCTGGGAATGATGTCGAGCCCGTTGATGTCGGTGGTGTACACGGCGTCGTGCACGTCTGCGTGGTCGATGATACATTCGTACAGCGAGCAGTCGATTTCCTTTATGTCCACGCCGAGTCCGCTTGAGGCGTTAGCTTGCGGGTCGGCATCGACGACAAGGACAGACTTCTCGAAAGTGGCGAGTGACGCGGCGAGATTTATTGTTGTTGTTGTCTTGCCAACGCCACCTTTTTGGTTGGCCAATGCTATTATTTTTCCCATTTATCGTCAAAATTATTTGGCAAAGTTACATATTTTATGCGACATAAGGCTAAATTAAACCTTTTTTCGTACATTTGCACGTGAATAAAAGCAAAATTATGAACAATAGAAAACCACTAATACTTATTTCCAACGACGACGGCTACCATGCCAAGGGCATCAACTCGCTTGTCGACATGCTGCGCGACATCGCCAACATCGTGGTGTGCGCTCCTGAATCGGCACGCTCGGGCTTTGCCACGGCATTTTCCGCCACGGTGCCTCTGCGCCTGAAACTGCGCCGCAAGGAGGATGGCATGGAGATGTGGTCGTGCAACGGCACGCCTGTCGACTGCGTGAAGCTTGCCCTGCAGGAGCTTCTCGACGACCGCAAGCCCGACATGGTCATCGGCGGCATCAACCATGGCGACAACGAATCGGTGAACGTACACTACAGTGGCACGATGGGCATCACGCTTGAGGGCTGCATGAAATACATTCCTTCCGTTGGCTTCTCGCTATGCGACTTCGACAACGATGCCGACTTCTCGCCGCTGCGCCCTTACGTGCGCTCCATTGTAGAGAAAGTGCTGCGCGAGGGATTGCCGAAGGGTGTGTGCCTCAACGTCAACTTCCCGAAGCTCAAGGAGTTTCGCGGCGTGAAGATGTGTCGCATGGCGATGGGCACATGGTACAACGAATGTGTGAAAATGCGCCATCCGCACGGTTACGACTACTACTGGATGACGGGCTCCTACCGCAACGATGAGCCCGACGCCGACGACACCGACAACTGGGCGCTGACGCATGGCTACATAGCCATAACGCCGACACGCATCGACGTAACCGACTATGAAACGCTGAAGAATCTGAAATTTGATTTTTGAGTTGTTCCCGGGCTGTGCCCTGCGATTTTTAACCTGGATTTTTGAGTTAGTAGTTTTTTTTACGTATGAAATACTATCTGATAGCCGGCGAGGCATCCGGCGACCTTCATGCCTCCCATCTTATGGCAGCCTTGCGCGAGGTTGACGACAGCGCGGAGTTTCGCTTCTTCGGCGGCGACCTCATGTCTGCCGTCGGAGGGACACGCGTGAAGCACTATCGTGAGTTGGCATATATGGGGTTTATCCCCGTGCTGCTGCATCTGCGCACCATCTTCCGCAACATGTCGTTGTGCAAGCGCGACATCAAGGAATGGGAACCCGACGCCGTCATTCTCGTCGACTATCCGGGCTTCAATCTCGACATTGCGAAATACGTGCATGCCAACACCAACATTCCCGTCTACTACTACATCTCGCCGAAGATATGGGCATGGAAGGAATACCGCATCAAGCGCATCAAGCGCGACGTGGACGAGATGTTCTCCATACTGCCGTTTGAGGTGGACTTCTTCGAGAAGAAACACCACTACCCCATCCACTATGTCGGCAATCCGACGGCAGAAGAGGTGAGGCTGTTCAAGGAGTCTTATTCTGAGAGCGGCTCGCAGTTTCGCTCGCGCCATGCTCTCCCCGACAAGCCCGTCATCGCCTTGCTTGCAGGCAGCCGACGCCAGGAGATTAGTGCCAACCTGCCGGGCATGATTGCAGCGACGAGGCAGTTTGAGGGCTATCAAGTGATAGTTGCCGGAGCGCCCGGCATAGAACGCGACTACTACGACCGCTTCCTTTCTGGCACGGGAGTGGGCATTGTCTACGACGACACCTACGCCTTGCTCTCCAACGCGCGCGCTGCCGTCGTCACAAGTGGCACGGCGACTCTTGAGACGGCGCTCTTGGGCGTGCCGCAGGTGGTTTGCTACGCCATGAACATGGCGCGTTTCGTTGGCTTCTGCCGACGCTTCGTGCTGAAAGTGAAGTACGTGTCGCTCGTCAATCTCATTGCGGGTCGGGAGGTGGTAAGCGAACTTGTGGCTGACTCTTTCTCCCCCGCCAACATCACGCGCCAACTGGCACACATTCTCCCCGACGGAGAGCCGCGCGAAAGGATGCTCGACGGCTACGAGGAGGTGTGGGAGAAGCTTGGCAGCGACAGTCCGTCGATGTCGACTGCCCACATCATCTACGAACTTGTGCATAAGGAATGAGCCTTATGCACAAGTTTCCTTCGACGAAACAGGCATACGCTCCTGTTTCCTCCTACATCACGACCTCAACGGTGAACGTCTTCAGGTCGGTGGTTTTCAGGAAATCCACCACTTCCTCACGCATATACTTGTAAAGAGGTTCAAGCGAAGAGCGCATCGCCTCCTTGTAGGATCTGCCCTTCATGTTGTTGAGCATCAGCTCCATGAAGTGTTCCTCCCAATCTCCGCCGACGTCATCCTCGTCCTTGCGCTGCTCAAGCATTTCCTTCATGTTGATTATCGCTCCTTCTATCTCCTTCACGCGGTGGTCGAGCGTGTAGCTTGCCTCGTTTTGTCGTCCATTTGCCTCGTCGGAGCCGAGCCATCTGCCTATTCTCTTCACTTCTTCCACGAGGCGGGCGTTAGTGAAGTTCTCGCAAGGCTCCTGCGCGGGAAACCATTTTCGCTGCACTTCCAGTTCGCCGATGTTCGCCGGCATCTCAGTCATCGTGGAGACTGTGCCCAGACGCGGATTGATTGACGTGCCAAGCTCGTCGCATAGGCGTATTGTGCGGCGGCGCTTGCCAGCCTTCACCTTGACGCGGCTTCTGTCTTGCGACAGTGACGAAACAATGGCGTTGGCGCTCTTTGCTGTATTCTTCGCGCTGTTTCCGCTGTTGTTCTGTGCAGAAGCGTCATTTTCTTCCGACTGTCCGCCCGCGTTTTTCGTCTGTGTGCTCTTGCTTTTCGCCGAGGAGTTGCCGTTCGCCGTGCTCTTCGCGCCACTCACGACATCGTTCACAACTCCGTTTACCGTACCGCGCACAACGCGCTCGGTGTTCTGCTTCAGCTTCTTCTCTGCCTTGTTTTTCAGTTTGCCAAAAAATCCCTGTGCCGACGCTCCCATACTGAGCATCGTTGTGACTACAGTAAGGACAATAAGTCTTTTCCCGTTTACCATAATTAATTGTGTTGATTGTTCAAGTTAGACATCTGGTTTATATAATTGCAAAATTAAGAATAAATTTCGAAAACGCAAGAAATTTCGCTTCGCTTTTCAAAAAAGTCTGTCACACCAAATGTACTGAAGCGTCGCACAAATGGCGAAATTAGAGAAGTTAACATCCATTATCCACAATCGATTATATATTCAACTTTCTGATTTACTCGAATGTAAAGAATTTAGAGAATTTATCGCCGCTGAGGCGGCTTAGAAGTTCTTGCTTAGGCAAGCGGTAGAACCGAGCGATAGCCAATAGTAAAAAAATGGAATTAAATAAATGTTCGTAATATATTACATACGGCTTTAACTTCT
>ERZ808270.979-NODE-979-length-13762-cov-3.336106_pt1 | contig 13762 bp, 7 predicted proteins | sample MGYA00521082_ERZ808270 | MGnify/ENA primary metagenome ERZ808270 (study PRJEB31516, sample SAMN03275594) | gut metagenome | biome: mammalia-associated habitat; material: feces | host: Papio cynocephalus | place: Kenya | collected 2012-07-27 ...
GTCAACCATGACGGTGTCATCAACGAGAAGGATATTGTCTATCTCGGCAATGCCAACCCGAAGCTCATCTTCGGTGGCAACTTGAACTTGAAATGGAAAGACCTTACCCTGACCGCTGTCATCTATGGACGTTTGGGTCAGAAGGTAATCAATGCCGCCCGTATGAACCTCGAGAATATGTATGGCAAGGGCAACCAGTCCACCGCCGTGCTGCACCGTTGGCGTGCTGAGGGCGACGTGACCGATATTCCTCGTGCCCTCTACGGTATGGGTTACAACTATCTCGGTTCAGACCGTTTCGTGGAGGATGCCACCTATGTGCGTCTGAAGACCCTTACGCTGAACTACAGTATTCCCAAGAAGTTCTTGACAAAACTCGGCTGGGGTATCACAAGTTGTAAAATCTTCGCTACAGGCTACGACCTGTTCACTTTCACAAGCTATTCAGGACAGGAACCAGAGGTGGGTATGCCTACCGCCACCAAGTTGGTGCAGGACAGCTCTACCACACCTATCTCGAAGCGTTACGTGTTCGGTCTTAGTGTAAACTTTTAAGTGCATAAACAATGAAAAAAACTATATATACCATACTCTTTGCTGCGGCAACGTTGTCCATGACAACCTCCTGCGACGAATGGTTGGACGTGAAACCTAAGAATGAGCAGATTTCCACAGAATATTGGAAGTCGAAAGAAGAGGTGGAGGCTGTGGTCAATTCGGGCTACTACCGCTTGCGTGAGGCCGTGCCTACGCTCCTGGAATGGGGCGAACTCCGTGGCGACGCCATGTATTCCACCTCAACAAACTTGGCGAAGTTGCAGGATTTCACCTTGACATCTTCTGATGCTATCTGCAACTACCAAAAGCTCTATCAGGCAATCTCCATTGCCAACTCTGTCATCAAGTATGCTCCTGGCGTACAGGCTGAAGACGAGACTTACGCTGATGCCCAGATGAAGTCACACCTCTGTGAGGCATACTTTATCCGTGCATATTGCTATATGATTCTCGTCAAGAACTTCAAGGAGGTGCCTCTCGTTACAGAACCATACGTGGACGACTCCCACGACTTCAATATTGCGAAGTCTACCGAAGAGCAGATTATCGCTCAGGTGAAGAAGGACGTGGAGGCTGCTTTGGCTACCAATGCAGCCAAGTCTACATACGAGAACGACTGGGAGACCAAGGGCCGTGCCACCAAGTGGGCACTCTATGCTGTGATGGCAGACGCTTGCTTGTGGAGTGAGGATTATGATGGCTGTATCAAGTATTGCGACTATATTCTCAATGCCGACAAGAGTGGAGACGCTTTCTATCCTAAGTTCCTCAGCCGTACGGAAGACTGGTACACCATGTTCTATCCTGGCAACTCCAATGAGAGCGTTTTTGAACTGAACTGGGACTATACTACAGAGAAGAAGAACAACAACTTCAATGATTTGTTCCCTTCAACAGGTACAGGAACGCTGAACATTTCTGCTTCTCTTCTGGAGAAAATGCTCACAGAGAATGCCGTTGTTGAGGCTAATTCTTCTGGCTCCGAGCGTACAGGACGTATGAACCTTGCCACCTATGCCATGTCTAACGGATACATCCTGTGGAAGTACCGTGGCAATGACGTGGCGGATGTGGAAGGTGGTCTTCGTACCTCCTCCAACCAGGATGCCAACTTCATCCTCTATCGTGTGGCAGAAATCATTCTGATGAAGGCCCAGGCAGAAGCCATGAAGGGTGACATCTCTACAGCCATCGATCTTGACAACATGATTCGAGTGCGCGCAGGACTCTCTGCCATCTCTGAAGTTGCCAAGCAAACTTATACCGAGGAAACTGCGTTGGACGAAATCCTTGAGCAAAAGGAATTAGAGTTTGTCGGTGAGGGAAAACGTTGGTATGACCTGCTGTGGATGGCACGTATCGGCAATCACAAATACAAGAACAAGGTGATTGACATTATCGCCACGGGTAATACAACCACAAATCCTGACTGGATCAAGTCTACGTTGACCAACGACTATGCTTGGTATATTCCGTTGGCTGAAAGCGAGCTGGAGAACAACCAGTTGCTTGTCCAGAATCCATATTACAGCAAATAATTGAGAATAAGATTATGAAAAAAATATTTTATATATGTTCAGCATTGATGCTCCTCTTCACGATGACATCGTGCGACATGGATGTATTTGATATCGGAAAAGACCCTGCCAAGGGTACTACCTACAAATCCGACGATTCTTCTCCGATTTCCGATGTGCTGGCCAATGATGGCCGTTTTGGCGAATTCGTCAACACCATCAAGGCTGCCGGGCTTTACAGCGGCTTCAACCAAAGTTCCGATGGCGTGAGCTATACGGTCTTCGCTCCGACAGACGAGGCAATGGCAAAATATGAAACCGCACTTGGCAGCAAGGTCGCAGATATGGGGACGGAGTATGCCCGCAGTTTCGTGCTCTATCACGCCATGAAGGACTCTATCCTGCCCGATGCCTTCATCACCAAGACCAGCATCACCAACCTTACGCGTGACAAAATCAATGTGGCTGTCGACACAGAGCATACAGGTGAGGCTACACTGAGTAACAGCAACAGTCAGGCACAAGTGGTTGAGATGGGTATACCTGCTTCTAATGGTAGAATTTATGTGCTGTCCAGTGCGTTGACTCCATTGGTAGAGACGGTATATGACCGTTTGAACAAAGACCAGAACTACAGCATCTTCTTGCAGGCTGTCAAGGACGCCAAATGGGATAAGATGCTCAACACCATCTCTGATACGGTGGTGGCAGAAGATGGAACACAGACGGTTATCAACCGCAACTTCAGTGTGCTCGGTGTGACCGACAATACATTCGGTGAAGCCGGCATCAATTCTGTTGACCAATTGAAGCAGAAACTTGTTGCAAACAACACTGAAGCTGGATTGTCTGCCGACTCATTGCTTCGTGCCTATGTGGGCTATCACATCGTGCAGAGCAAGAACACGGTGGCCGCTCTCGGTGCGGTGCAGGGCGAGAACACGTCTCGCCTGTGGTCTACGGGTGCACAAAACCTTGTGTTCACGCTTTCTACGGAATTGTCGGAAGACGGCACTCCTAAGAACTATACCATCAATCCTGCCAGCAGCACACCTACTCATTTCGTGGAGGCAAATAGCAACGTGCTTGCGCTCAATGGTTATCTTCATCAGGTAGACAATTGGATGCCCGTATGGGAACCTGCCCAGCAGACTGTGGTTTGGGACTTGGCTGATGACAACGAAATCAAGACGATAGTCGAGGAGTCGGGTAGTGATTATCAGCCTGTGGAGATACCTAAGAAGCAAGTCCGCACCTCCATCTCCAGTGCTTCTTGTATCCAGCATACCGAAACAGATACCAAGAACTCTTCTTTCGGTGTGGTTACTTACTATACGGTAGGCCAATATTCGGCTCTCGCACTTGCCAATGGCGCCCATCAAGCAAACAACAACGATTGCGTTGTGTTCAACCTTGGCAACACGGGTACTGCAACATTGAAGACCCCGACGATTGTGCGTGGTAAATATAGGGTGAAACTTGACGTGGTTTACAGTTCTACCCAGAACTTTATGCGTACCAAGTCGGATGGTTCTGGTGGAACTCTTGAGGTGACTTTTGATGGAAAGAACAAGACATTCGTCGCTCCTTATACACAGGTGGCTGTGATTCCTGCTCCGGGCAGCACCTTAAAGATCCCTCTTCCTGGCGTGTACACTACTGTACTCTACGACGAGATTGAGTTTGACAGCACTTCTTCTCACACTTTCTCGTTCAAGATTAAGGATGGAGCCGCTTCCAGCAATGGTAACTTCTCACTCCAGTTCGACACCATGACCTTTGAGCCTATCGATGACTAATCGGGAATTGGCGCAACATAAACAACATTAATATTATCAAGACGTATGAAATACAACAGAATATTCGGTTCGTTGGCTGCTGCGGCAGTATTGCTCTTCTCGGCTTGTTCAGAGTTGGAAGACAAGGACTACTACAAGCATGGTTCTGAGATCAACTCCGACGAGCTGGAAGTTGTGAACGAAAGCAGTGAGGCATATCTCTCCTCACATGCCGAGTTCTCTTCCATGAACGAACTTTTCAAGACGCATGGTATCTATACGCAGTTGGAAGCAAAGAACCAACTGAGCACCATGTTAGTGACCGACAATGATGACTATGTGGCTCCAGAAGGCTCCGCTGCCGATATCGAAACCACTGTCAAGGCTCATGTGAGCGATGCTGCAGTGTCGCCCGCCAACTTGAAAACTGACAAAAACGACATGCGACTGCTCATGTGGCATGGCAAGTATGTGAATGTGGATCTTGACGACGCCGCCCGCAACGAGGGAAAAATTGCAGGACACATCATGTTCGGCACTTCTTCTGTCAAGAAGGTGGTGAAGACCAATTCTGGTTATATCTATGTGCTCTCTTCCCTGTTGAACACTCCGAAGTCAATCAATGACTATATCTCAAGTCTTGACGACAACTATTCCATTCTCCGTGATTCTGTGCAGGCAAGTGGCGGTAGGGAGTTTGACAAGGCCAACAGCAAGGCTATCGGTGTGAACAGCGAGGGTAACACCGTCTACGATACGGTGTGGATTTACAAGAACACACACTTCCTTGAGAAGGATGTCGACCTCAACTCAGAGTCTCTGACCGCAACCCTTCTTGTTTCCAGCAACGATGTAATCGAGGCAGCCATCGCAGATGCCAAGGCTCGTCTGAAGAAATGGGGACTTTGGGACAGTTGGAACATGGACCGTCAGCATGATTTTGAATACACCATGCGCCACTGGATTATGGATGCCTCTTTCTTCAATAAGAAGTACACTGCCCTTGAACTGCAGAATACCGATCCCGACAATATGCTCAGCAGCATTTTCAGCAAGAGTTGGAAGACTTCTGTTCAGCAGATTGATCCGGAGCCGATAGAGTTGTCCAACGGTGTGGCTTACAAGGTGACCAAACTCCATATTCCTAACAATGTGCTTATCTGGCGTTTGAAGGAAGAGTTCTGGATTTACGATCTTTGCGATGCAGACCAGAAGACCAACTATTTCCAGATGTTCAATGGCGTCTATAGAAGAACGAATGTCGGTGTAGAGGCATGGACAGCGCTCTCTGGCGTATGGCCAATTGTTGAAGACCGTGCTCTTGAAATGTCTGTAGGCGATAGCCCGGCAGATGGCTGGTCCCTCGATTTCACCCCATGCAAGCGCAACTATCTGTGGAAGCAGGGTGCCAATGGCGAATATCCTTCTCGCGCTTGGATGGTGAAGAATGGTAAGAAGAGAGCAGACCTTGACTTGCAGGACACCAAAGTGTCTCCATTCCTGATTCCACCAGGCAAGTACACCTTGTTCTTCGGTTCTAAGCAGAACCAGAATCAGGACATCAAGATTACAGTGCTTGTGAATGGTCAGGCAGTGGCTACTTCCAGTGTGATTACCTTAGGTTCCACCACCACATTCCACTACGACCGTAATCCGAGTGGATATCCAGAGGGATACGATCCAAAGGCTGAAAATCTTTCTACCAACAAAAAGGCCGGTAACTATGACACCGATGGTGGTAAGATTATGGACAATGTTGTAATCCCTGATGTGAAGGGTGATGGTTCTCCTGTCCAGGTGACGCTCCGCATTGAGTGTGCATCTTGGTCAGGAGTGACAACTATGACATTCCACCATTGGTGTTTGCGTCCAACCGCAGACAACTACTAATGCAAGTTTCACGAAATGAAAGACAAAACGATGAAAAGTAAAATATCGAAATATACCAACGGCTGTATGAGAAGTTCGCTTCTCATCAGCCTTGCATTCTCGGTTTCCACTGCTGTTCATGCCCAGGCATTCAAGGGCAAGGTGGTGGGCAACGACGGCAAGCCTGTGGCAAATGTGGTTATCTCCGTGCCGGGTCATCCCGTGGTTCGTACCGATGCCAACGGTGAGTTCTCCATCAAGGAAATCAAGGGCGACAAGGCGCGCCTTACCTTCCGCCATGACAACTATTATAATAAGGTGGAGTATGTAAGCAAGCGTGATGCAGGCAAACCCTTCACCGTTCACCTCGTCTCTACCAAGACCACTCGTTACAACGAGGAGACCGTGCTCCCCGATGGTACGGTGGAGAACGATGCGACAGTATCGGGTCGTTACAATGTAACCCGCAAGGATTTCGCACTCGGTTCACAGAGTGTGGAGAATGCCATGCGCGACCTTCCCGGTGTGCGGGTGACGACCAAGAGTGGTATGCCGGGTGAGGGAGCCAACATCCAGATGCGTGGCATCAAGAGCATCATCGGTGATACCAATCCGCTCTTTGTCATCAATGGCGTACCCTATTTGCCTGACAAGAACGAGTCACAGGTTATCGGCGGCTTGAGCCGTTCTGTATTCGAGGCACTCAATGGACAGGACATCAAGAACATCACGGTGCTCAAAGACGGTGCTGCCGCCATCTATGGTTCTATGGCCAATAATGGCGTCATCCTCATCGAGACCGATCAAGCTTCCAAGGAGAACATGAACACCCGCATTTCGTTCAATGCGCTCTATGGCTACAACTGGAACAAGAGTCGTCTGCCGTTGATGAATTCCACCCAGTACAAGAGCTACTTGACGGATATGGGTCTTACCTATTATGACAATCAGGAGTCTTTCTTCAAGGATTTCTCCTTCTTGTCCAATCCCAATGCCAACAATGCCGATCTCTATACCTACAACACCAATTGGCAGGACGAGATTATGCACAACTCTTCTACCAAGGACTTCTTATTCCGTGTGGAGGGTGGTGACGCTATTGCCAAGTACAACATCTCTTTGGGGTATGCTGGAACAGACGGTACCATTCGTGAGACCAATACCGACCGCTACAATGCGCAGATCAATGCTTCCGTGCTTGTGAGCCGCAAGGTGGAAATCTTGGCTTCGGTCAATACCGCCTACCTGACGGGTAACTATATGGAGCAGGGCATGAACTATGAGATCAACCCGTTGTTGGCTGCTTATCGCCGCACACCATTGCTGTCACCTTATCGTTCCGATATCTACGGCAAACTGATTTCATCCTACAGCACCTACCAGTATGGTGCCATTGACAATGAAGACATGTATGTTTCTAATCCGCTTGCCATCGTAAACCAGGTGACCGCCAAGCAGAAACAGTATGACTTGAATGCCAAGTTGCAGTTCGTTTATACCCCTAACCAGCATCTCGCATTCAATGCGCTTGTAGGTCTCTACTACAACTACAACCAGGAAGAGATGTTCGTTCCCGGTGTGGACGACGGTGCCGCCATCAAGTATATGTCCGACCGTTATGGCATCGCCAAGAACACCGTTCGTGCCGGTACGAACTATACCGTCAACTGGTTCTATGGACTCAATGGTATTTACCACAAGACCTTTGCCGAGAAACACGATTTCAAGGCACAGTTGGGTGCCCAGGTGCTCATGTCCAGCTACGAGTATGATGCAGCCTTTGGCCGCAACACCCAGAACGACCACATGACCTCTATGGGTAGTGCGTCTACATCGGACAAGCGCTACTTCAGTGGTTACAACAACGATTGGAACTGGGTAGACGTGTATGCCAAGGTAGACTATACCTATAACAACTTGTTGCGTCTCGGCTTGACCGCTGCTTACGACGGCGCTTCAAGTGTCTGTGGCAAGTTCGGTGATATGCGCGTTTATCCAGGCGTTGACGCCGTGTTGATGCTGAAAAACAGCTCTTGGCTCCGTCGGGTAGACTTGGTGAACAAGTTGAACCTCTACACCAACTTCTCTTTGACGGGTAACAGCCGCTTCGGTACCAAGAACTTCGGAAGCTATTACACTTCCACACCTTTCCTCAACATTGCCGGTATTGTGCGTGCCAACTTGGGCACCACCGACCATTTGAAGGCTGAAAAGACTGGAACATGGAACATCGGTGTGGACGCCTCGCTGCTCAACAACCGCTTGATGCTCGGTGCTGAATACTATCGCAGCAAGACCACAGGCGTGATTCTCGCAGGCAATAATTCCGCCTTGCTGGGCACCAGCTCTTACTACCGTAATGGTGGCAAGATCGCTTCCAATGGTGTGGAGCTGAAAGTATCCGGCACTCCTGTTGTAGCCAAGGACTTTATTTGGACTTTGGGTGGAACCCTCAGCACCGTTCACAACCGTGTTCGTGATATGAAGGGCTTGGGTGATCTCATCTATACTCTCTCTGACGATGCGACCCTCATTACCCGTGTTCATGAGAATCCATATTCTTTCTATGGCTATCAGACCAACGGCGTCTATGCAACCACAGCTGAGGCAAACAGCGCTTACATAGATGCTGACGGTAACAAGAAAGCCCTTGTGAACGCAAAGGGGGTAGCTTATGAGGCTGGTGACGTGCGCTTTGTGGACCAAAACGGCGATGGCAAGATTGACGCCAACGACCGTGTGGTGCTAGGTTCTGCCACACCGAAAGCTTTTGGCTCTTTCTTCACACGCTTTGAATATAAGAACTTCGCACTCGACCTCGACTTCGGTTACCAATGGGGTGGCAAGGCTTACAATGCTATGCGTCGCATCACGGAGTCGGGCAAGGACTTCTCCAACCAGGCGATTTCTATGACTCGCCGCTGGAGCATGGAAGGTCAGGTGACTGATATTCCTCGTGCAGAGTGGGGCGATCCACGCGGCAACAATGCCTTCTCAGACCGTTGGATTGAGAAGACTGACTTCATCAAGTTGCGCAATGTCACCTTCAGTTATACACACAACAAGCCGATCTGGAATTTCATCCAGGGCGCAACCATCTATGTGACAGGCGAGAATCTGCTCACCTTCACCAATTATCTCGGTCTTGATCCCGAGTTCGCCTACAACTACAATGCGTTAATGCAGGGGGTAGACTATGGCAAGGTGAACGCTCCACGTTCCGTGAAATTGGGTGTAAACTTGAAGTTCTAACATAAATATAAATCTAAAAGAATATGAAATTCAATATTTTCAATAGATGCAAACTGGGAATGGGAGTGACTGCTGCAGCGCTCTCCCTCTCTCTGACATCCTGCTCCGATTTCTTCAGCCCGGAAACCGATGACCAGATTGCCGACAAAGAGTATATCTCGGAAAATACCGAGATGTACACAGGCTTCATTGGTATCATCACCAAGATGCAGGCTATCGGTGACAAGGAAATTCTGCTCACCGACACGCGTGCCGAGATGCTGGAGCCAACCACCAATGCCAGCACAGATCTGATTAATGTCTATGACTATGCTGACAATTTGAAAGATAATAGTTATGCGACACCGGCTCCTTATTATGAGGTGATTATTGCCTGCAACGACTATTTGGCAAAAATCAAGGAATACCGCAAACAACCTCAGGCTGACGATGAGGTGTGCCAGAATCTGATTTCTTCCACCATCCGCATCAAGGCTTGGACTTATAAGACCATTGGTGAAATCTATGGCGAGGCTGCTTGGTGCGACGATCCTGTGGGCAGTGTCGATGAATATCTTGCCAAGGCTCGTGCCAATGTGCTTCCGATGAAGGAAATCGTTGACAAGTGCCTGAATCTGTTGGATAATGGTTTCGACGGCGTTTCTTCCGACCGTACGGTGGACTGGATTGCCTGGCTCGACCCTTCAAATGTGACCAACATCGCCAAGTCAGATTTCCGTAAATGGAACTATCTGATTCCTCCTTACGAGGCTATCTATTCTGAACTTTGTCTGTGGAAGGGCGCCTATCTTGACAATGCCAATGGTGTGGGCGGTGAGGCTGCGCATGCTTATTACGAGAAAGCTGCCGATCTTCTTTTCACCGCACTGAATACGGCTGCCAACAACAAAGGCTACAGCTATAGCAAAACACAGAAATATTGGTTCCCGAACAATGGTACCAATGGTAAGTATTCCGCTTACTTCCGTGACAAGGATCCTGCTCCTGTAGAGAATGTATGCTGCTTGCTCTACGACTATTCACAGGGCCAGACCAATGGTCTTATCAAGCACTTCAATACCGATGTGACCGACGGTTATCTTTTGAAACCTTCAGAGATTGGTATGGAACACTTCACCAATCCTGAGTACAACCCAGGTGGCTCCGAGTCCGACACTCGTTACAAGGCTGTGGTCGGCAAGAACGGTTCCAAGCGCTACATCGCCAAGTTCCGTCTGGATGGAGGTTCTGCTGCAGGCAGCCCGTCCAAACCCATGGGAACAAGACTGCTACATCTATATCTATCGCGCCATGCAGTATCACTTGATGCTCAGTGAGGCACTCAACCAGTTGAACCGTTTCCGTGCTTTGAACGCTGTGCTCAACACCGGTACCAAGGGTGATGTCCAGACAGAGATTGTCGAAGGCTCAAACCCTGATGAATGGAAAGGCTTTAACCGTAACTGGACACAGGACACAGAGTGGGGAACCATCTCTAATAGCGACTTGGGCGTCCGTGGATGTTTCACAGGACTTACAGCTCGTCCTATCCAGGATCAGAAAACCGCAGAAGCAAAGCGTGCCAACGACATCCAGCTGTTGAAAGAGTGTGAATTGGAACTCTCTTGCGAGGGCAAGACCTATCCTTGGATGAACCGTGTGGCAGTGCGCTACAACGATCCAAGTATTGTGGCTGACGAAGTTTGCCCTAAGTACGAGGCCTCAGGCAAGGCTGCCACCGTTCGTGCCAAGATTATGAATGGCGGAAACTGGGTGAAATATCCTCTTTAAACTCTTCAAGTTTCCTCCCTCGCGGTGATACAGAGGGAGGAAACTTATAAGATATTTTTATTTATTAATCATTCAATTATCTATTAATTTAAAACAATTCAATCATGAAGAAAATTTTTACACTTGCATTGCTGCTTGTCACTGTGTTGACAGCCGGTGCGAAGAGTAGGACATGGGACTTCACACATTGGAGTGCGGCTACCCTTGCCAATCTTCAGAAGGGTATGTATGCCAATTGTGGAGAAAACTTGAATCCTACTAATGGTTGGTCCGATGTGGAAAAAGCCGCTGGAGACAACAAGACCAATGGCAAATGCTTTTGGGAAGTTAAACACCAAGGTTCCACCGCAGGTGCACAATTGTGTGCGGATGGTCAACCCATGACGGAATTCGAGGGCCTGCTTTATACAAATACTGCAGACCGTTCACTTGCCATTGCTGTTGATTACAATAATGGTTATGAAGGCGCGTCTTATCTTTGGACTGGTTCTAAGGACAAGGTGTATTTCGTGATTCCCAATGTCGCTCCTGGTGCTAAAATCACCCTGGGTGTGGAGTCGCACAAGACAACTGAAGCCCGTGGTTATAAGTTGTTTGTCGCCAAAAACACTACTTATGATAAGAATGCCCGTGGTACGGAGTTGAAGGATGTTGACGGCAATGCCATTGCACAGCCTACAACTTATCAGGAGCAGACTTGGTATGTTCCAGAGGAAGGACTTGCAGAAACTCCAAACGAAGATGGTACATACAACATCATCATTTACAACACGAATGGTTGTCACTGCTACTTCATCAAGGTAGATGAAGGAGACAACTTCGACGAGAATCGCAAGATTGCTTGGATTGGAAATGCCACACCGGGTGCGACCATTACTTATGCTCAGAGACCATCGGAAGGTTTTGACTATACTGATATTGATGGCTCTGACGCATCCCTGGTGACTGACGAGGCACTCCGTGGTTATGACGCCGTTGTCATCGACAACGACGTGACTTCCGAGACTCCAGCTTATGCCCAACTCCAGAAGAACATCGCTTTTGTTCCTATGGTCAACCTCAGCACCAAGCTCTTTGGCTACAATGAAACGGCAGGTGAATCCACAACGATGACCGTTGCCAATGCGGACGATGATGTTTGGGAGAACATGACCCTCGACGAAGGCACCTTCGATTATGGCGCAAACGTATCCGTAACCCTGCCGGAACTCTTCGCCAACGATGAGATTCTCGCCAAGCAAGGTGAGGATGTAGCCATCCACCGTCACAATAACGGTGCCGGCAAGAACAGCTATTTCCTCCTTGGTTCTTCAGACGACGTAGCTGGCGCATACACTGATTGGTCAACTTTGTTGGGTAATTTGCTGAAAGAGGCCGCCAAGAGCAAGCGCGAGGTGACAGCTGCGGCCACTCCGACCTTCAAGCTCGCTTATGGTGACAAGCAGACTACAGTTACCATCTCTTGCGCGACAGGCGGCTCAAAGATTTATTATAAGGAAGGCGAAGGCGAGTACAAACTCTACACAGGCCCAATCCTTTACACCGCAGAGACAACCCTCACCGCTTATGCAGAGTCAGAGGGCTTCCTCAAGAGCGAGGAGGCATCCAAGACTGTTGACATCCAGACCATGACCGCTACTCCGACTATTTCCGTTGAGCAGCAGGACGGCAAGAGCATCGTCACCCTTACCGGTGAAGACGGCGCTACCGTTTACTATTCTTTCAGTGGCCAAACCAAGACATCTACCGCAGCGACTTATGCCGAGCCGGTAGAGGTGGCCGAGCCAGGAACCATCACCTTCTTCGCTACCGCTGAGGGCAAGCTCCAGAGCGAGACTGCAACAGGCGACATCCGTGTGAAGGGTATTCCGGAAGTAACCGACACCCTCTCTCACTTCACCGCCAACGAGGCAGACTGGTTCACCAACGCAGAGGTTTCAACCGACGGCACCACGTTCACTCCACTTGCAGACGCTATCACCGCAGGTACATCCAATGGCGCAGCCAAGGCTGTTTACTACTTCGGCAAGAGCTCATGGGCATACAATTCCGATGAGATTGACCATTATGAGGATGGAACAGACGCAGACGGCAATCCTGTACAGAATCCAGTTTACAAGCCCAATGCAGACATTCTCCGTGTCGTTAAGTCAACAAGCGATCCCGACTGGCTTATTGAGTCCGAGGGTCAGGTAATCACAGGCGAGACCAATGTAAGCGCAGGTACAGGTGTGTACACAGGCACCGCAGGTTATTATGCAGAAGAGGCTGTCGACGAACTCGGCGGCACTCCATCCAAGGGCAAGGTTGATTTCGGCGGCAAGTCTTCAGGCGATCCGTACACCATGCGTATTGCTTCCACCAAGCAGTTCTCTGGCACCTTCGACGTGGTTACATATCTCTCTAATGGTGGTACAAGCGATCTCGGCATCGAGTTGCAGAAGTCTGCCGATGGCAAGACTTGGGAGACAGTCGGCAATTTGAACTACTCCAAGACCCAGCGTTTGTTCAAGAAGAGCCGTTTCCACATGGACGAGGCTACTCCTGTCTACATCCGTGTAAAGCAGGTGAGCGGTGGTTCAAAGGGTCAGCTCTATGACATCTATGTAATCAAGACCGAGGGCACCAGCACCGCCATCTCCAACGTGAAGGCAGAGAAGGCAGACGCAGCCAAGGTCGGCAAGCTCGTGAAGAACGGCCGCGTCTACATCCAGAAGGGCGATGCCCTCTACAATGTAGCCGGCGCACAGGTGAAATAATCCAACATTGATAAACCTATCTTTTCGGGGATGTCACAACCAAGTGACATCCCCGAATTTTGTTTTCAATCTTTAAGATGAAGTTTTTTGAAAAAAGTTTGGAAAAGATTTGGAAGTGTAAGAAAAAGTCCGTACCTTTGCACCGCATTAAGACAAATGCGTAGTAAGTTCTCGATAGAACAACCGGAAAGGAAGTTTGGGTGAGTGGCTGAAACCAGTAGTTTGCTAAACTGCCGTGCGGGTAACCGTACCGGGGGTT
>ERZ808270.981-NODE-981-length-13758-cov-3.056484_pt1 | contig 13758 bp, 13 predicted proteins | sample MGYA00521082_ERZ808270 | MGnify/ENA primary metagenome ERZ808270 (study PRJEB31516, sample SAMN03275594) | gut metagenome | biome: mammalia-associated habitat; material: feces | host: Papio cynocephalus | place: Kenya | collected 2012-07-27 ...
ACGAAAATGGATATGCGAAGTCTGTACCACTTGCATACGGCAAGTATATTGTACGTGAGACGACAGTACCTAAAAACTTCCACCCAGTTGATCCGTTCACAGTGAATATCACGGAGAACTCGGATGAGCCTGTGAAACTTGGCTATTTCACAGATAAGAGCTTTAAAGCTTATCTGAAGCTTATCAAGAAGGACGACGCAACCGGAAAGAAGATTTTGTCAGATTCAGCTACATTCAAGATTTGGTCTTATGACGACAATGATTATGTATCATTTGATGGGGTATCTGAGTTTAAGACCAAGGATGGCGAGCTTATGACACCGGGTACACTTATGCCTGGCAAATATCGGATCGAAGAAAGTGAGTGTCCGGACGGATATTATAATAAGCTGCAGAATCTGGCATATGATATCACGATCGATGCGGATGCAGTCTATAAGATCTACGAAACGCCGGAAGGACAGGTCACAGACATGGGTGTATTCGAGTATGAGATCGATAACACAAGTCTGCATGGCACGATCAAGCTTACTAAGAATGGCGAGAAGCGGATCTACAACGAGACGAAAAAGGAATTTGAAACTTCCAAGGTGAAGCTTGCCGGAATAACATTTAAGATCTACGCAGACGAGGATATCCTGGCGCAGGACGGATCAGGCGATACCGTATATCTGAAAGACACACTGGTTGATACGATTGTTACCGATCAGGATGGTAATGCATCGACAAAGGAACTGCCACTTGGCAAGTACCGGATCGAAGAGGAAACACCGATAGAATATGAAGTATTAGAACCTGTAAAAGTTATATTATCGTCAGAAGGGGATAAGACCGTATCAACAGATGAAGATGGTAATATTATTGAAAGCATTAAATACGAAGTTACAATTAACAACAAACTTATAACTCCAGATATTCATACAACTGCGAAAGATGCTGTAAGTCTTACACACAATGGAAGAAGACGGCACGATTCGGTGATAATTGATACAGTAGATATGAATAAATTAATTATAGGATCAAAGTATCGACTTGAGGGCGTAATCATGTCATATGAAACCAAAAATCCTTTTTTAACGGAGAACGGGAGCAAGGTGATTGCCGCTCGCGAGTTTACTGCAGATGAAACAAATATGGCAATTGATGTTACGTATCCATCTATTGATACGCTCGAATTACTTGGTAAGTCCTTAGTTTGCTTTGAACGCTTGTATCAAATTACAGAGGATGGAGAAATCCTCGTTGCGATTCATGAAAATATTGAGGATAAGGGACAAACGGTTACATACGATAGTTTTGTCGGTTATATCGATATGCGTGTTAATCTGCTGACGGGAGGTGGAGGACAAAAAGCTACCACAAAGCCAAAAACAGGTGATCCAACAAGGATTTCATTGATACTTGGAGCTGCATTGCTATCTGGTTGCCTTATATTTAGTCTGATTTATAGAAAAAAGAAGGAGGATAAGCGACATGAAGATTAAAAGGAATATGGCAGCATTGGTGATTGCCGGGTGCATTTTTGCATCCGGCATTCCTGTATATGCAGCTTCGCAGATTGCAGATGCAGATGGAAATCTGTATGCATATTCAATCGAGGATAAGCAGACCGGGGAATCGGATTCTCCAGATGATTATACCTTTGATTTTCAGGATAAGATCGAGGATTCGGGCAAGAAGTACACCCTGAATCATGTAGAGTATTCTGTAATCAGCGCATACGAAGAAAAGTATGGAGACGCGGAGATTCCAGCTACGGAAGTAGTAAAAGAAGATAAGATCAAAGAGAAGGACGGCTATAAGCCGGAGAAGGATGTAATCGAGAAGAATGGTCTGAAGTATAGATACAAAAGTAGTGTATTTTCGGAAAGCAAGGATTCAGTTGAGAAACCGGTTGATCTGCAGAAATATATAGACTCTGATTATATTACCGGCTCCTTGGACGATGTAACAAAGCCGGTTACCATCTCTTATGAATATGAAGGAAAGAACTATACATTATCTTATGATCATACAGAAAAGATATTTGAGGGATGGAAGTCTGGATATTCTATTCAGGGAACCATCTATGATTATGATGCACCAACAATCATTGTAGGCTCTGCTGAGATTGAGCCGACAGAATTTACAACACTTTCGGCTGCAAATCTGCAGTCTTATGTGGCTGCGCAGGGATATGACACAGATACTTATCGTTTTAATACAGCATCATTTGCTGGAGAGCCATATATCAATGCGGACAACAAGACATGCAGAGATTATATTATATCTGCAGAGGTTTATGTCAAGCAATATAGAATGTATTACACCTTGCATGACACGGAAAAGGAAACATTATACACGGCTGAGAACACATATGAATTGTCAGCAGACGATGCACGTGCGCTTGATACACTGAAGGGAACATATACCGTAAAGGCTACGGCATATTACGACGAAGTAGCAGAGCAGGAAAAAACGGAAAAATCATTAACGCTTCCGGCAAAGGTTGCAATCGCATTTGGGGTGATCGTCGGACTTGCATTGATTGCAGCTCTGATTCTATATTTAGTGAGAGGGGGAAGAAAGAGTACAGATTATCGATCCAGAAGAGATTCAAAGAAAGATTATAAGAACTTGTAAAGCAGATAAAAAGAAGAGTATGTCCAATTGACATTTGGGCATGCTCTTTTTTTATGCCCAAAATCAGAAAAAGGAGAGTAGAACGTATGAGAAAATTTTTAGAGAAGGTAAAGAAAATCGGGTGGAAGGTGGTCGCAGCGGTGCTTGCTTTGGTTGCAACCTATGCACCGGCAGTATATGCAGCGGAGAGTGCAGATGATGTAGCAAAGCAGGTAACAAGCCCTTTGGATAGTTTAGTAAGTGTATTAACATCAATTCTGGCAGCCGTTGGCGCACTTATGCTTATTAAAAGTGTTACAGAACTAGTAAATGCGATTCAGCAACAGGATAACAGCGGGATATTCCATGCAGGGCGTGGAATTGCAGCAGCTCTGTTGATGATCAGTATCAAAGTTTTGATCAAATTGTTTGGCGTATAGGAGGGGCATAGATGGGGATATTTGATTCGATATCCGCTGTGACTAACTTTTTCGCAAATATTGGCGCAAGTTGTGTGGATATTACGAATGGTGCGCTGGAAGTGTTCTCGAAGATTGTTTTTTCTTCGGCGGACGTCTTGACAAAAGATATACATGAAGATGAATTTTCGGATTTTTGGACGGTTGTTGACAGCGTGGGTAGTGTGTTAGGGATCATAGCATCAACACTGATGGTGTTACTTTTTTTAATTAACATGTGTACGGACACATGGGACTCAAGGCATGATTTAGAGTTGTTTGGAGTAATTAAAAAATGTGCCAAGATGATCGCGGCGATAGTGCTGGTCAATAATGCAGTTCCGATTGTAACAACTATATTCCAGCTCGGAGCAAAGTTGGCAAAGATTGTTATGTTTGGTACGGATTCGCAAGGAGTTGTTTATAACAAATTGAAACTCGCAACGGATCAGTCGGCATATATCGAATATGGAGTTAGTGGATTCAAAGGTTTTCTGATGTTCCTTGTGTTTTTAATCAGTGCGATCGCAATCATAGCGTCAGGAGTAATGATCGCGGTGGAGATATATACACGTATTTTTAAGATTTTTATCTTGATTCCATTCTCGACAGTATCATTCACGACGTTTGTGATGGGGGATGGTAACCGCGGAAATGAAGTGTTTCATGGCTATTTGAAATCGATTCTTTCCACAGCCATCGAAGCGCTGATCATTATGGTCTGCTTGAATTTTACATATTCACTTTTGACCGGAGATACGATGCAGAAACTGATACCTGCAACCAAGACTGAAGCGTCGGAGTCTATGACGGTGAATGGGGCGGAGCTAGCCTATCTGCTTGTATCCATATCAGGAGATACTTCGACCGCAAACAGTATATTAAAAGAGCAGAAAGATAACATAAGCCAATCAGTTAAAGAACTTGTGTCTGGCAAGGGACGCGACAAGGCGGTTACCAAATATGGCTGCGTAGTAACATCCGATGGCGATGTGCTGGAAGCGTCTGACGATTTATTTTCCTTGTTTACTGATTTAGCCAAAACTATTAGCTCAGATGATTTGAAAGAACAAACTGTATCTATAAAACTATATCCGGCATTCACATGGTCCGGCGTGTTCTTTACGATATTACAATTCTTGTTCCCAATCTTCCTGTGTACAGGGGGAGTTAAAAAGGTAGAACAGTTTTCAGCCTACATATTAGGCAGATAGGAGGATGTTATGGAATTACCAATCAATACGGATCCACAGGATTTAAATAAAAGCGCGTTTGGTGGACATAAATGGTGGCAGTATTTATGCATTGCAATTTCGTTTGTAATTGCAATAGTTTTCACAATCGTACTTCAAGGAAAACTTAATTCTTCATTAAATGGCATTATCTGTGCGCTGCTGGTTGTTGTGCCGGGATACATTGGAATTTTTAAGAAAAATGGTTTGGACTTCTTCGAATATTATAAGGAGAAGAAAAAGAACCAGCAAAGCAAAAATGTTTTTTATTACGTTTCGAATCCTGAACATGTGGATTGATTTACTCTTGATAATTATTGATTAAGCGCATATAATATATTTGTAATGGCGTTATATTATCAAAATTATGATAAGGAGTGGTTGCATGATACAGATTAAACCGGTGTCAGATTTAAGAAACAAATTTACAGAAATAGAAAGCATAGTTAAAACGGGTGAACCTGTATATTTAACAAAGAATGGCTATGGTTCAATGGTTGTTCTAAGTATTGAAGCGTATTCAAAACTCACGGATACTACGGAGGATGCACTGGATGTTGCAGACAAGATGGCGGAAGAAACAACTGAGAGATACACTCACAAAGAGATGTTTTCAAAACTGAGGGAGGCAGTCAATGATTGACAAGAAATATAAACTTAGGTATTTGCCTCTGTTCTATACAGATGTGAATGAAGTAGTTTCGTATATTAAAAATGAGTTGACGAATCCAAAAGCAGCTTATGATCTGATAGATGAAATTGAAAAAGCTATATTAGAACGGTTGCCAGTATGTGAAAGTTTTGAACCTTATAAATCAAAACGGGAAAGGAAATACAAATACTATAGAATATATGTAAAAAATTATATCATATACTATGTGGTTGTTGATGACGAAGGTATTGATAAAATAATGGAAGTCAGAAGATTTTTATATAAGAAGCGTGATTCGGAAAACATAGTATAAATGATAATGTAAATCAACATAGGATTTAGAATAGGTGGAATGTAAAACATAAAGTTTTACATCCCGCCTTTTTTGATGCAAAAAAATAGGAGGAATAGAATGGATAAATGGATGATTTACAAGAAATGTGACGATTATCGTGTTGCAGCACCGAAGTCCGTGCAGGATCTTGTTGAGATCAAAGCAATATCCGAAAATGGGATTTTTGAAGTTGGTCGAGGAGGAATCTTCACTAAAACATATAAGTTTTCGGATATCAATTATGCGACTGCATCTGTGGATGAACAGATTGCAATCCTGGAGAGCTGGTGCCGGTGGCTGAATAGTAACTCGGCACCTTTTAAGATTACTTTTAACAACAAAAATAAAAATATGGCTACGCTGCGTGAACAGATCCTGTTGCATAAGAAGCTGGACGAATACGATGTGTACCGGGATTATTTTAATGAAAGCATTGAGAAATGCATAACTGCCGGCAGACAGGGCATTGAGCAGGAAATGTATATCACTGTGCGCTACGATGTGTCAAATTCGTATGAAAATGCGAAAGCATATTTCACAACGCTTGAAAATTCTATGGTTACAGCGTTTCGAGAGATTGGAAGTACACTGACACCTTTGGATGCGACGGAGAGACTTCGTATTCTGCATGATTTCTATCGCTTTGGAAACGAGGAGTATTTTCAGTTCAACTTCAAAAATGCCGTTGCGCAAGGATTTGATTTCAAGGATGCGATTATCAATACTCGGCTGGATTTTTCTGCAGAAACATATTTTAAGACGGACAATAAGGTTTGTTCCTGTCTGTACCTGAAGCAGCTTCCGGGGAAACTGACAGATCGATTCATTGTAGAATTGTCTAAATTGCCGGTTAAAATGATTTACACCATCGATAACTCTCCGATATCGGACAAGGATGTCGATGATATGTTGAAATCAATCTATCTTGGCATCGAAGAACGTATCCGGAAGCAGAACAAAACAAGAGTGAAGCAGATGGATTTTTCTTCAGATATTTCTCTTTCCGTAAAGATGGAGAAGGACACGATCGAAACTTTAATCAAAGAAAAGCAGGAACAGGATCAGCATTTCTTCTATACGCAGATGAATATCTGCGTGGTAGCGGATAATCTGGAGCAACTCAAAAAGGACTGCGATCTTGTAATCCAGACTGCCAAGAATTTAAGCTGCATCTTCGATTATTCGTATATGAAGCAGAAGGAAGCTCTGAATACAATCCTGCCGATCGGCGTGCGACAGGTCAGCAATGGGCGAAACCTGCAGACCAAAAGTCTTGCAGCGTTATTTCCTTTCAATGTACAGGAACTTGCTATGCCGGGGGGGATGTGGTATGGAACCAATCTCGTATCGAAGAACTTGTGTCTGGCAAACCGGAAAAAGCTTGTGAATCCGCACGCGATTTACTTCGGTGAGACAGGATCTGGTAAGACGACCGCTTGTAAGCTTGAGATGATTCAGGTGTTTTTGAACACAAATGACGATATTATTGTAATTGATCCTAAAAATGACTATGAAGATGTGTGTGCATGGCTTCGAGGAGGATATGTGAATGTATCAGCGAATAGTCCAAGCCATTATAATCCGTTGGAATACTTTAATGATGGCTCGCGATCAAATATCGCGGACGAGAAAGCAGAGCTGGTTAATTCGCTTGTAGAAACGTGTAAGCGTGAGCCGCTATCCGCAAAGGAAAGCTCAATTGTTAACAAGGCACTCAAATATATCTATAATGAATCAGCCTTAACAGGAAATATGCCGACATTGACAGATCTGCACGCAGCATTAGGCAAGATCGAGGAACCGGAGGCGGTTGATCTGCAATGGGCACTTGATCAGTTTGTGCATGGTTCCTTTAATATATTTGCCCAGCAGTCGAATGTGCAGGTAGGCGGCAACCGGCTTTTTATGTTTGGCTTAAAGGATATGGGAAAAAATCTCCGGGACGTGTCAATGCTTGTAATGCTTGAGTGTGTAAAAGAGCGAATTATGCAGAATGCAAAAGCCGGAAGGGCTACATGGCTTTATATCGATGAGTTTCATGAGGTACTGCATACGGACTACTCTCAGCAGTATATCAAGTCGCTCTGGATGCTTGTGCGATCGCTCGGAGGTATTTGTACAGCAATGACACAGAATGTTACGGATGTGCTTTTGAATGATACAACAAAGGCAATGCTTGATAATTCGGAGTTTGTTCTGATTCTGAAGCAGCAGCCAGGTGCAGCTGTGAAGCTTGAGCAGGAGCTTGGACTTTCAAAGGAACTGATAAAATATTGCACAAAAGAAAGCGGATGCGCAAAAGGGCTTCTTCGGTGTGGTCCTGTGATCATACCGGCATCGTTGATGCTTGAACCGGGTACGGAGCTTTTTCGACTGTTTGATAAGAACTTTCATCGTGATGCAGAGAGAACACCTATGTTTGCTGCTCAGCAGTGATTGGAGGTATGAAAATGCCGGAAGAAAATCATGGAATTGACGCAGAAAATAAACAGATTGTGCATGAGGCTCCATCTTCCGTAGTATGGACTGCTGAAAATGCTGCGATTGAATTAGCTTCAGATAATGTTCGTTTTATACAAATTCAAAAGGACAAAGAAGAAGCTACAGATGATCTATCTTTGAATATTCGACAACATGTTGCAAATAACAATAAAAAGCAGATGGAAAATGCAAAGTCAGCCAGACGCTCGAATGCACAAAAGAATGCCCAGACCGAGAAAAAGGAAGTATTAAAGAAATGGGGCAATCAGAATCTGCAAAAGCAGTCGGATCAGGATGTTATATCCGGTAATTCGTCGGCAATCCGCCAGATTGCTCAACAAAAATCTGTGATAAGCACAGTAGAAAAACAGAAATATGGGATAAAAGCAGATTCTACATTCCGCCAGATCAACGAAGCAAACAAACATGGCATTCGTATTTCAACGAGGAAACGGCGAAATATAGGAAAAGATGCATTAAAACAGTTTGTTCGAACAAAGCGGATCGTACAGGTAGTTTCATCCGGTGATGCTTCAAACATGGTTGAAGCTGCAGGACAAGCTGGTATTCGTGCGTTGGTGTCCGGAATTATAAAAATATTCAAACTGGCTTTTAGGGCAGCATTGGCTTTTCTGCGAATACTTCTTGCCCCGTTTGCAATTTATTTATGTGTTTTGATTCCGATCATAGTTGTGGTTATTATGTTATTCACCAATAATATAGAAAACATAAATCAATCGAAAAATCAACAAAGCGAAAATTATATATTGTCAACAAATTTTCCGGCGGATGTGGAGCAATGGAGAACATTTGTAACAGAACGGTGTGCTGCGAATAATGATCCAAATAGTGGAGTAGATTTAACGTTATTCGTAGATGCGATACTTACAACGATATACCAGGAATCCGGAGGAAAAGCCGATGCAGCCGGTGTAAATGGTGATGTAATGCAGTGCAAGGAAGCCGGCAGTTATTGGAATAAAGAGATGCCTGCTGAATGGTCAGATGCTCAAAGATCTATCGATGTTGGTACAAGGGTTTTTTATGATTTGCTTAAGAAATGGAATGTGACAGATCCATCGGATATTGATGGGTTGACAATGGTTGCTCAGGGGTACAATTACGGATCTGGCTTTTTAGATTGGAGCAGGAAAAAGGGATACAAAAAATGGTCGCTTGACATCTCAACGGAATTTTCCAACAGTAAGGGCGGACATTATGGAACAAAAAGCTATGGTTCGCAGTGGGCAGCAAAGCTCGAAGCCAGTGCGGTTATGATCGATTCAAGCATGATTGCGGGCGGAGAATATTTGTGGGCGGTTGATGCCAGCCATATAGAGGTCACTTCGTTCTTTGGACGCAGACAGCCGACAGTCAGTTTTGCATCTAAAAATCATTTAGGAATAGATTTTTCTGTTGGTGCAAATGAGCCTGTATATGCGATTGCGGAAGGAATTGTGACAGCCAAGGCATATAGTTCATCAATGGGCAATTATGTATCCATATCTACTCAGACCAAAGATGGTACGCTAGTGCATACATATATGCACAACAATTCATTTGCCAATATAGCGGTCGGTCAGAAGGTGGCTGCCGGTCAGCAGATCGCGTATGCGGGAAGTACCGGAAATTCAACAGGTGTGCATTGCCATCTTCGGACACAATTAAATGGATTAAGCGTGAATCCGCTTATTTACTGCTATGGAGGTATTACAAATATAAAAGCCAGAGATTCTTCGGGAAACATAACGACAATCAATCTTAATGTTAATCTCTCGGCGGACTCCTGGAGTGCACGTGCTGGAACTGCATGGAATACATATTATATGTATACTTCTGGTGGATATATACTTGGAAATGGAAAACACGAATAGGAGGTTTAGAAAATGTTCGACGATTTATACGACAAACTGAAATATGAGCAGGAAACATATTTCTGCTACTTAAAACTCATTTCAAGAACAGAGTTCTACGCAAAAGCGTATGAAATCACAGTAAAAACAGCGATTTATGCAGCTTTGTTTGATGATCTGAATAACAATCATCTTGCGAATGATGTGAATGAGCTGCTCCTCAGACAGGAAAATTCGGTTGATTTCATCTATATGAAAGCGGTCGATGATGCCGTGATCTGGAAGGAGAAACTGACACCGGAATCGTGGTCACTCATAAAGGCAAAAATTAAATTTTAGTATAAAGAAAAGGGTACTTGAAAATACAAGCACCCTCATGTATAATCTATTTAGAAAGTGAATCGGATGTGAGTCCGATTTGCCCTCAGATAAGTATAAAGCTATAAAGAAATAGCATCCTCACTTTGGACGGGTTGGGATGCTATTTCTTTTTATTATGATCGTCTATGTAAGACAGAGCCGCGAAAACAACGAGCAATAAAGTTAAAACTTCAAGCGTGTTCATAGGGCATCACCCTCCTTTGTAAAATTAGAGGGCATCATCAAATAATCGGAAAATCACATCCTGCTTTCTGATTTGACTATACATATTAAGTATACCATAAATTAAGTAAATGTTAAGAGCTATCAGCAAATGTGCTGGTAGCTTTTTTATTTGGAGGAATATGGATGACATATAGAACACGGGAACAAATGCAAAATGAAACAGCTGCAGCAAGGAATTGTTCTATTCTTTTAATTGCTGAACACTTCGGCTACTCATTAAAGCAGCATGGAAATTATTATTTTGCTGACGGTGAAAAGAGCTTGGTGTTTTTCACTAATACAAATTCTTTTTACCACTATTATGAAAGAGTCGGTGGTTCGGGAATTGATTTTGTAATGCGTGAACGAGGCTGTAACATCGGGGATGCAATCGCGTATATCAATACTGAGATATCAAGAACGTTCATTGATTTCCCTAGTAATACAGGTTATAAGAACGAAAATTACCAATCCTTGCGAAGCAAAAAGGAATTGAAAATTCCAGAGAAAAATGATAATCATCGTCGGGTATTTGCATATCTCACGAAGTCAAGAGGAGTCAATCCGGATATTGTGAGCGATTTTTTGCATAAGCATCTTCTTTATGAGGAAGCTGGAAAGCACAATGCGGTATTTGTGGGATATGATAAAAATATGGAAGTAAAACATTGTTTTATCCGGGGAACAATCTCAGATCGACAATATCGAGGAGATACATATGGTTCTGATAAGAATTATGGTTTCCTCGTCCAGTCACAAAATATGGATGCTGAAAGCCTGATCGTATTTGAAGCTCCTATCGATTTGATGAGTTATAAATCATTATATCCGGACGATAAATCGGATATGCTTGCGTTGGGGATGCTTTCGATGGAGCCAATTTATACATATCTTTCAGAATATGGTTCAAAGAAGATCTATTTGTCTTTGGATATGGATGCTCCCGGACGACAAGCTGCTCAAGAGTTTTTGCAGAAATTGCATGCTGAAGGCTACGAAGCAGAAATGCATCCGGTCTGCAGTCAGATTGAAAATATGCATGTGAAGGACGTGAATGACTTGTTGTGTGAAATGAAGCAGCGAACGATCGGAGGCTATGATCAAGTACGTAGCAAGCATTAACATATTCTTAAAGGTGGTTTCAGCATGGATGAGCTTATGAAAGAATTTGATGAATGGATGAACCTGGAAGGTGGATTACAGAAAAAACAGCGAGATTATACCTTGGATGAAGCATATTTGTTTCTCCAAAACACTTCAAAAAAATCTAAAAATTTAGAAAAAATTGAAAAATTGAAAAAAATTTGAAAAATTTAGAAAAAATTGAAATTTTTCAAATTATCGAGGGTTATTGTCCGGGGTCTTAGGGATCTCCCTAGCAAGAGGCGTTTTGTGTCACAAAATGCGTGTCTTGCTAGTTTATAAAACTAGCAAGACACTATAAAAAAGAGATTTCTACATAGGTGGCAAAAAAAAGACTTCAAAAAATTGAAAAATTTCAAAAAGATTCTAAAAATTTAGAAAAAATCTAAAAATTGCAACAAATTTGAAAAATTGCGAATTTTTTGAAAAAATGCGAAAAAATTGAAAAATTTAGAAAAAATTTAAAAATTTTAACAAAATTAAAAAATTGCAAATTTGTTGCAGAATTTCAAAAAATTTGAAAAATTGCAATTTTTTTAGCTAAAAATGAGACGGGAAGCAATTAAAAGAAAAAGGCGGGTGGTTAATGTGAAAAAATATGAGCATGATCTTCACTTGAGGCTTGATCAAAAGACGGATGAATTGTTGCAGCGTAATCTTGACAGAACTAATGAGCAGCGAAAAAAGAAGATCAATCAGTCAGAATATGTTCGACAGTTAATATGTCGTGACTATCTGGAGCAACTTGGAATTGACAAGTCTGATTTTATGAAATGTGTGAGGTTGCTAGCCGGATTGGGTAATAATGTGAATCAGATTGCCCATAATATGAATTCTGGCATATATACGATCGAGGATTTGTAGAACCTGCGAAGCTGCATGGCAGACATTGGTCAGATGCGAATGGATATATCGAAATTATTAAAATATATTTTTTGACTTATACCGACTTATAGTGTTATTTTATCCGTACAAAAACGCGTTCTGATTGACGAGAACGTTTTTGCCCGGTATAATGTAATTGGAGGTGGTTTCCATGTTAAAGATAAATCCATACAGACCTGGAGCAGGATTGATGCCCATGTATATTGCTGGCAGAGATGAAGATATAGAAAATGCAGGACAAATGTTTGATGCCTTAAAATATAATATTCCTACGCAATCAGTAATATACAGTGGATTGCGCGGAGTTGGGAAAACAGTCTTGCTTAATCAGCTTCAAAGAATTGCAGAAGAAAAGGATATTTTTTGTAAGCATATAGAAGTAGAAGAGCGAAATGATTTTATATCTCAGATTGCAGAATGCTCGCAGGCTTTTTTGAGAAAAGTAAGTGCAAAGGAAAAATTCAAGTCGTTAATCCAGAAGCCATTGGATGCAATTAAAGCGTTGATGATTTCCTTCAATCCAAAGGAAAATACGTTTTCTCTCTCTCTGCAGGAACGGGAATTATACACTTCCAACAATCTGACACAGAGTTTAACGGATGTATTTACTACGATCGGAGAAACCGCATTAAAAACAGAAACCCCGATATGTTTTTTTGTAGATGAAATTCAATATATGAAACAGGTAGAGTTAGGATCTCTTATTGCAGCACTTCATCGTACAAATCAATTAGGGTATCCAGTTATGGTAATAGGAGCTGGATTGCCGAAGATATATAAAATGTTATCTGAAGAGAAATCCTATTCGGAAAGATTGTTTGTATATAAGGAGATAGGATCTCTTAATTATGAACAGTCGAAAAAGGCGATTGTAGAACCGGCAAAGAAATTTGGAGTCACATATTCCGATGATGCAGTTGATAAAATTATAGATATTACAAAAGGATATCCATTTTTTATACAGCAGCTATGCCAGATCATATATCAGAAGGTTACAGATACAATTATTCAAAAATCGCAAGTAGATGAATGCATTGATGAGTTCTTAGAAGTGTTGGATATTGGATTTTTCCGAGCAAGATATGAGAGATGTTCAGAAACGGAAAAGAAATTTATTTTTGCAATGGTAAAATGTGGGGAACTGCCATGCACGATAGCAAATGTAGCAAAGAATCTTCACAAGGCGGTGACAGCAGTGTCCACTTCTAGAGCGCAATTGATCAGCAAAGGAATTATTTACTCTGTAAGATATAAAGAACTTGATTTTACTGTGCCTGAGTTTTCTGGATATATTCAAAGATTGGAAGAATATCAGCAGTGGAATATAGAAAATAAATGAATTTCAATATTGGAAAAGTAAATTAAGTTATCTTTAGTGGGGATCGGAGGTGTTAAAATGGATGGTAAAAAAGAATTTTATAGAAAAGCATATTACGATGTCTGCGATAAAATGAACAAGAAAGCGATTGTATCGTTAACTGGTCCGCGGCAGGTTGGAAAAACATTTGCAATGAAGCAGCTCCAGAAGAATTTC
>ERZ808270.982-NODE-982-length-13755-cov-7.599562_pt1 | contig 13755 bp, 8 predicted proteins | sample MGYA00521082_ERZ808270 | MGnify/ENA primary metagenome ERZ808270 (study PRJEB31516, sample SAMN03275594) | gut metagenome | biome: mammalia-associated habitat; material: feces | host: Papio cynocephalus | place: Kenya | collected 2012-07-27 ...
ACCGTAGGTTCTATCCAGACACCACCGTGACCGAGATGACCGTGCTCGATGCCGACACTTACCCTCAAGACGATGATTTGCTGGAGATGGTGACGAGACTCGGCAAGATGACCCGAAGTATGCCGCTCTATTATTGTGTGGAACGCATTGGGGCGAAATGCCCTAAGCCTGGAGAGGAGATCAAGCTGAAATACCGCATCAAGGTATATAAGTCGAGAGAGTTCCTGAAGGTCTGCGACAAGATGAAGGTGGGTACCAAGGTGCGTTTCCATGATCCGAAAATGCCAAAGTTCCATTATCTGGGCGAAATCACCAAGGAGGGCGTACATTTCGAGGGTGGCGCCGCTTGCTTCTGGCTCAAGAGCGAGGAGGCGGGCTTGAAGGATACCGACGACAACTTCGCTATATGGTGGAAACCAGTGGAAGAGTAAGGATATATTGATAAGTGGTAAGCCTGAGAATGTCCGAACCACGGCAAAGGTACGCTTTCTGTCTTTTGCAGATTGGCGAGAAGTGCGTACCTTTGCAACCGATAAGAATGAATAACTAACATTTAAAACAGATAGCGAAATGGAAGAAAAGAAATTTCAGACAGCTAAGGAAATTGCCCCGGCTGGGGCAACAGATTGCCCTGGTAGCGGCAATAATTTGCCCCAGGCAGGGCAAAACGAGAAGATGACCAGCGAGCAGCTCCACCAGCAGTTGGCGGAGAACACCAAGCAGATGAACGATGAGCGAGAGGCTTACGCCCAGAAGCTCATCCAGCTGAAGCGAGACCGCGACGAGCAGATAGAACTCTCCATCAAGCAAGCCTTCGACCTCCAGACAGCTCGCGATGCCTTCGAGGCGACCATCACCGCCAAAAAGATGGAGTTCCATCAGAAGGAGAGCAACATCGCCAAGTTCCGCCGCAAGGCCACCGAGACCTATCTCTCGGAAGTAGCCAAGGCGAAGGGCGATCACGCCCGCATCAACGAGCAGATACAGTGCGAGCGCCACAACATCTTCGAGCAGTACAAGTTCGGGGGGGGAGTTCTCAGGAACTGCTCGCGAACTGCTTTATCCCGGTTGGGAGCGAATGTCGAACCAGCAAAATGATGGAGGAGTAAATGATGGAGAATAACAAGAACGGTAAGAACAACGGCAACGACACCCAGCAGGACAAATACAAGCAGCTGCTGGGTGGAAAGAGAGTAATGGAGGGCTTCGGACAAAAACTTCCTAAGAATTGTGAAAAGTTGGAGTACGTTAACAAGATAGGCAGCGCCATGCGTGCCTGGGTGGAATGCGGAAACACCAAGCAGCGTGGATACATCCTGCTTGCCACGGGCGAGTTTGATGGTGGCGAAGAAAATGCTCGATCCTTAGTGGTAAGCCTAGGCGGTCCCGACGTGAACCTTATCGCTATGATGATGAACGCCTTAGACAGTAGCCCTGACCTTCGCAGAGTCTTTGGTAGAGCTGTTATGGAGCTGGCAGCTCTGCCGGATGAGGGAGAATAACCATCCACTAGGAAGTAATTAATGTAAGAACAATCAACAATTTAAATAAGCAAACATTATGGCAAAAAAGAAATATTATTACGCAGCATATTCCTATACTGATAAAGAGGGACGATTTACCAAGGCGACGATGACTGGCATCACCACCGGGGACGGCAAGATTGTATCCGGCATCATCAAGTGCGCAGCAAAGAGACTCGACGGCTACGCAGACAGCAGAACCATTCAGGTGGACAATGTCATCGAGATGAGCGAGGCAGACTATAACGAGCTGGAGGCATGGAACAGAGTCGTTCACCCAGAGGATCCAATCGGCTCCTACAAGGGCGACGATCCCATCGAGGACTATCTGCCAGCCGATGACAAGGTGAAGGAGGAGCGCAAGCATCCTATCTTCGAGGACTATGAGAGCAATGAGAACGGCGAGACCAAGCAGCTCTTCATGCTCAGCCTGAACGGCATGTATATCTCGGGCATCACCCACGAGCAGCTCAAGGAACTGGCAGAAGCCACAGCTCTGGAGTTGCATCCGGAAGCCAAGAAGATGGCGGATGATGCGAATCAGAAGTAGAAATTTCTACCAGTTTATTAACATATACAAATTTTTTTGATTTTTCTCTAAGAGAGGGTGGCCGTTCGTGAGGATGGCTACCCTTGCTTTTAGAAAATATTTGCACGATGCAAAAAATATTAGCCCAAAGATTTGGCGGTTTCATAAGAAAAGCGTACATTTGCAGCGTGCAAATAATTATCAACTTGAAAATAGCTAAAGAATAGCAATGGAGAAAATAAAGACAAAAATAACAGAAGACACTTTCGTTTGCAACAGCGTAGTGTTGGCTAAATATATGGTGGCTTATGCCAACGAGAAAGGCTACGTCATTAATATGACAAAGCTTCAGAAACTATTGTATATAGCCTATGGTACGTATTTGGCAGTTGTTGGGGCAAGACTTGTCAATGAGCATCCTCGTGCTTGGCCTTACGGTCCCGTTTTCCCGATTGTGCGCAAGAAGCTGTTGGAAGTTCGCTTGGAAGAGCTAACCCTGGATGAGACTGATAAGCCTAACGACGAAGTACAGCTTTGCGTAAAGTTGGTATTCGATGGGTTTGGAAAGAGAGACCATTCCTTTCTTTCTTCTTGGTCTCGCTTACCAGGATCACCATGGGATCAGACGGTCAATAAATACAAGTTCGATTGGGGGGATGTCATACCCGATGATATTATCTGTTCCTATTTCAAATCAATTATCAGAATGAAGGGTGAAAATGATGAACAAGGAAAAACTGAATGATATGCTCGACTATCATACGCAAGATAGTTTTGGTGGTCCGCTTGCAGATATTGACAACGATTCCCTGCGTGGGCAAAAACGTGATAGATATAGGCAGAATACAACATATAGACGCCACTTAACAAGGTGGGTGATGCTCATAGCCCCTATTTGGCTATCGGTGGTTTATCTGCTGTTACTGTTGTGTGGCTTCGGAGTATGCAAGCTTTCTGACGTTGTGCTGTCAACCCTTCTGGCCACCACAACCGTCAATATCCTCGGCTTGGCATATATCGTATTGAAAGGCATGTTCCCACAAGAGCACGAGTAAAGGTTTTCTGAAAGCATTTCAAATATTTAAAATTATGGATTCATTCATGGCATTTATACACATACTATCCCTCATTCTGGCATTGATAGTGGGACCATTCATCGTTGGGTCACGAGGCATAGGCTCGTGGATGTTTTACCTGTGCGTTTGTATGCTACTCACCCCAGTGCTGGGCATACCTTTATACATTAAACTATGTAGGTAGAATTTACTTTAAAAATGTTTTAAGTTATGGGATTATTAGTTTATATACAGGGCTTTTCGGCAATAATAGCTTTGTTGCTTATGCCGTTTCTAGTAAAGAGCAGAATTCCAGCCTACTGGATTATCTATTTACTCTTCTGTACCTACCTTACTCCGGTCATTGGATATCCATTATACAGGATATGTATCTTGAAGCATTGATTTTAGGGGATATTCTTGAAAACTAAAAGATTATGGGATTATTTGGCTTTGTGTATGATATTCACCCCCTTGTTTGGGACACTTATATTCGTCAAGTTCTTCAGATATTAAATCTCTAGTCCTTTGCCTTTCGACCGCCTGTTACTATATTTGCATTACTAATCAGTAATGCATCAAGATATGGTAACAGACAGTCTTATCAAAAAGAAATTTATTCACGAGACTCTGCAAGAGGGAATCTTGCAGATATACTCCACGCAGGAGAATGTGGTGCGCAATCACCTCCATCGCAAGACGGGGCGACTGCTCACCATGCTCTCTGCCCACTCGTTCGATAGCCAAATATCGGGCGAGAACCGCACCATCTTTGTGCGCATCCTCCCTTACCTTCGTTTTCTCGACATGCAGTACCGGGAGCGCAACGACCGCATCAGCAAGTTCAAGCGCAAGAACCTGGCACTCTACAACCGTGTGGTTTGGGGCGTGCTCTATCATGAGACGTTCCCCAAGCTTCGCTATGGTTTCAATGATGAAATCAGAAATAGTATTCGCCAGGAACTCGAACAGTCACTCAACCCTCAAAAATCATAAGCAATATGGCAAGTAAACACATGTCGGAAGACGAAATCAAATACATCGTCAACGTAGAGGCTGCCAAGGCTCAGAAAGAAATCTATCGTCTAGAACAGGAAACAAAGAAGCTTCGCTCCGAGAACAAGGCGCGCCTTAGCCAGATGATAAGCCTGGAGGCTGCTGGCAAGAAAGAAACAGAGACTTACAAGAATATCCATAAGCAATATACGGAAGTCAACAAGAAAATCAAGGAGAATGTCACGGCAATCGGCGAGCAGACCAGCAAGCTGAATGTGCTCGATATGACCATGGCGCAACTAAAGAAACAGCAGAAGCTACTGCAAAGAGAGCTGGACAACACCTCGAAGTCGCTTAATCCGGAGGCGTATGGCGTACTGGAGCAAAAATTGCAGGAGGTCAGTGCTCGTATGACTCAGCTCAAACAAGACACAAAAAGTTTTTCTGATATAATCAATAGTGATGAGACTATAGGCGTTGCCTTTGGAAACGTTTTCACCAAGGCAGCTGAGTTTGCTGGTCAGCAGCTAGGCAAGATTAAAGATATGGTGACGGAAGCCGCCAAGGAAGGAATGGAGATGGCGGAACAGGCGGACGGTGTAGTCAAGGCTTTTGATGCGATGAATAAGCCTGATTTACTAGACAACCTTCGTAAGGCGACTAAGGGAACTGTGAACGACGTACAGCTCATGACGGCTGCTGTGCAAGCTAAGGACTTCCGCATTCCTCTTGAAGACCTAGGCAAGTATCTCCAGTTTGCCCAGCTGAAAGCACAACAGACTGGTCAGTCTGTCGATTATATGACCAACAGTATCGTGACAGGTCTTGGACGCAAGTCACCGATGATTCTTGATAACCTTGGCATCAGTGCTGCCGAAATTTCTGAGAAGACCAAGGAAACAGGCGACTTCATGAAGGCTGTGGCAAGTATCGTGGATAACCAGTTGGCTGAAGCTGGTGATACTTATATTAGTGCAGCTGACCGTGCTGCCCAAGCCACCGCCAGGTGGGAGAATGCACAACGGGAGCTAGGCGAGCAATGCCTTCCTCTAAAGGAATCCTTTGACGAAACGTTTGGAGAAATCAAACTGGGAATCATCAATCTCGTAACATGGCTCGTAAAGAACCGCACGGAGGTGGCTGCTGTAGTCGCAGCTTACATCTCATTCAAGACGGTACAACTAGCTGTAATGAATGCCGAGAAAATCCATGTCTTGATTACCCAGGCGCATATAGCCGTGCAAAAAGCATGGAACGTGGTAACAGCAACGGGCAACAGTTTGCTCAAGATCGCCCAAGCTGCCTATTATCTCCTTACGGGTCGTATTACCTTGGCGAAGACAGCGATGGTCGCCCTCAATACAACAATGAAGGCGAACATCTTTGGTGTAGTGGCAGCAGCAGTGGCATTTCTCGCATATAAACTCTATGATGCTTATAAGGCAGCGCACCAAATGGCGGACCAACAAAAAATACTCAACGATGTGCAGAAAGCTTCGGCTCAGTATTACTCAGAAGAAATCATGAAGCTAGAGCAGCTCCGTAAAGTTGTGAAGGACAACACTCGCAGCTTGGGGGAGCGCAACGATGCCATCAAGGCTATTCAAAAGGTAGTTCCTAGCTATATCGCAACCATCGATGAGGAAGGAAACGCTTACGAGCGCAATGCAGACAAACTGACCGATTATATCAACAAGCTCAAACAAAAAGCCCTTATTGAAGGTGCAAAGGATGTGCTTAAGGAATTAGGCCGCAAGCAAGCCGAGGCAGAAGCTGAGTTGTTGCAAGCTCAGGAAAAGCTGGAAAAAGCAAAAAAAGAACAAAAGAAAGCCAATGATGCACCTCGTGATCGCACCGTGCAAGCTGTGCAAGGAATAGATGTTGCGGGGGCTGTTAGAAACGTAAAAGCTTATGATGCTGTCAAGGAGGCAGAGAAAGTTGTAGCTGAAGCCACCCGAAAAGTAAACAGGTTAAAATCGGATGCAAGTGCGATAGGTAAGAGGTTTGGCGCAGAAATTTACACAAACGATACAGCTACTAGCGGCGGGGCTGTCGGCGGTGCAGGCGGCGGAACTACCCATACTGGTACCACTCATACCGGAACTACCCATACTGGTACCATCGACACCACCAATAAGCCGAACCCTGACGACATCGCTCAGAAGGCTTTTTCTGAAAACCGTCAGGCAGACATCGACGCTGCCAACGCCGACTACCAGCAGGACGTGAACAACTGGAACATGGCTCTCGCCCGGAAGCAGACCACCCAAGAGAAGTACGACATCGCCATGCAAGCCCTGAAGACACAGCATACCGCCCGCATCCTCGCCATCGAGACTTCCTACAGCGAGCAGTCGCAGAACATCAATATCAAGGATGCCGAGAAAAAGAAGTCGCTTCAGGAGTCTCAGCAGAAGAATCTGCAAGCTGCCGAACAAAAGCACTTCGACCAGCAAGTGGAAGCCGAGAACGCCTACCAGGACGCACTCGCCAAGGTGATGGAGCAAGGAGAGACGAAACAACAGCTCACCCTCGATGAGGAACTGGAGCAGAAGAAACAGATACTGAAGGGTTATTACGAAGCAGCACTCCAGCTCGCCCAAGAGAACGGAAGCGACGTGTTCCAACTGCAAAAGGCTTATCTCGACGCTCAGGAACAAATCCAGAAGGAATACCACGAGAAAGAGCTAGCCGAGCAAAAGGAGGCAGACGAGAAGAAAAAACAAGCCCGCCAGTCTCTGGGATTCGACCAGCAGAGCGAGTACGACCAGCAGCTTGCCCAGTTGAAACAAGCACTCGACAATCAATACATCACCCAGGAGGAATACGAGAAGAAGGTGCAGCAACTGAAGAAGGATTCCTTCATGAAGCAAGCTCAGTATTACACCAACCTCTTCAGCAATGCTGTCACCTCTTTGCAGAATGCAGAGATGGCAAATGTGGATGCCAAGTATGATGCTGAAATCAAGGCAGCCGAGGGTAATACCGAACTTCAGGAGAAGCTGGAGAAGAAGAAAGCCAACGAGAAGCTGAAGATACAGAAGAAATATGCCGATGTGAACTTTGCCATGCAGGTGGCTCAGATTATATCCAATACCGCCACATCCATTATGAAGGCATATTCCGACATGGGTCCTATAGCTGGAAGTGTCGCCGCTGCCTTAATGGGAGTGACCGGTGCGGCGCAACTGGCTGTGGCAAACGCCGAACGTCAGAAAGTGAAGCGCATGACCCTCAGCAGCACAGGCAGCAGTTCTTCCTCTACAGGCACTCGTGTGGCGAGCGGACGTGAGAGTGGTGGTATGATCGACAGCAATGGCCAATCAGCCCACGGTTCCCACATCGACGTGCAGCGAGAGCAGGATGGCAAGCGCTTCAATGCCGAATATGCCCCGGGCAAGCGTGGCTACATCGACAAGCCTACGGTCATCGTGGGCGAGGGACCTATGGGCAAGAGCAAGGAGTGGGTGGCTAGCAATGCCGCCCTGGAGAACCCGACGGTGGCTCCCCTCATCGGTATCCTGGATGCCGCCCAGCGTGCCGGCAACATCCGTACCTTTGATATGAGCAAGTATCTCATGGCGATGCAAGGCAGAGCTTTGGGCGGAAGTATCGACGAGGCGGCGGGTCAAGACCTGCGCCGTACCAACTCCGTAACCTCTCCGTACCAACTCCGAGACTCCGCCAAGTTTGCAGACTTTGCTGCAAACCCTGCAAACTTGGCTGCCAACAAGGCGATGGAGGAAATGATTTCCCTGCTTCGCAGCTTGAGGGACAATGGCATCTCTGCCGCCGTGTCGCTCACCGAGCTGGAGCAGAAACAGCAAATCAGGGAACAGTCTCGCAAGTTCGCCAAGAAATAGGCGTTGCGCACCATAGAAGTGAAACATTAATCAATATTTAGCATGAAAATAACCAATTTAGAAAAAGGGATGGCTTACCAGCTTGGCGAGAGTGCCAAGCTGGAGGTGGAGCGCACCAATCCGTTTTTTAACGACTATGGCGAGAGTACCACTCCCCTCGACATTCCTGCGAGCGACCACAACCGCATGATTCTGGGCTACCCCGACACCTTCGGGCGAAGAGAGAAGATGGTAGCTACCAACGTGAGCATCGAGGACGGCGAGTACTTCGCCCAGTGCCGACAAATCGTGCTCAGTGCCCAGCACAAGGGCAATATCTCTTCTTCCTTCTACATCAACGACGGAAGCTTCTACTCCAAGATACAGAACATCAAGCTGAAGAGTCTTTTCAAGGACGAAATGGTGGAGGGGTGCAGCACCCTCGACGATTGCATCAGCTTCTGCAAGAGCTTGGTGGGTGGGGAAAATGAGAAATACGACATCTTCCCCGTGCTCCTCACCGATGATTCGGGGCTGGATACAGGATACAATTACAAGATACTGAATGCCTATGGAGCCACGTGCCTGTTTCCAGATGCCAAGGTGTGGCAGTTTCAAGACAGTGGCGGATACAAGCAGGTGAGTGCGCCATCGGTAGAAGACTTTATGCTGGGTGCCAAGCTCCACACCATGGGAGCGAGTATTTTCCAGGGCGAGAAGTCGCGCACGGAATACGTCGATGAAATCCCCATCAGTCTGGACAAGGGCTATTACATCTCGCCCTTCATCCGTGCCAACTATGTGTTAAAGCGGGTGTTCCAGTACTTTGGCTACGAGCTACAGGATAATTTCTTCACCCAGACGAAACCGTTCGACAAGATGGTGCTGGTGAACAATGTCATCGACGTAATGGTGAATGGACACATCCGCATCGAGGATCTTCTGCCCGACGTGACGGTGTCCGAGCTCCTGGAAGTTTTTCGGAAAAAGTTCCTTTGCGAGTTCGTGAGCGACGAGGGCACGCACACCGCCAACATCATCTTCCTGAGAGACGTGGTGGAGAGCAAGCCCGTGGCAGACCTTACCCGCTGTATGACCGAAGAACCCACCTTATCTTATAAGACCGCATCCGACTACAAGCGCATCGTGCTCCGTGCCAAGCAGCAGGCAGACAGCGACGCAGAGGATAGCTACGATGACCTGAGAGACATGGTGGCGAAGAATTCGGGTGCCTACTTCGACGAGGTGGATGGTTGCTTCTACAAGGATGGCTATTCGGGCAATTATCACGTAAAGTCGAAGATAGGAGAGGACTCCCAGAGCTACGACCTGGGCGATGCCGACACCGACACGCAAGACATCGAGATTCCTGAGTTGATACCAGAGGTGCGCATGCTCCAATACAAACAGGTCACCGACGATGACACGCTGACCCGCGACATCGGCAGATATCTGTACATAGGCGACTATGCTACCCTCAACTCCTCGATGAAGGTGGCGACGGAAGACAACTCCGAGAGCGACGAGGAGGCAGTGACCACACCCGTGATGCTCGCCTTCCCCTACGTCTCAGACGATGGGATGCCGTGCGGAACCGTCACGTGCTACGACATCCACTACGAATACGACAATCGGTTCGGGCCGCCATCCCACGCCTCCGACGAGTCTCTCTACCACAAGATATTCGACTACTCGCTTATCTACCATGGGGAAAACGGCATCTTCGAGAAGTTTTACAGAGATTACGACCTGCTGCTTCGCAACTCCCTCCAGGAACTGAAGGTGAAGCTCCTGCTCAGTCAGTCGCAAAAGCAAAACCTGCCATCCTATTCTAAGGTGGTGATAAGAGGGGTGGCTTTCTTCTTCAACAAACTGAAGTTCACCCTGGGCGGCAAGAACGAGCCTGTGGAGAGCGAGCTTCGCACCATCGCCCTCACCACGCCTGTCACTGAAGCCCAGAAGCTGACCGACTTGATGCCCGCCATGAGCTGTGGGTATCAGTGGGTAGGGCATGAAGAGACGGTGGAGGTGTCAGAGTCCGACTATGAGAATTCGGGCAACGACAAGGATCGCACCTTCAAGATTATCTATCCGCCGCTGCCATCCGCCGAATGGGTGGGCAAGAGGTATGGCGAGCAAAAATCGTATGTAAGCCAGAAGGTAAGGCACGCCACCGCCTTCCGTCACTCCAAGTGGAAGTACCACTGTACCACCACCTGGCTGGAGTGCGAGAAGAAATAGCCTGTCCTTTGGCGAGTATCTTCTTTTCTTTAACTTTGCGGAAAAACATCATAAAATATGGTACAGAAAGCTTATGGTCCCGATCCGCTTAGCATGGTGGGGTGGATGACCCCCTTCATGTTGTATTCGCCATCGGGCAACGACGTGGTGTTCATACTCAAGTATCAGCACACTGACGATATAATCATACAGCATACTTACACACCAGACAAAAATAAGTATGTGAAGATAGAACTGAAGGATGTGATTCTCCCGCTGCTAAGTTTCGAGGTGGATGACGCCACAGAACCTTACTGTCAGGAAAAAATCCTACAGAGATTTACCGCCGTCTATTACGAGGTGGGAGAGGAGTCGAAGAAGCAGGAGTATTCCTTTTCCGTGATCCGTGCAGGAGTGGATAAGCTCGCCGATTCAGCAGTGAATTTTCTGAAAAATAATTTCCTCACCTGGCAACCGCAGGTGAAGGCGGTTACGTACTATTCCCCGGAGTTCCTTACTTACTATGCACAGGAAAACTGCGTGGTGATGTGCGAGCTGAACACATGGAATGGCACTGGCTACGAACAGAGAAAGGTAGGGATTGCCAATCTCGGAGCGGATGCCGTGTGGACTATCCCCGTGCAGTATGCCATCATTGCCAAGCTAGCAGGCGATGTGCTTCCATCTTTCTATGATATATGGGTGGAGACCTCATCTGGTGAACGGCTTACCTATGTGCAGCGCTACTATGCCGATAGTCAGAAAAGCGAGGAAGAGCAGTGGTTCCTCTTCGAGAACTCTCTGGGAGGAATAGACTGCTTTCGTGCTTACGGAAACAGTGAGAACACGGCCGAGCATACCCACAATGTGGCGGAGATAGAAGAAGAGACGGAGGAGTATCGGGTGGATACTACCCGAAAATTCAAGAAAAGCACCGGCTTTCTCGACAAGAACGAGCGCCAGTGGCTTCTTGACTTTTTCCCCAGCTTGGGCAAGTATATCTGCAATGGTAGCGCCATTCGCAAGATCACGGTCACCGAGAGCGACGTGAACTATGAGGCGAAGGAGCTGCCAAGTAATTTCACCTTCACCTACAAATATTCGGATGCACGTCCATACCTGAACCTGGCTCGTGCCGAAAAGGGCAGCTTTCGGGAAATGAACATCCACATTCCGGAACTCGGAAATTTTACCATCGCCCCTCGCTTAGTTGAGTGCGGAAGACAGTCGCTCAGTGGAGGGGTGCTCCTGCCGGTGCAGAGTCCTTACTCGGAGGAGTGGGGGGCTACGACCATGGACGCTCTGATGAAATACATTGCGTCAAGCTTGGAGAAGGACTATGGCAGCGATGGCGACGTAGGTCATCATCACAAAAATTTCGACCTTCTCGATACCCTCAGTCTCGTTTCCGGGTATCTGTACGCCTACGACTCGAAAATCAAGGCGGGCTATGCCGACAAGGCTGGCGAACTGGCAGACGATGCCAAGGTGCTAGACCAATACTTATACAAAGGAGCCGACCATCAGTCGCAGCAAGTCAAGGGAGATGTCAGCTTCGATAAAGTTATCTATTTCCTGCTGGGACTTACGGCGAAGACCATCACGGCAGGGGATGTCACGGCGAAGACCATCGCAGCAGGGGATGTCACGGCGAAGACCATCGCAGCAGGGGATGTCACGGCGGAGACCATCGCAGCAGGGGATGTCACGGCGAAGACCATCGCAGCAGGGGATGTCACGGCGGAGACCATCACGGCAGGAGATGTCACGGCGAAGACCATCACGGCAGGGGATGTCACGGCCGACGATATGGTGACCAAAAGACTGGAGGCAACTGTGGAAGCCGTCGTTAAGCTGTTACATGTGAAGGGAGACTCCAACTTCGATGGCGACCTAGGTTCTCCTGACTTTATCTCTGGCTTCCTAGGTGGCAAAGGTTGGCGATTAACAAACCGACCTATTACCAATGCCGCAGGGGTGCAGGAGAACCAGTATAATCTAGAGCTAGACAACCTCATTGTACGTGGCACTATGCGCATCTTTGAGATGATTGTGTCTCAGCTTCTGGGCGAGAACGACAACCGCATCTTCACCGCCATGCTGGAGGTGGATCACTATGACCCAAGATCGGGCAAGGTCTATCTCGACACCAAGAATGGCAGAATGTACAATCCATTCCGCAAGGACGATTACGTAATGGTGCAGCAATACAATGGTATGCCTACGGAAGAAAATAAACATTATGTGACGAAGCGTTATGAGATGCTTATCACCGAAGTAGGCAGCGAAGGCGAGGGTGAGAAGATGCTGGCTTGGGTGAAATTCAGGAACTTCACCTGCTCTGTGGATGGTGCTACGCCCGAGCAAATCATCACCAAGCGAGACACTTTCGTGAGAGTGGACAACGTGTCTGACCCTGAGCGCAAGGGCATCATCCAGATGATGACGGTGGGCAGCGACACGCCCTACATGGATGTCATCTATGGTTTGAAGACCGACCCTAACAATGCTCTGAAAGGCAGGCTGGGCAACCTTCGGGGCATCGTGCATCCACTCTTCGGCAAGCTTTCTGGCTTCGGCGAGTATCTCAATAATCTCTATGCGGTGGGCGACTTTGTGTTGCGACGCACAGGCGAGAACATCGACACAAAGTTTCAGGTGCTGGAGAACATGTTTTCCTCAAGGTTTCAAAAGACGAGCTACGAGCTGACCAACGGTGAGAACTACCTGGAGAACGGTCAGTTTCTGGAGCAGGTGACTGATGGCGACACCCCCGTCATCAGTGGATGGGACATCGACGGCGACGACGAGACGGAGGTATGGGTGGACGCCCTGGGTAACCCTTATATAGTAAATGGCACGCTGACCGTGAGCGGCGACAAGAAAGTAACTCTGGAGCAGGTGGACGGCAGGCAAATGCTGAGATTGCAGAATTGCGGGCTGAGACAGAAGAACGCCCTCGTGAAGCAGCCTGGCACGCACAGGGAATATGTGAAGCCCGACGGAAGCAAGGATGACGATGGCTTCGCCGCCACTGACAGTGGGTATGCCGACGTGCAAGACACGCTCTATGTGAACGTGAAGATGTACGCAAGAACCGCTGGAGAGCTGACTTATGGATTTGATGGTTGCACTGCGGTGGATGGCAAGGAAAACACCTTGCAGAAAACAATCGGGAAGGTGGCTTACTCGGGTAATTGGATTGACGTGAAGCTGGCAGGAAAGTGGAACGGCACAGGCGATTTTGTGATGAGATATTCGGGCGATTGCTATATTGCGTTGGTCTCCATCACCGACGAACCTCTGAGCGAGTTGTCGAAGACGGTGAGCACGCAGATACTCCAGACCGCCTCCAACATCAAGCTCTTGGGCGAGAATATCGACAAGGTGAATGGCTCGACCACGAAGCTGGGCATAGAGCTGGATGCCGAGAAGAAGGAGATTCGCTCGTATGTAGATACGACCGACAAAAAGAATAGGGAGGACACATCGTCGGAAATCAAGCAGACCTCCGACAGTATTTCCTCGACCGTAGCTGCCAACAAGAAGGATGCCGACGGCAAGATTTCCGATTGCAACTCGAAAATCGA
>ERZ808270.984-NODE-984-length-13706-cov-4.911435_pt1 | contig 13706 bp, 11 predicted proteins | sample MGYA00521082_ERZ808270 | MGnify/ENA primary metagenome ERZ808270 (study PRJEB31516, sample SAMN03275594) | gut metagenome | biome: mammalia-associated habitat; material: feces | host: Papio cynocephalus | place: Kenya | collected 2012-07-27 ...
TTTACGCGAACGCGTGCGGGCTTTTAAAGGAAGAAATGCGCATTCTCGGCTCGCTTACGATGGAAGCGGCGGCGCATACCGCCGTGCCCGCGGGCGGCGCGCTTGCCGTGGACAGAGAGAAATTCGCGGCGTACGTTACCGAAAAGATCCGCGGCGAAAAAAACATCCGCGTGATAACGGAAGAAATCGTAAAAATCCCCGAAGTATCGGGCGACGAATACGCGATTATCGCCACGGGACCGCTGACGGCGGACGCCCTGGCGGCGGACATCGAACAAAAAACGGGCAGAAACCTGCACTTTTTCGACGCTTCCGCGCCCGTGATTGCAGCGGATTCCATCGATTATACCCGCGCGTTCACGCAGGACAGGTACGATAAAGGCACGGGCGATTACGTGAATTGTCCGCTGACGAAAGAAGAATATTACGCCTTCGTCGAAGCGCTGGGAACGGCGGAAAAAGCGGTGCTGCACGATTTTGAAAAAGGCGAAATTTTCGAAGGCTGCATGCCGATCGAAGTGATGGCTTCGCGCGGGAAAGACACGCTCCGCTACGGCACGCTGAAGCCCGTGGGGCTTTGCGAGGACGGCAAGCGCCCTTTTGCGGTGGCGCAGCTGCGCAAAGAAAACGCGGAAGGCACGGCGTACAACCTTGTGGGGTTTCAGACGAATTTGAAATTCGGAGAGCAGAAGCGGGTATTTTCGATGATTCCCGCCCTGAAAAACGCGGAATATCTGCGTTACGGCGTGATGCACCGCAACACGTTTATTCTCTCCCCCGCCGTTTTGAACGCCGATTTTTCGTTTAAATATAATCGGAACGTGCGTTTTGCCGGACAGATTACGGGTGTGGAAGGATATGTGGAAAGCGCCGCTTCGGGACTTTTCGCGGCGGCGTATCTTCTGGACGAATTGACGGGAAACAAACGCGGCACGGCGCCTGCCGAAACGATGACAGGCGCGCTTGCCGCCTACCTCACGGCGCCGAATAAAGATTTTCAGCCGATGAACGCGAATTACGGAATTCTTCCTCCGTTATCCGTGCGCATCAAAGATAAAAAAGAACGCTATCGGACACTTTCCGAACGCGCGCTGGAAACGATGCGCGCCTGGGCGGAACGCCTTTAACAAGAACAGTACAAGGAGAAAAAACAATATGGAATTTCGGGGCACTACGATTTGCGCCGTAAAAAGAAACGGCGTTACGGCGATTGCCGGCGACGGTCAGGTTACGCTGGGCGAATCGGTGATTTTTAAAAATTCCGCGGTGAAAGTGCGCCGCATTTACGGCGGCAAAGTGATTTTAGGCTTTGCCGGCACTGTAACGGACGCCTTTTCGCTGACGGAAAAATTCGAAGGCATGCTGAACAAATTCGCGGGGAATCTGATGCGTTCCGCCGTGGAACTTGCGGAGCTGTGGCGCAGCGACAAGATGGGCAGAAAGCTGGACGCGATGATGATTACCGCCGACAAAGATACGTTTCTGATTCTTTCCGGCACGGGCGAAGTGATCGAACCGGACGGCAACGTGTGCGCCATCGGTTCGGGCGGAAACTATGCCCTTGCCGCGGCGCGCGCCCTGTATTCGGAAACGGATTATTCCGCGGAACAGATTGCGAGAAAAGCGTTGAAAATCGCTTCGGAAATCTGCGTGTTCACGAACGACAACATCCGCTGCGAAACCATCGGCGAAGAGCTCCCCTCTCTGCCCGCGGAAAAACCGGGGAAAAAAGCGGCGGCTAAAACAAAAACCGCAGACAAGAAAAGCGCGAAAACCGCGCGGGAGGAAAAGTAAATGGATCTTTCCCCGAAACAGATTGTAGAACAGCTGGATAAATATATCATCGGGCAGGACGAAGCGAAAAAAGCGGTGGCAATCGCGCTGAGAAACCGTTACAGAAGAAGCCGTTTGCCCAAGGAAGTACGCGAGGAAATCACGCCGAAAAACATTATCATGAAAGGTCCTACCGGCGTGGGAAAAACGGAAATCGCGCGGCGGCTGGCGAAACTGGTGCGCGCGCCGTTCGTGAAAGTGGAAGCCACAAAGTACACGGAAGTGGGCTACGTGGGCAAAGACGTGGAAGGCATGATCCGCGACCTTGCGGAGTGCTCGTACCGCCTTGTGAAAGCCGAAAAGGAAGAAGAAGTTAAGGCGAAAGCCACTTCGGCGGCGGAAAAACGCGTTCTGAGAATCATTCTGGAAGCCAAAAAGGACGAACGCGGAGATACGGCGAAAGAAGTGTTCGAAGGCAGACTTTTAAGCGAGCTGCGCGCGGGAAAACTCAATAATTTCGTGATTGAAATGGACGTGGAAGATATTCCGCAGCCGATGGAACTTGTGCCCGGCGGCGCTTCCATTTCCATCGGTTCGATTTTCGGGGATATGTTCCGCGGCAAAAAGAAAAAACGCCGCCTTACCGTAGGCGAAGCGATGGAAATCGCGCTTGCCGAAGAGGCGGATAAGCTTGTGGACGAGGACGCCGTGAAAGCGGAAGCCCTTTACCGCGCCGAAAACGACGGCATCGTATTCATCGACGAAATCGATAAAATCGCGGGGAAAGGCGAACGCGGCGCCGACGTTTCGCGCGAGGGCGTACAGCGCGATATTCTGCCCATCGTGGAAGGCAGTACGGTGGTAACGAAATACGGTCCCGTAAAAACGGACTTCGTGCTGTTTATCGCGGCGGGCGCGTTTCACGTATCCTCTATCGAAGATCTGATTCCCGAATTGCAGGGGCGCTTCCCCGTATCGGTGGAGCTGCAATCTTTAACGAAAGAAGATTTCATCCGTATTCTTACGGAAACGCAGAATTCGCTTACCTTCCAGTACGCGGAACTGCTTTCCGTGGATAACATCGAACTGAAATTCGAACCGGACGCCATAGAACGGATTGCGGAAATTTCGGTGGATTTAAACGCCACCAGCGAGGACATCGGCGCGCGGCGGCTGCACACGGTGATGGAATATCTGCTGGAGGACGTTTCTTTCAACGCGGGCGGCATGGACGTGCCGGCGCCTATCCCCGTAGTGATCACGGGCGCGTACGTGGACGAGCATTTATCGAAGCTGACGGGCAACCGCGATTTGAAAAAATACGTGCTGTAACGAAAAACAGCAGAAGAAACAGCCGCTCCGCCCGAACACGGCGCCGCGGCGAACGGAGAAAAAATTATGATTAACATTCCCAAGGGCACGAAAGACGTTCTGCCCGAAGATTCTTACAAATGGCGCTATGTGGAAAACACGGCGCGGGAAATCGCGCGGCTGTATTGCCTGAAAGAACTGCGCACCCCCACTTTCGAACACACGGAACTTTTTAACCGCGGCGTGGGCGACACCACCGACGTGGTTACGAAAGAAATGTATACGTTCCTCGATAAAGGCAACCGCTCGATTACGCTGAAACCGGAAGGCACGGCGGGCGCGGTGCGCTCGTTTATCGAAAACGGCATGGCAAGCGGCGTTCTTCCCGCAAAAATGTACTACATTACGCCCGCGTTCCGTTACGAACGCCCGCAGGCTGGGCGGCTTCGCGAATTCCACCAGTTCGGCGTGGAAATTTTCGGGGCGAAAGGCGCGGATACCGACGCGGAAACCATTCTGCTTGCCGATACGTTTCTTAAAAAGCTCGGCTTGAAAACCCGGCTGCATATCAATTCCATCGGGTGCCCCGCATGCCGCGCGGCATACAACAAAGCGCTGCGCGAATATTTCGAGCCGCACCTCGACAAGCTGTGCTACGATTGCAAAACGCGTTTCGAAAAAAATCCGCTGCGACTTCTCGACTGCAAGGAAGAGGCGTGCCGCGAAGTGAACAAAAACGCGCCCTCTATTCTCGATTATCTCTGCGACGACTGCAAAGCGCATTTTTCCGAGCTGAAAGAACGGCTGACGGAAGCGGGCGTGGAATATACCGTAGACCCGCGCATTGTGCGTGGACTGGATTATTACACGCGCACGGTGTTTGAATTTGTGGCGGACGGAATCGGCGCGCAGGGCACGGTGTGCGCGGGCGGAAGATACGACGGACTGATTCGTTCACTCGGCGGCGGCGACGTACCCGCCGTGGGGTTTGCCGCGGGCATCGAACGATTGCTGATCGTTATGGAACAATCGGGCGCGGAAATTCCCTGCGACGAAGCGCCGACGGCGTATTTCGCGGGCATGGACGAAGCGTCGCGCAAGAAGGCGTTTGAACTGACGACGACGTTGCGCAACCACGGCATCGTTGCCGAATGCGACCACATGGCAAGATCGATTAAAGCGCAATTCAAGTATGCGGACAAAACGGGCGCGAAGTACGTTGCCGTCATCGGCGGAAGCGAGCTGGAAAAAGGCGCGGCGACGGTGAAAAACATGGCGACGGGCGAGGCGGACGAAGTAGAGTTTGCGCACATCGCGGAATATTTCGAAAACAAATAAAACATACTTACAAAAGAAAATTCATTACGGAGGCAGACAAATGAAACAAGTTACGGGCGAAGAATTCGAAGAACTTTTGAAAGGCGACAAAACGGTGTTTGCGGATTTCTGGGCGACATGGTGCGCGCCCTGCCGCATGCTTGCTCCGATTTTCGAAGGGCTGGCGGAAAAATACGCGGATAAAGCGGTGTTTGTAAAAGTAAACGTGGACGAACAGACGGAAACGGCTATCAAATGCGGCGTTTCCTCTATCCCCAACGTAATTGCGTTCCGCGGCGGCGAAGCGGTGGCAAACTCTCTGGGATACGTGCCCGAAAACGAGCTGGAAGATTTTATCATCGAAAATCTTTAACGCTTCGGACGGCATCTGAATAACAGCCATAGCAAAAAAGACGGTTTTTAAAACCGTCTTTTTTTACCGTGAAATTCTTATTTGCTTCGGATTTTTTTAATTTTTTGCGGGTTTTAATTCGCTGTAGAAATACGAAGCCGTGGCGCCGCCGTCGATTAAAACGTCGGTTCCCGTGATAAACGCGCCTTTATCGCTCATTAAAAGTTCTGCCACGTTTGCCACTTCGTCCGCCGTGCCGGGGCGATGCGCCGGACATTTCGCAAACATGTTTTTATAAAAATCGCCGCGAATCCCGTTAAATTCGTCGATGGCGAGCGGCGTTACGATGATTCCGGGGGAAATCGAATTGAGCCTTGCGCCGCGTTTTCCCCACTTTACGGCTTCCGCCATCACCCGCTTTTCGTTGCAGCGCTTCGCCATCTGATAGGCGTGCAGCGTGTCTTTTATATTCCGCGGCTGCAACATTTCAAGGCTTAATAACTCTTCGACGGGCGTGGTTGCCAGAAGTTCGTCCTCTTCCGCCGTAAGCTGCGCCATGCGGTGCCCCGACTGACTGGAAATCGTTATTCCCGCGCCGCCCTCGGCTATCACTTTGCCCGTTTCTTCCAGAAGCACGGCGGTGCCGTATAGATCTACTTTCAGTATCGCTTCTATCGGCGCCTGACTGGGCGAAACGCCCGCCGCGTTGACCAGCATTTTAATTTCGCCGTACTCCTGCGCCGTTTCTATCAGGCGGCGTATCGAATCGCGGGAGGATAAATCGGCTTCCGTGCATACGGTATCGAAGCCCGCGGAATTCATAATATCCGAAATCGTCTGCGCGTTCCGGATGTTTTTATCGCCGATGACGATTTTTTTGCCGTATCCGAGCCGCCGCGCGATTGCCATGCCGATTTGCCCGGCGCCCATTAAAATCATTACGTCTTTCATTTTATTTTACTCCTTTTTCTGCATTTTCTACCGATTTTTTCGCCCATTCCGCCACCATTTTACGGGAAGCGGCTGCCGAAGCGCCCCTTACGGGCAAGCCTTTTTCTATCTTCGCGCCCGTGCAGATTTTCGCCAGATCGCGTTCGCTGTACCCCATGCCGCTGCCCTCGTTCGTACAGAACGGAAAAATTGTTTTCCCCGCGAAATCGCAGTTTTCCAGCAAAGAAAACATCGCCATGGGCATCGTTCCCCACCAGTTGGGAAACCCCACGAATACGACGTCATACTCTTCCGCGCTGCGAAGGTAGCGCCTGAGAACGGGACGGGCGTTGTTTTCCAGCTCCCGCTTCGCTTCCTCGGTACATTTGTAATAATCGTTGCTGTACGGCTTTTCCGTTTCCACTTCAAACATCTCTCCGCCGACGGCTTCGCGGATAAATTCCGCCACGATTTCCGTATTGCCGCGCGAAAGATTTTCAATGCTTCCGTTTATGTAATTCTGCCCTTTTCTCGAATAATATACGATTAAATTCGCCATATGCCGAACCTCCTTTGTTTACGCTTCTATTATACACGCTTTCCGACGATTTTTCAATCTTGTTTCCGACGGCAAACGATAAGTAAAACTTATAAATGAAAAACGCTCCCGCAAAGGGAGCGCGCAGATTATTCCGTAAATTGTTTCCGTAACGTTGCCGCAAATTCTTCCACATAATAATTTGTTTTTTCTTTCTTCCAGAACGCGCAGTACGTTCTTACGATCGGCGAACCGTCCGCGCGCTTTACTTCGCGGGCGACAAGCGGCGAATTGTCCACGGCGTTCACCCGTTCCACAAGCATATACCCCCGCCCGGAAAGCGCGGTGAGCCTCGCTTCGTCCAGACTTTCGGCAAATTCGAAAATTTTACCTATCCCCAGCGTTTTTTCGTAAAAATCCCGTTCTTCGTCCTGCCTGTTTTTTTCCGCCACCAGAATGCACGGGTATGCTTCCAGATCCCGCACGGTGATTTCTTTCAGCGAGGCAAGCGGGTGTCCGGGCGAAAATTCCACGTATGCGGGACTTTGTTTCAGCACGTAATTTTCGTATTCGTCGGAAAACGCGCGGCGCTGATCGTTGATGACAAGCAGCGTTTTTCCGCTTCTTAAAAAATCATACAGTTCTTCATGCGTGCCCTTGCGTACGCCGATATTCACCTCCGGATAAATTTTCGAAAAATCGGAAACGGCGCGGAACAGTTCCAGTCCGTCGTACCCCGAAAGATACCCGATCGATAAATTCAGTTCGTCGTCGGAACCGATTCTTGCCGTTTCTTCTTTCAGCGTTTCCACGTCCTGCAAAATTTTTTTGCCGCGCTTATAAAAATATTCGCCTGCGGCGGTCAGAGTAAATTTTCTGCCGCTGCGCTTATACAGTTTTACGCCCAGTTCGTTTTCCAGCGCGCCGATTTGCTGAGAAACGGCGGACTGAGAAATATAGCACCGTTCCGCCGCCTCGGTGAAACTGTTACATTCCGCTACCGTTACGAAATATCGGATTTGTTGCAATATCATTTCTTTTTCCCGTCCTTTTTACTAAAAAACACTGCGGAATAACGCAGTGTTTTATCTTTGAATCAAGCCGAGCATCGCCCGAAAAATACAACCACAAAATACAACACGCCGATAGCGATCAACGCAAGGCACATCCACGGGAACATCATTTTCACCGCGGCTACGTAAGTTTTCCACTTTTCCTTGAACGTGGCGCTTTTCTTTTCGCCGTACGGGTTGTTGTTCTGACGGGCGCTTCGGGGCGCCTGCCCGCCGCGCGAGCCATCCGAAGAACCCGCCGACGGACCGCGACGACGGGAATCCCGCACGCCGCTCATATCAAAAATCGTGGAATTATCGTCGTAATACACCACTTTTTCCTTTTTCTTTTTCGCGGCGTCTTTCTTCCTGGACTTTTTCGACATAGCTTACTCCTGCGGATAGCAGTGGCACGCTACGAAATGCCCCGGCTCGTATTCTTTATACGCGGGCGCGATGTGTTTGCAGATTTCCATGGCTCTCGGACAGCGCGTGTGGAATTTGCAGCCGAGCGGCGGGTTTGCGGGCGAAGGAATATCGCCTTTCAGCACGACGCGCTGCGTCTTTTCATCCGGATTCGGGTTGGGAACCGCGGAAAACAACGCGTGCGTATACGGATGCATCGGGTTATCGAAAATTTCTTTCTTCGTACCGAATTCCACCAGCGAACCGAGATACATAACGCCGATTTTATCCGAAATGAATTTTACAACCGACAAATCGTGCGAAATGAACAAATACGTCAGCTTCCGTTCTTCCTGCAAGCTCTTCAGAAGGTTGATAATCTGCGCCTGAATGGATACGTCCAGCGCGGAAACGGGCTCGTCGCAAACCACCAGTTCGGGGTTTACGGAAAGCGCGCGCGCGATACAGATACGCTGGCGCTGTCCGCCCGAAAATTCGTGCGGATAACGCTCGTAATAATAGTCGCGCAGACCGCAGCGCTCCATTAAATCGAGCACATAGTCTTTAATCTCTTCTTTCGGTACAAGTTTATGCACTTTTACGGGTTCCGACAAAATATCGCCTACCGTGCTGCGCGGAGGAAGCGAAGAATACGGATCCTGAAATACAATCTGCATCTTTGTGCGGAGCGGGCGCATTTCTTTCTGCTTATAGTTCGCGATGTCCTCGCCCTTGAAGAAAATCTGCCCCGCCGTGGGTTGATGCAGTTTTAAAATCGCACGCCCCATCGTGGATTTACCGCAGCCGGATTCGCCTACGATACCCAGCGTTTCGCCGGGATAAATCTTGAACGAAACGTCGTCCACCGCTTTCAGTTCGGAAAGCGGCTTGCCGAGCATCGTCTTTTTCAGCGTAAAATATTTCTTTAAATGGCGCACTTCCAGTATCGCGTCCGGGTCGGGCGGAAGCGCGCTGTCCTCGGCGATTTTCCGATCGCGCAGTTCCTGTTCCTTGCCGAATTCCGCCTGATCGTCGAAATTCGCGAATTCGCCGTCCGCCGCAGGCGTTGCGGCGAGCGTTTCTGCCTGCATTTCCGCTGCGGTTTCCGCCTCGGCAAGGGTTTCGTCCTCTCCTGCGGGCGTTTTGGGCTCGGTTTCTACGATATGGCGCGGACCGCGGCGCAGCGCGTCCGTTTCAAATTCTTGTTTCTTCATCTCAATCTTCCTTCGAATCGTATAAATGGCACGCCACGAAATGCGTGGGGCTCACCTGCACCATTCCGGGATATTTTCCGGAGCACTTCTTCACGCACTGATCGCATCTTTCCTTAAAGTAGCAATAGTCCGGCATATCCACGGGGTTGGGAACGTTGCCCGGTATATTGAAGAGGCGCGCGTTCTTCGATTTCATCGTGGGCTTCGATTTCTGCAAGCCCTGCGTGTACGGATGGCAGGGATGATGGAAAATTTCCGAAGCCGTTCCCTGTTCGATAATCCGCCCCGCGTACATTACAACCACATAGTCCGCCATTTCCGCGATAACGCCGAGGTCGTGCGTGATAAGCAGAATCGAACCGTTGATTCTCTTTTTCAGATCGTTGAACAATTCAAGAATCTGCGCCTGAATGGTAACGTCCAGCGCGGTGGTAGGTTCGTCGGCGATAATCAGACGGGGTTCGCCGGCAAGCGCCATGGCTATCATAACGCGCTGCCGCATACCGCCGGAAAGTTCGTGCGGGTACGAAGCGTACACGCGCTCTGCCATGGCGATGCCCACCATGTTCAGCATTTTGATGGAACGCTCTTTCGCGAATTGTTTCGTTGCGTCGGGTACGTGCAGAAGCGTTACTTCGTCCAGCTGCTCGCCGATCGTGAACACGGGGTTCAGCGAAGTCATCGGTTCCTGAAACACCATGGACATCTGTCTGCCGCGCAGGCGGTACATTTCGTGAATGGGCATTTTGGCGATGTCGTACACCACCTCTTCTTTTTTGTAAATTTTCAGCCCGTTCTCGTCGACTTTCTGCTTCGGACGTTTCAGCGCCGCGCCGTGCGCGTCCAGCTTTACGTTGCCTTTTTTATCAAGCACTTCTTCGTAAACCGGCTCGCCGTTTTCGTCCGTTTCGTATTCGGGAATGAATTTGCCGTTCTTATCCCGCATATAATCGATGGCTTTGAAGCGGATAGAGCCCTCTACGATCTGCCCCGAAGGACCTTGCAGCAGGCGCATAATAGACATAGACGTAACGGATTTACCGCAGCCGGATTCGCCCACCACGCCCACCGTGGAATTGAGGGGAATATTGAAGCTGACGCCGTTTACGGCTTTCACAACGCCCTGATCGGTAAAGAAATACGAATGAAGATTCTCTACTTCCAGAATATTGTTGGTATCTTTCAGCTCGGTGGTGTAGGCGGAAGGCGGTACCTTGCGTTTTTTCTCCTTTTCCAGCCTGCGCATTTCCTGCTGGTTGGCTTTGGCGATTTCGCGGACTTCCTTGCCCGTAAGATAATGCGTGCCCGACGAGCGCTTGTTCGGCTGTTCGCCGTCGGCGCCGTCGTTGTTTTTCTTTTTGAATAAATCGGTTAAGCCCATCGTTATCTCCTCTGCTTCGGATCGAGCGCGTCGCGCAAGCCGTCGCCGATAAAGTTGAAGCCGAGCACGGCGATGATGATGCAGATACCCGAAGGCACCCATACGTTGAAATTATTCTGCAGAATATCGCTGCGTTTGGAAATAATTTCAATCATCGTACCCCACGATGCGTAAGGAATTCTCACGCCGAGGTTCAGATAAGACAGCGTGGATTCGTACAGAATCATGCTGCCGAGCGAAAGCGTCATCGATACGAGAATCTGCGGCAGAATATTGGGAATCAGGTGTTTGAAAATCTTTCTCTTCGCCGAATACCCCATCGCTTCCGCAGCCACCATATATTCCTGTTCGCGCAGGAACAGAATCTGACCGCGCACAAGCCGCGCCATGCCGGGCCACGAGAAAATGGATAACAGCCCCATCAACAGGTAGATGTAATATTCCTGCGGCACGCCGTTCGAATCGAGCACCGTACCGATAATCAGCATCAGAGGAAGTGTAGGCAGACAGATTAAAATATCGCAGATACGCATGATGATGTTATCCACCACGCCGCCGTAATACCCCGCAAGTCCGCCGAGGATAATGCCGAGCGCCGAAGTTAAAAACACCGCCAGAAAGCTGATGGTAAGCGAAAGTCTGCCGCCGTACATCAGTCGCACGAAAATATCCATGCCCTGCTCGTCCGTTCCGAGAAGGTGATCGGCGGAAGGCTTCGCCAGCGCGTTGATGCCCTTTTCCGTTACGATAATCTGCACGAAACTGCCGATGACTTCGCCTTCGTCGTTTTTCACGTACACGATCTGCGGCGTGCCGTAATCGTTCGCGCCCGTACGGTCGGTTTCCGTTTCGCCCCACTTGTGGTACACTACCGGACCAAGCCAGCAGAACAGGAACAGCGCCGCCAGCATCACGATGCCCGCAATCGAAAGTTTCGAACGGAAAAACCGGCGCATTACCATACGCATGGGCGACATCAGTTTTACGTTTTTATCCAGCGGCTTTTCTTCTTCCGCCGCATCAAGCACGGCTTCCGCTTCTGCCGCCGCTTCCGGAAGTTCTTCTTCCATGGCAAGCTTTGCTTCCACGTTGTTTTCCGTTTCTTCCGCCTCCGCGAGAACGGAATTCAGTTTTTCGTCTTGTTTTTTCTCTTCCATTTCCGTTCTCCTTTACGCAAGTTTCACGCGCGGGTCCACAACGCCGTACATCAGATCGGAAAGCAGCATGCCCAGCACCGAAAGCGCGGCGAGGAACATGTTGTACGTCATGATTACGGGGATATCGCCCTGCGTCATCGCGTTCAGCGCATATTTGCCGATGCCTTCGAGGTCGAATACCGATTCGGTAATCATCGCGCCCGAAAACAATCCGGGAATCAAGCCCGCAAGGCTGGTTACGAGAGGAATCAGCGTGTTTCTGAACGCGTGTTTGTAAATAACGGTTCTTTCGCTTAACCCTTTCGCGCGCGCCGTACGGATATAATCGGAATTAAGTACTTCCAGCATGTTCGTACGCGTCATTCTCATTCGCGAACCGATGCTTAAAATTACAACGGTGAGCACGGGCAGGAACATGTGCCAGAGATAATCGCCGAATTTTTCGATGCCGCTCATGGTAACGCCCGCCGTTTTCATCTGCCCTACGGGGAACCAGCCGAGCTTGTTGGCGAAAATATCTTTCAGAAGCTGCCCGAAGAAGAACGAGGGCAACGAAATTCCCACAAGCACCAGCACCGTAACCACGTAATCGCGCACCGAATACTGATGCGTCGCCGCCGTGATGCCGAGAGGAATCGCGATTAAAAATTCGAAAACCGTACTTACCGCCGCCACGATGAACGACGTGCCGATTCTGCCCGGATCGAACACTTCCGAAAGCACTTCGCGCTGGTTTATGAAGCTTTTGCCGAAATTCAGATGGCAAATGTTGCCCAACCAGCTGAAATACCCCTGCACGATCGTGCCGTCCAGACCGTACGTTTTATACATCTGTTGCTTGAATTCTTCCGTAACCGTTGCGCCCGAAGTGTTCAGCGCGAGGATCTTCGCTTCCACGAAGTCCGTCGGCATGCACCTGAGGAGCGCGTAAAGAACGAACGATACGCCCAACAGGATGAGTATCGCCGCCCCTATTCTTTTCAAAATGTATTTGAACATCTTTTACACCAACTGCCTGTAAATTTTCCGCAATCTCCGCACACGGATTTTTTAACGCTTTCACCCGACCGTGCCGAAAAAGCACGGTCGGGTTGTTTGCGAGAGATCGTCTGATTACTTTTTTATTGCCGGACGCTTATTTTACGAGCTCTAATTCCCAAACTTTTTCAAGGGGAGAAGCATACGCGTTCACTTCCGTCTTGAATCCCGTAACGTTCTTGCTGTTGTAAGCGTACAGGTTCATTCTCTGATATACGGGCATTTCCACCGCAAGGTCAAGAACCAGCTTCATCGCGTTTTCGTACATCGTAGTACGCTGCGTTCTGTCATCGATCGCACGCGCGTCGTCGATTATCGTGCTCAGCTGATTGATAATGCCGTTTTCATAAGAATACTTCGTGGTGTTCGCCTTGATTTCGCGATAGCCCCACGCATATACGGAGGTTGCCGAAGAGTTCTTATGATATACCTGATACATATCGGGATCGATCGTGGAGCCCCAGGCAGCCGCCCATACTTCCAGCGAACCGGTGGAAAGCTTCGTAAGCGCCTGCGAATCGGCTTTTACTTCCACGTTCCAGCCGCAGTCGTTCAGAATTTCCGCCGCCTGCTTGAATACGCTGTAAGTGGGGTGTTCGGTGATGGAAGCGCCCGCAATCGTGAAGCGGATTTTCAGCTGAGAATCGCCTGCGGTAACGTTTGCCGCCTGCATATATTTCTTCACTTTCGCAATCGCCTGATCTTTCCCCGTCCACATCGTGTAATCGTGTCCGTTCGGCTTGGAGTTTCCGTTTTCTTCTTTCGGGTACGCCCAGCTCATCTTGGACATAGGCCAGTCGATGACTTCGCAGGTACCCGTGGAATAATATTCCGTAGCCAGCGAAGCCTGCATAGCGGACATAATGGCGCGGCGTACGTTTACGTTGGGCACTTTGCCCGCGTTGATACCGATATAGCCGTAGCCGAGCTGCCATGCTTCAAGCTTGTTGAAACCGCTGCTTTCCATGCCTTTAAGGCGTTCTACGTTCGCTTTCGTGAACTGCGGCGTTACGAAATCCACCGCGCCGCTCTGCAACGTATCAAGCGCGTTGGAGGGGCTGACTACCTGGAACTGCAATTTCTCGGTTTTTACTTTAAACATAAAGTTTTCGTTTTTCTTGAAGTAAACAACGTTGCTCGACCAGAAATCGGAGCCCGAAGGATTCGTTTCGTTTCTCTCGTTGGAAGCCTGATAAGCACCCGCGCCCATAGGAACTTCCTGATGCTGCTGCGACTGA
>ERZ808270.986-NODE-986-length-13699-cov-7.083846_pt1 | contig 13699 bp, 8 predicted proteins | sample MGYA00521082_ERZ808270 | MGnify/ENA primary metagenome ERZ808270 (study PRJEB31516, sample SAMN03275594) | gut metagenome | biome: mammalia-associated habitat; material: feces | host: Papio cynocephalus | place: Kenya | collected 2012-07-27 ...
GAGTCAGAGCCGCTGAACTCACATTCAGTTGCAGTCTGCTGCACGAAAACGCTCAGTTCTATTCAGACAAAAATTGCTTGATATATCGGTAAAGCGTGTTCCTGTCAACTTTACAGAGCTTCGCTATTTTGCGCTTTGATACATTCGCCTTAAGCAATTCTCTTATGAGGGTACTCTTTCCGTGTAACTTGTATTTTTCGGGAGCACTTTTCCGTCCTTTGGGTCTGCCAAGTGTAACTCCCTCAGCCTTCTTGCGAGCCAGAGCCTCCTTGGTTCGCTGACTGATGAGATTACGCTCTATCTCAGCGGATAATCCAAAGGCAAAGGCGAGCACTTTGCTTTGGATGTCATCGCCAAGACGGTAGTTGTCTTTGATAGTCCAAACGCGGCACTCCTTGGTCATGCAGATGTTCAAGATTTCCATAATCATGAATAAGTTGCGTCCAAGACGAGAAAGTTCTGCACAAATGATGAGATCATCTTTTTGTACTCGCTTCAGAAGTTTGCCAAGTTCTCGCTTGTTGTACGCTTTCGTACCACTGATGGTTTCTTCTATCCATCCATCAATCACAAGTTTGTTACGCTCGCAGAATTTGTTAATCTCAAAACGTTGGTTCTCTACTGTCTGTTTGTCACTGCTGACTCTAATATAACCGTAAATCATAATTGTCTATTTGATTTTTCTATTATAATGGAGTTTACTATTTGCTCTTTTTATTATGAATGAGCAGGCTCTCACTTAATAGAAAGTTTATGGATTGACCGAAATAGACAAATATGCTTCGCTAAAATCTTCTCAACTGCGCATTATCATACGCCAAGAATATCGTCAGGAACACAGAAACGGCAAGAATGCAAGCCATGCAGATAACCAAGAACTTGCGGAAGTGCTCATTCCGATACATTCTCTTTATCCAATACCAAGGATATGTCATGAATATGAAGCGTGGCAAGTCTTTCATAGTCTGTGGTATGGATGGCTATTCTATAGTCTTGGATTTCTTCGCTTGCATAAACTTCATCAATGCTGCATATCGCTTTTCCGTCAGTTGGATATTGCGATTAAGAGTCTCTGCATTTTTATTGCAGTTAGCGGTGACAGTGTTATACATATTGGCAAGTTCCGTGAAAACTGAGACGAGCTTGTCCACATACTTCTCGTCATCATAAAGGCGAGACTGCAAGGCGGTGCTGATGGTATCAGATACACTGAACTTTGGCTTATTTGTTTCTACAATACGGCTTGTATGGGATGCTTGCATTGTTCCGCAAACAAGAGCAATGCTCGTATAGTTTGGAGTATAGATTATGAGATTTCCTTTCTCTTCACGAGTGGTGTAGTGTCTGGCTACATCAGACACAGGTTAGATATCAGTTTCATCCATTGAACGAGAATCTTTACCTGTGAATATATCTATAAAGACTTTTACACGGGCAAAGTATTCTCTTATGTAGGTCATAAATGCCATGTTAGATGTAGCATCTGCAGCATTGAAGCCTATAAGGCCATGTACGTCAAGCCCTAAATGCTCTGCAAGATAGATGGCACGCTCGTTGTGGAACTTCTGCGATATAACAACATAGCTATGTGCGCCATAAACGTTTGTAGCTCGAACGACAGCATCGAGCGTCCTAAGGCCTTTTCCATCTAATATGAAAGCATTATTTGGTATGCCTCTGGCTACTAGACTGTCTTTCATACACTCAACCTCATTTACTCCATCAAGGCTATTATCGTCACCGCTTATTAGTATTGACTTGATCTTTCCAGCTTTATACAAAGACTCTGCTGCATCAATCCTGTTCTTGAAAAACTGATTCGTTTTTCTACCAATGCGAGTTTGTGGAGTTGTTCCTAAGAGCAGACCGACTTCATATTGCTGAATAGAATCGATATCTGTATACAAACGTCCTTCAGAATTGCTACATACAAGATAATTGCATAATAGCATAATCAGCATGATAGTGAGAAGGCTACCAATGACCAGATACGACAAATATTTGATATTCCTCTTCATATCAATTAACACAATGCACAAAATTATGTATTATTCAGTAGACACTACTTAGAGTTTTCCGTTACTCAAATATCCAAGCTACGATCAGATAAAGTGTATACACAATAGAAGTTAGACAGGCTATACCATATGTACCTCAAACAACCCAATAATAAAGCCATACCCCCTTACTTTGTTGATCCACAAATTCGCCTGCTTCTTTGAGCATTTTATACTTCTCTGAACCAACTTTAATACCATCATGACGTTCTAAGAAATCATTAAAATTAACGTAATCAAAAGGTATACCCTTGTTTTCGCTACGTCTTTTCAACGCTCTGTAGAAATCATACCTTTGGGCGCATAAAAGGAATCGCTGTAAGTTATGGTAGCAAGGCAAGCTACATAGAAGCCTATTTTGATGATTGCCACCGTTATCAATAAAGCCAAAAGAATACCCAAGTTTTTTGAATTGTAGACGTATAGTTACTAAAAAAGGTGTATTGCTAATCATAATAAAAAGCAATGCACCTTTAATTTATTGGACTAATTCTTCTGAATCAGAATTTCAATATCTATACTTACTTAACCTCCTCGAAGTCAGCGTCTTGGATGTCGTCGTTGCCCTTGTTGTCAGATGATGAGGCACCTTGCTGAGCACCTGCACCGGGCTGCTGAGCACCTGCACCAGGCTGAGCACCTGCTTGACTATACATGTCGGCACTGGCGGCTTGGAAGGCGGCGTTGAGCTCGGCCTTGGCAGCGTCGATGGCAGCAATGTCTTGCGACTTGTGAGCTTCCTTCAACTTGTTGAGGGCTGCTTCGATAGGAGCTTTCTTGTCAGCAGGGATCTTGTCGCCAAGTTCCTTGAGCTGATTCTCGGTCTGGAAGATCATTGAGTCGGCCTCGTTGATCTTGTCTACGCGTTCACGCTCCTTCTTATCAGCCTCAGCGTTGGCCTGCGCCTCAGCCTTCATGCGATTGATTTCGTCTTCGGTCAAGCCGCTTGAAGCTTCGATACGGATGGCTTGTTCCTTACCAGTGGCCTTATCCTTAGCAGAAACCTTGAGGATACCGTTGGCATCGATATCGAAGGTTACCTCGATCTGAGGAACACCACGACGGGCGGGAGCAATGCCGGCGAGGTTGAAACGACCGATGCTCTTGTTGTCGCGAGCGAACTGACGTTCACCCTGAAGCACGTGGATGGTCACTTCGGGCTGGTTGTCCTCAGCAGTTGAGAATACCTGGCTCTTCTTGCAAGGAATAGTAGAGTTAGCATCGATAAGCTTTGTCATTACGCCGCCGAGAGTCTCGATACCGAGTGACAGAGGAGTAACGTCGAGCAATACGATGTCGCCCACACCGCTTTCCTTGTTCAAGATAGCACCCTGAATGGCAGCACCTACGGCTACTACTTCGTCGGGGTTAACGCCCTTTGAGGGAGCTTTGCCGAAGAACTTCTCTACGAGTTGCTGTACGGCGGGGATACGAGTTGAACCACCTACGAGGATCACTTCGTCAATGTCGGCAGTGGTCAATCCTGCACCCTTCAGAGCGGCTTCGCAAGGAGCCTTACAAGCCTCGATGAGGTTGTGAGCAAGAGCTTCGAACTTAGCACGAGTGAGGGTCTTTACCAAGTGTTTGGGCACACCGCCTACAGGCATGATGTAAGGCAAGTTGATCTCTGTAGTAGTAGAGCTTGAAAGTTCAATCTTAGCCTTCTCTGCAGCTTCCTTTAAGCGCTGCATAGCCATAGGATCGGTGGTGAGGTCGGCGCCTTCGTCGTTTTTGAATTCTTGTACCAACCAGTCGATGATCACGTGGTCGAAGTCATCACCACCCAGGTGAGTATCACCATTGGTAGAAAGTACTTCAAACACACCGCCACCAAACTCAAGGATAGAGATATCGAATGTACCACCACCGAGGTCGAACACGGCAATCTTCATATCCTTATTGGCCTTGTCGATACCATAAGCGAGGGCGGCAGCAGTAGGTTCGTTGACGATACGCTTTACGTCCAAGCCGGCAATCTGACCTGCCTCCTTAGTAGCCTGACGCTGTGAGTCAGAGAAGTAAGCAGGCACGGTAATTACGGCTTCAGTTACTTCCTGTCCGAGGTAGTCTTCAGCAGTCTTCTTCATCTTCTGAAGAATCATGGCTGAAATCTCCTGCGGAGTATATTGACGACCGTCCACTTCGACGCGAGCGGTGTTGTTCTCGCCGCGTACCACCTTGTAAGGCATACGTGCGATTTCTTTCTGAACCTGATCGTAGTTTTCGCCCATGAAACGCTTGATAGAGTAGATGGTGCGAAGGGGGTTGGTTACGGCCTGACGCTTGGCAGGATCGCCCACCTTGCGTTCGCCGCCTTCAACGAATGCTACCACTGAAGGAGTGGTGCGTTTGCCTTCGCTGTTGGCAATAACGGTAGGTTCGTTACCTTCGAATACGGATACACAGCTGTTAGTTGTACCCAAGTCAATACCAATAATCTTTCCCATGATTGTATGTTGTTTTATTTGTTATTATTCAAGTTAATTGTCTGTACGGCTTTCGCTGTACGCCCTACATAATGCAAGGGGCGTGCCAAAAGTTTTGTCTTTTCTCTATTTTTTTGTACTGACATTCGTGTCATGCATACGTACCATCTGAGTATCAACACATTACGACTTAAATAAATTATCATTTCTTGTTATCTATGCTACATATGACAGGACAATGTCATATCTATGCCCTCATTTTGCAGAAGCTGAAGACGCTTCTCGCGCGCACGCATTACAGGGATTTTTTGCCTCTACAGATGTCTTTCCTACACTTTTGAGCGAGTTGCGTCTGGTTATCAGCATTTTTTCAACACTATCTGCCTACACTTTACTTACACTCACCCTTCACTCCCCTACCCTCCTGCTGACAAAAATTATCCCCCCTAAGAGTATTTACTGTTGCGTGGACTAATTTTTTCTCTTAGGGGGACTAATTTTATCTGGTAGGAGGGGAAATATGAGAACGAATAAGCCTTTTGACCCTAAGCATAGGGTATGGATGGGAAAAAAGTGGAGTGTAGGCAAAATGCAGGCAGAGTGTAGGCAATAGCTGTCCCCCCTACATTTCATAACACGATGAGCTTCAACACATTAGACTATATTAGTGCAAGCAGTGTAAGTAAAACGAGAGAAAAACGAATGATGCGCGCACGCGCGAGGAGCAAACTGTCAGCATCAAGCCGTTAGGATATACTCCGACACAAGAGGTAAGGTTTTCCCCTAACCCTACACAATAAGACGCCATTGGCGGAATTCTCGGTTAGCGGGTAAACAAGTTAACCGAGGATTCCGCCAACGTGTTAAAGCATTACCTTAACGCCTGCCATCGCTAAGAAGCCTGGCTGACGTACATTGGCCAAGTCGTAATAAGGATGGTTGGTCAGATTGCTGAGGTCGGCAAAGAGCGTGTAGTGAGACATGGTCCACGATAGTTTGCAATCGAGCAAGGCATGCGTGCCGTACGGACGAAGTTCGGCTGTAGGCTTCAGATCGCGATAGACGAGATAGGCACCCTCGCGCTGTTGCAACCTCAGCGTCCAGTTGGCCGAGAGGTGCGAGAGGATGCGATGATCCAACGTAAGCACGAGTTTGTGGCGCAAATACTCCATGGCGTAGTTCGACTTGAAATAGTCCTCGCCCGCTCTACGGTGTTGCGTGGTCCAAGCATACGAGAGCGTAAAGCGTTCGAATGGTTGGCGCTTGCCCCACCACTGACTGAGCGAGAGACGGAGGTCGGCACCGAGTCCGTAGTTGTCGAGCGAGAATGAAGTGGCATGATAGATATCGTCGGGCGAGAACATCACCCAGTCTATCATGTGCGTGCCGCGCTGATAGCGGGCTTTAAAACGAAGCGAAACGACGGACTGCACATAGTCCACTCCGAAGCGGAAAGCTGAGCATTCCTCAGGACGGAGGCCTACGTTGCCCTCTTGCGTAGGACTTTTATACCACAGATCCGTGAATGAGGGAAGGCGCAGCGAACGGTTCCAGGAAGCAAAGAGCTTCCACTCTCGAGCGGGACGATAGCTGAGATCTACGCCTGGATAGAATCGGAAACGTGAGTCGATGGCATTATTGCGCTCTGCCATGACGCCTGCTGAGAGGGTGAACTGTCGCCACACGACGTTGTGTTCTACGAAGTAAGAGAGGTTGGTGCGATCGTCCTTCTTGGTGTACACGTGACCCTCCTCTCCGCGGATGTCTACCTGCTGGTCGGCGGCAAGTTCGCGACCGAGATTGGTGCTATAGATCACTTCTTCGCGAAGTTCCGCACCTACTGCCGTACGTCCCAATGCCCACTGCGTCCAGGCATTGATGCCCGCTGTGAACACGTCGCCACGATGAAAGTTTTCACCAGTGCTCGACGAGCGAATGAGCTGAAAATGATCGAGACTACGCACCCACGACACTTGGGGGACAAGGTGCACACGGCCCTTGCTCTCAGCACGTGCCGAGATGAGATAACGACGGGTGGCTTCCCACTGATTGGGATAAGCTGCGGAATAGAAGGTGTTGGCACCGAAATCGTTGACTGTGGCGCCGGTCTGCAGCTGGAAGTTGAAGTCTGAGCCATTGTAGAGCGCTTGCCCGTAGGCTTTCGTACCCTTAAAGTAACCATTCTTTACTGCTCCATCCGAGCGCTGACCGCTTCCACTAACAGAGACTGACCATCCCTGCCCTATGCGCCATGCAGTGCGTGCTTCTCCTCTCACAGTGCCGTAAGATCCAGCTTCCACCATCGCTTCGAGCGGAGAGGCTGCGTGAGCACCACGCGTCACCACATTGATAGCGCCGCTAAAGGCCTGACTGCCCATCACGCGCGATGCAGCACCCTCGAGTATCTCGATGCGCTCTATGTCGGAAATGTTTACGGGAAAGTCGGCAGCATTGTGCCCTGTCTGTGGATTGACGAGAAGCACGCCATTGAGAAGAATGGAAATTTGGTCGTGCGTTCCGCCGTCGATACTGATGTCCGTCTGAATACCAAACCCTCCGCGTTGCCGGACATCTACGCCTGCTGAGAGTTTGAGAACGTCGTTGATGGTGCGCACCCCCGCCGCAGCGAGATCGTCGTGCGTCAGCGTCAACACTTGTCGGGCCGCCACGTCGGCAGCCAAGGGAGCACGCGAAGCCGATACATCGGCCTGTCCTAAGCTCAGCGTATCGGCATGGAGAGCGGTATCGGTGCCTTGCGCTTGCTGGAGCGAAGCTGCCATCAAGCGTGGAGTGGCACTCGCAAGCGTTGCCACGCCAAGCACACCGATTCTCACCTCACGATGCAGACAAGCGAACAGACTCCAACCCTTGCGGCTGAAGCTACTGAACGTGAGCGCACGTGCTGTTGTGTGTGATTTTGACATATAATAAATAGTTAGAGCTTGCAAAGGTAGTAAAAGTTTAAGAGTTTAAGAGTTTAAGAGTTTATAAGTTCAAGAATTTATATTTACCCGCTCTGTGGCCGATGCGTTTCGCGTCGGTGAGAACAAATGAATGAATAGCTGAGATGACAACGCTAAAGAGCCGCCAACGGAGCGAAATAAGAAAAAGAAAGCCCCTTCACTCTAAAAACTATACAATATAGAAGCGGTAAGAATAGGGGTAAATTACTAACTTTGCAATCGTTATGCAACTTTCAGAACTACTACAGAAGTTCGCAGCCCATCCCAAAGTGGCTGCACTTGCACATATACTGTCAGACCGAAGTACGGCTCTGACTCATCTGCAGGGACTGCAAGCATCGGCAGCCCCCGTGGCTTTCGCTGCACTTACACAGCGCAAGAGCCCTACGAAGCGCCCCTTCCTATTCATTCTCAACGATGAAGAGGAGGCTGGCTACTTCTACCACGACCTCACGCAGATGCTTGGCGAAGAGGCCGCCCTATTCTACCCCTCCACCTATCGACGTGCGGTGAAGTATGCACAGCGCGATGCTGCCAACGAGATACTGCGCACCGATGTGCTCAACCGACTTACGGCTCTGCGGCAGAAGAGCGAACCCCTATTCATCGTTTCCTTCCCCGCAGCACTATCAGAGCGCGTGGCTCCTATCAAGAAGATGGAAGAGCAGACTCTCGTGGTGCGAAAAGGAGCAACGTACGACCTGACCGAGCTCTCTAAGCGATTGATAGAGATAGGCTTTGCGCGCAAAGACTACGTGTACGAGCCCGGAGAGTTTGCCGTGCGCGGTTCCATTCTCGACGTCTACTCCTACGCTTCTGAATATCCCTTCCGCATCGACTTCTTCGGCGACGAAGTAGACAGCATACGCACCTTTGAGGTGCAGACACAGCTCTCGAAGGACAAGAAGGAAGAAGTGAGCATCGTGCCCGACACGGAGAGCGAAAGCGATGGCATACTGGTGCCCTTTACGGACTATCTGCCAGCCGACACAGTGCTTGTGGTAAAAGATCTCGGCTTCGTTCACGATGCCATAGAGCGCATTTACCAAGAGGGCTTTGCTCGGCAAGCCTTGCAGGAGCAAGAGGCTACTTCTGAGATGGAAGAGGCTGAACAGAAAGCCCGTCTGCAACGCGAGTCGTTGCTCATCACGGGAGAAACCTTCCTGCGCGGTGTGGCTTCGCTGCAACGCATCAACATTGGTGCTCAACCATTGGGAAAAGCTTCAGCCGAAATCCCATTTGGCGTACAGCCGCAGCCGCTCTATCACAAGAACTTTGAGCTGCTCCGCCAAAACCTCGGACAATATCGGGCCGACGGCTACGACGTATACATTCTGGCCGACAGCCTGAAGCAGACCGACCGACTGCAGAGTATCTTCGAGGAGATGGGCACTGACTATCCGCTATTCTCGCCCGTAGAGAAGACGTTGCACGGCGGCTTTGTCGACACAGATCTGAAGCTATGCTGCTTCACCGACCATCAGATATTCGACCGCTTCCATAAGTATAACCTTAAGAGCGACCACGCTCGCGATGCCAAGATGGCACTCTCACTGAAAGAGCTGATGCAGTTTGAGCCAGGCGATTACGTGGTGCACATCGATCACGGCGTAGGACGCTTTGCGGGATTGGTACGCATGCCCGGTTCGGACGGCGAGATGCAAGAGATGATTAAGCTCACGTATAAGAACGATGATGCCGTATACGTGTCGATCCATTCGCTCCACAAGGTATCGAAGTATAAGGGCAAAGAGGGTGAGCCTCCACGTATCAGCAATCTGGGTACTGGTGCTTGGGAGAAACTCAAGGAGCACACCAAGAAGAAGATTAAGGACATTGCTCGCGACCTCATCAAGCTCTATTCGCAGCGCAAGGAGGAGAAGGGTTTTGCTTTCAGCCCCGACTCATTCATGCAGCACGAACTCGAAGCGGGCTTTGCCTATGAAGACACACCCGATCAGCTCCGCGTGACGCAAGAAGTGAAGCACGACATGGAGAGTGCTCGACCGATGGACCGACTGGTGTGTGGCGACGTAGGGTTTGGCAAGACAGAAATTGCCATCCGTGCCGCTATGAAGGCTGCTGCCGACAATAAGCAGGTGGCAGTGCTCGTGCCCACCACCGTGCTCGCCCTGCAACATTATAAGACGTTTGCTTCGCGACTGAAGGATTTCCCCGTCAGAGTGGACTACCTCACTCGTGCTCGTTCTACAGCGCAAACCAAGGCTCTGCTCAAGGATCTCGAAGCGGGCAAGATCAACATCCTGGTGGGCACACACAAGCTCATCGGCAAAAGCGTGAAGTGGCACGACCTCGGACTCCTTATTATAGACGAGGAGCAGAAGTTTGGCGTAGCCGTAAAGGAGAAACTGCGTCAGCTCAAGGTCAATGTGGACACACTCACGATGTCGGCCACACCGATACCACGCACACTGCAATTCTCGCTCATGGGTGCACGCGACTTCAGCGTCATACAGACTCCCCCACCCAATCGTCGACCCATCCAGACGGAGATTCACACTTTCAGTCACGAAGTGATAGCCGATGCCATCAACTTCGAGATGAGCCGAAACGGACAAGTATACATTGTGACCAACCGCGTGGCAGCACTGACCAACCTGCAAAACTTGGTTCACAAGTACGTGCCCGATGCACGCATTGCCATCGGTCATGGACAGATGCCACCCGATCAGCTCGAGAAGGTGGTAATGGGATTTGTCAACTACGACTACGACGTACTGATATCGACCACTATCGTAGAGAATGGTATCGACGTGCCCAATGCCAACACAATCATCATCGATGCTGCCCACCACTTCGGACTATCCGATCTGCACCAGATGCGCGGACGCGTGGGGCGTGGATCGCGCAAGGCTTTCTGCTATCTGATTGCACCTCCTCTGGCTCTTCTGCCCGACGAGTCGCGCAGACGATTGGAAGCTATCGAAAACTTCTCCGACCTCGGTTCGGGCATTCACATTGCTATGCAGGATCTCGACATCCGTGGCGCAGGCAACCTCTTGGGTGCTGAGCAGAGCGGATTCATAGCCGACCTCGGCTACGAGACTTACCAGAAGATTCTGGCAGAGGCTGTGACCGAACTTAAAAACGACGAGTTTGCCGATCTCTATGCCGAAGAACTCAAGAAGACGGGACATCTGGGCGGCGAGAAGTTTGTCGACGATTGCACCGTAGAGTGCGACCTCCACGCTTACTTCCCCGAAAGCTACGTGCCTGGTGCTACCGAGCGCATGCTGCTCTATCGAGAACTCGACTCTCTATCGACCGACGAGCAGATAGCTGCCTTCCGTCAGCGCATGGAGGACCGCTTCGGCGCGCTTCCACCCGAAGGAGAAGAACTCTTACGCATCGTTCCTCTACGAGCTCTGGGCAGAAAGCTTGGGGCAGAACGTCTCACGCTGAAAGGACGACGCATGACGCTCTACTTCGTGTCCAACCCCGACAGCGCTTACTATCAAAGCGATACGTTCGAACAGGTGATCAACTTCGCCACACACTCTTATCATCGCTGCAAACTCGACGAACAACGCGGACATCGTCGCATGACAATCAACGATGTGCCCACCGTAGAGAGTGCACTGCTCGTGCTCCGTAACATACTCTCGCCTGAGGAGAAAGAGGAGGGCAAATAGGCAAAAGATCGCTACATGGCATTGCATGAGAAAGGGCCTACACGATTTACATATTGTATTTTTCAGAACGAACAGAAGCTCACAATTACAATAAATGCGTAACTTTGCCGCGCATAATTCATACAAAACAGACTTATTATCAGCCAAAACGACAATGAATAAGAAGACATTCCTCGCTGGAGTTGCCACATTCGTAGCATTGACAGCCTCAGCACAAGAGATAAAGGTATACGACACCGGACGCAAATGGAGTCCCTCGCTCGACGCCCTCATACAGAGCCCTTCCTCTGCTCCCGCTGAGCCCAACCTCAGACGAGCTTTAAAGAACTCTCCCAAAGGAACGGTGCGCATCAGCGTGACTACCGAAGTAGGCTCAGCACAAAGCATAGCAGAGTACTTGCAGAGCGAAGGCTACGAAGCTGAAACTGCAAGCGACCAACTGCTTGTCACAACCATCCCCTACCAGTTTATTCCCACACTCGCTGCTCAAGAAGGCGTGCTTTACGTCAATGCTCCGCGTCAACTCCACCCGTTTATGGACAAGGTTCGTACCGACATCGGCGCGACCAAGGTGACCGCGGGCGACGGACTCGACACCCCCTATACTGGCAAGGGCGTAATCGTGGGTGTGATTGATGCTGGATTCGACTTTAGCCATCCAGCATTCAGCGGACGATGCAAGATGTATGGTGCGTACGATACGAAAGGTACACTTACAGCCACAGCTCCCGCTGTCGATCCTAACGACGATAGTGGACACGCCACTCACGTGACAAACATTGCAGCAGGTAGCCCCGTAGAAGGAACGAACTATTACGGTATAGCCACAGGAGCAGAAATCCTGCCCATGATGTCCGACCTCGACGTGAGCAGCGTGATGCTTCAGGCATCGGCCATCAAGCAGTATGCAGAATCACAGGGAAAGCCATGGGTGCTCAACATGAGTTTCGGAGCTACCATGGGACCGCATGATGGCAGTAGCGAACTCGATCAACACCTCGAATCGTTGGCAGGAAAAGGTGCCATTCTCGTAGGAGCTATGGGCAACAATGGTGGCGACAAAGCTCACTTCACACACACCTTTACACAGGACGACGAGACTTCCTATATATATATAGTACCCGATGGAATCCAAAATACCAATCAAGCCGTATTGGCACAAATCTGGGCAAACGATGCTTCGGGCAAAAAAGATCTGACCGTCACGCCCGTTGTTTACCGTAGCGGCAAAATCTATCGCCCATCCGCGCTGCAAGCAAGCAAGTGGGGACTGACGAACTCTGTCGACTCTTACAGCAAACGACAGTGTGTAGAGATAGCAGGCGACCTTCCTGAACTTCTCTCTACACTTGGCATATCATCTTCGGCTACTAACGCCAAGCTCTTGCTGGAAGTAAAGGGTAAGGCTGGAGCCACCTTCCATGCATGGGTAGATCAAGACAGCTATCCCTGCTCTATCGAAAGAGCCACTTTCAGCATCAGCGAAAACGGAACCAGCCAACGCTTCACCACCACAGCGGGCGATGACAAATACATGGTGGGCGAAGGTGGTCCCTCCGCACCAAGCGCCATCGCCGTAGCTTCATACAACGAGCGCACCTCATTCACCTCGCTCAACGGAAGTAGCTATCCCTACAGCATCGGAGCAGATGGAGGCATTAGTTCGTTCTCAAGCAAAGGACCACAGCTCAACAGTCTGCCTAAACCCACTGTAGCAGCTCCTGGCGGTGCTATCATCTCAGCCTATAGCAAGAAATACAAGGGCTTCAGCACAGGAGATGCCAGCCTCGTTCAGCGCCTGACTATCAACAATGCCACCTGCTATTATGGCGTAATGAGCGGTACGTCTATGGCTTCGCCCGTAGTGACTGGTACGGTAGCACTTTGGCTTGAAGCCAATCCCGAACTCTCGCCCGCCGACGTAGTGAGCATTCTGCAGAAGACTTCACGCCGTGACAATCTTACCACAGGCACACAAGGCACCTGGGACGCTACTTGGGGCTACGGCAAAATCGACGCCTACGAGGGACTCAAGGAAGCCATCCGCATGAAGCAAAACGGCATCAACGAGACGATGAACAGCAGCGCCCCCATCACTATGAAGCACGACGCAGATTGCTGGAAACTCTTCTTCAACGACGATGAATCGTATGCTCACATCCAGATCACTGCCGCCAACGGCCAAATCGTCAGCAGCACCCTCTTGCAGTCGCCGCGTCGAGGCGAAGAGCATACATTCTCCTTCAAGGAGATGGGCTTAACGCCTGGTGTATACGTATTCAGCATAGCCACAACAGGGCAAACTTTATCAAGAAAACTGATTGTAAAATAAGCACAGACGTAAAACTAACACATATCCCGTAGTGCTAATTACATACATTTAATGAGGATTCCGTAGCTAACGACTACCGATTCCTCGACACGGAGACTAGTATTTATTACTGGCCTCCGCTTTTTTTATAATCATCCTCGCCACGTACTATCTTCCTAATAGCCATCTGCCAATTCTACGCATGCTTCCTCTGAGCACTCATCGCCTTATTAATAGCGTAAGCATCCCATACAAGCCGTATTGTATAACCTTGTATAAAGTCGGAATT
>ERZ808270.987-NODE-987-length-13699-cov-2.941366_pt1 | contig 13699 bp, 13 predicted proteins | sample MGYA00521082_ERZ808270 | MGnify/ENA primary metagenome ERZ808270 (study PRJEB31516, sample SAMN03275594) | gut metagenome | biome: mammalia-associated habitat; material: feces | host: Papio cynocephalus | place: Kenya | collected 2012-07-27 ...
TATACATTTGCCGATATGAGCCACCCATATGCATCAATCTTCTTTAAGCCACTGTACCACCCGACCTTTCAGCCATTGCACGTGAAGCACTTAATTGAATATCAGAAAACACAAATCGACGGCGAAAACTATGATAACATTCACAATATCCGGATTCTAACGAATCTGCTGCCATCTTTTGTCGCATTTCCGGGCACATTTGAAGTACACTATTACTACTCTGCCCGAAACCGTTTTAAACAGCAGGCAACCACATTTCCTTACTATGTTATCACAAACACGCACGTCATCTTGCTGTCTCCAACGTACGAAACAGCCATGATATTGAGTGACAAAGCGATTCACGAGTATTATCTGCACAACTATGAACAGCTTCTCACAAGGTCAAATACGCTGACCTCCGGGGCACAGACACCTCTTGACCTGCTAAATGTACTAAACGGAGTGGATTCATCGTTAAATTATCCGCTCTGCCTGAATATCCAGCCAACCATCGAGAAATATCTCACTCCCGAAATGATCGACAAATATATGCTGGAATCCCCTTACAAGGAAGACATCCGTGCCAAATTATTAGAACGGATCCGCCAGCTTACGATGGAGCAGCACACCATAATCTTTACTCTGGAAGGTTTAAAATTATTTGCAGAGGAAGGAAAAAATGTGAATTTTCCGGATACACTCGCAGCCCACTTTGATATTGAAGACCGCATTTATATCCTCCACAAATTCATAGAAGCTAATAAAAATGATGCAGATAATCATTTTCTTTTACTGAATCCTTCCAAAATACATACCTCACTCAATATCTCCATCGCCTTTACGCCACCATCCATGGTCTATCTGATGCTGGTACGAAACGATGGTAATTCTATGATCCTTCCTTTGGAAGAACACACCCTTTGCAGCAGTATCATGGATTTCATCCAGACACTGCCGGAATACGGATATGTGTGCAGTGTGGATGAGACAAACCTAATTCTTCAGGAAGAAGTTGATCAGCTAAAAAAGCTGCTATAAGCTGCTATATCAAAAAAGGAGGGCAGCTTGCCCTCTTTTTATTTACCACAGATCTGCCCGGTCCCGGATGGAATCTGCTTCCGTAATCTGCCGTATCACCTTACATGGATTCCCCACTGCCAGTGAATACGGTGGAATATCTTTCGTCACGACACTGCCTGCCCCGATCACACAGCCTTCTCCGATTGTCACACCTCCTGTCACAACCACATTGCTTGCGAGCCAGCAGTTATCGCCGATTGTAATCGGCTTTCCATATTCATCATCGTATGCCGTACCGTCTGCCTTGAACTTAATGTTGCGCTCCTGATGGCGGAACGGATGCATCGGTGTCACCAGGGATACATTCGGTCCGATAAACACATTGTTGCCAATATGTACCGGGCATGTATCTAACACCGTAAAATTAAAATTTGCAAATGTATTTTCGCCAATCGTCGTAAATGCCCCATAATCAAAATAGATCGGTCCCTGCAGATACACACCTTTCGCACAGTCCGGAATCAGGTCGTGCAGCATCTGCCCGCGCGCTTCCTCTTCCGTATCCGCGGTCTGGTTATAGGTCTGGCACAGCTTGTGTGCCTTTGTACGAATGGCAAGTAATGTCTCATCCGACGGATCATAGATCTTACCTGCCAGCATCTTTTCCTGTTCTGTCATAGTGTCCTCTCCTCCTATGGTTTTATATTTTTATGATTCATTATTGGAATTCAATGTCCCGTCTGTCATGCAATCATTTACATCATGGTAATATACAATCCTGCAAAAAACAATCATCCATTCATGCGTTTTTTAACATTCATTTTACTTTTTCTTCATTATAGGGTATAGTAGATTTTGGTTTTATTAAAAATAAGGAGAGAGAATTTTTATGAACAAACGAGAATCTTTTACTAACCGTCTCGGGTTTATCCTTGCCTGCATCGGTTCTGCCGTCGGCATGGGCAATATCTGGATGTTTCCGACACGTGTATCCCTGTACGGAGGTGGTTCTTACCTTATTCCGTATTTTATCTTTGTTGTACTGATTGCATCCACAGGCGTGATTGGGGAAATGAGTTTTGGACGTGGCACACGGTCTGGTCCGATTGATGCCTTTGGTGCTGCCTGTGAATCCCGCGGCAAACGCAAGGTCGGTGAAACACTGGGATTTATCCCGGTTCTTGGTTCGCTTGCCATGGCGATCGGTTACACCGTTGTCATGGGATGGATTCTGAAATATATGATCGGTGCTTTTACCGGAAGTGCACTCGCACCGGACAGTGTAGATTCCTTCGCAGCATCTTTTGGCGGCATGGCTTCCGCATTCGGTAACAACCTATGGCAGATCGTAGCACTTGTGATTGCGGTTGTGATCCTGATGTTCGGTGTTGGAAATGGTATCGAGAAAGCAAATAAGATCATGATGCCAGTATTCTTCCTGCTGTTTTTGATCCTTGCGATCTACACGGCATGCCAGCCGGGCGCGATCGACGGCTATAAGTATATCTTCCGTGTTGAGCCTTCGGCTCTGGCAAAGCCGGAAACATGGATCTTCGCTTTGGGGCAGGCATTTTTCTCCCTGTCTGTTGCCGGAAATGGAACCCTGATCTACGGTTCGTATCTGCCGGACAACGAAGATATCCCTGCTTCCGCAGCACGTGTTGCCCTGTTTGACACGATTGCAGCCTTGCTTGCCGCACTTGTAATCATCCCTGCCATGGCAACCACCGGTGCACAGCTTGACCAGGGCGGCCCGGGACTGATGTTTATCTTCCTGCCTAGCTTGTTTAAGTCTATGCCGGGCGGACGCATCGTGGCAATCATCTTTTTCGTAGCGGTATTTTTCGCAGGGCTTTCGTCTCTGCTTAACTTGTACGAAGCACCAATCGCAACGGTACAGGAAAAGCTTCACTTAAACCGCAAACTCTCCTGCCTTGTCATCGGTCTCATTGGTGTGATTGTATCGATCTGTATTCAGGGAATCGTATCTGACTGGATGGATATTCTGTCCATCTACATCTGCCCGCTTGGTGCAGGTCTCGCCGGTATCATGTTCTTCTGGGTTTATGGCAAGAAATATGTCGAAGAGCAGGTCAACCTTGGCCGCGACAAAAAATTTACAGACAAGTATGTACCTGTCTGTAAATATCTGTACTGCCCGATCTGTATCCTTGTACTGATCCTTGGTATCGCGCTGGGCGGAATTGGTTAATCATTCTACTTTTGTTCCTAATTCCATCGTAGCATCTACAAGACGACAATACTGCACCTGCGGATTGTCGTCTTCTTTATATGTCTCAAATACTCCCTGAACTACAATGGACGTATTTTCTGCCGGATATTCATCCGGATACACATGAGAGCCATCCCCCCATACAAACTCCAGTCCTTGGGCACAACATGCCGTCGCATCCTGAATCACACAATAATGATAATATTTTCCAGTCGGTTCATAATAGGACGCATAATAATCTCCCATAATTCGAAATGTCTTTCCTCGATAACTGTCCGGATCGATCATAAGCTGGTACACCGTCGCATATACCATACTTTTACTCATAGTTGTTAAATCATAATCTACACCCGTTTCTGTCTGGCTTCCTGTTTCCGTTAATATTGCGGTTTCATTTTCACTAGTATCTTCTGTTGTTATAGCTGTTTCGGTCGTTGTTTCGGTTGTTGTCTGTTCCGTTGTAGCTGTCGTTTCCGTTTTTTCGTCCGTCGTTATCGGTTCTGTTGTCTGCTCCGGGATTACGGATTCTGTCGTAACAATCAGGTTCGTCCGATTGCTGTCACCACAACCACTCAGCAATCCAAGCATCACTACAATACACACAGCATATTGCAGCTTATGGATACCTGCTTTTATTCTTCTATCTCCAGATCCAATATGTTTCATCATACTCATCACCTTCCATTTCCCTTGTAGTCATCGCCTGCATAATTTTCCCATTCCACATGCCAGCAAAAATGCTATCATATCCATCATTACAATGGTTGAGCCAACCGGAGTTCCGGCAAGTATGGATACAAAAATTCCCACACAGGCACACACAACCGAAATCCCAACTGAGCAGATCGTAACACTCCTGAAATTGCGGAATATCCGCATTGCAGATAAAGCTGGGAATATCACCAGCGCGGAAATAAGCAGTGATCCGACCAGATTCATCGCAAGCACAATCACAACCGCAATCAAAACCGCCAGTAACGTATTATACAGATTTGTCTTCATTCCGGTTGCCTTGGCAAATGTTTCATCAAATGTGATAGAAAATATCTTATTGTAAAACAGTACAAACAGCACAACAACTATAACTGACAGCACGGCACATAGCTGAACCTGTCCAATTGTTAACGTCAGGATTGACGTAGAGCCAAACAATGTACTGCACACATCTCCAGAGACATTTGGTCCGGTGCTGAACACATTCATCAGGAGATATCCGATTGCCAGCGAGCTTACAGAGATCATCGCAATGGCTGCGTCTCCCTTGATTTTCGTATTCTGTCCGGTTCGAAGTAACAACACTGCACAGGCAACGGTAACAGGCAAGATTAAGAGCATATTATTACTCAGTTTCATAACAGCCGCGACCGCCATTGCCCCAAATGCCACATGTGACAGTCCATCTCCTATATACGAAAAACGCTTTAGCACAAGTGTAACACCAAGCAAAGACGAACAAAGCGCAATCAGCACACCAACGATAAGTGCATACCAGACAAACGGATACTGAAAGTAAAACTGTAATTTCTCTATCAACACTCTTCACCTCCAACCATCTGCAGATAGGATTGTCCAACCTTGCTTGCCAGAAAAGCCTCTCTGGTTCCAAAGAAGCATTCCGCACCAATATGCAGAATATGACTGCCATAACGGACTGCAGCCGCTATATCATGGGATACCATCACAATTGTGATATGTTCTTCCTGATTGAGCTGCCAGATGAGCTGATACATGTCTGACGTACCTGCCGGATCAAGTCCTGCTACCGGCTCATCCAGAATCAGAATTTTCTCTGTTGCACATAATGCTCTGGCTAACAACGTCCGTTGCTGCTGTCCTCCAGACAGATCACGGAAGCACCGGTTTGCAAGATGGGCAATCTTCATTTTCTCCATCATCTTCTTTGCATATTTCTTTTCCTGTTTACGATAAAATGGATGCATACCGCAACGGTTCTGGCATCCGGACAGAACGATTTCCCATACAGATGCCGGAAAATCCCGCTGAACCTCTGTCTGCTGCGGCAGATATCCCACCGCGCGAGTGGAGATGCCTTCACCGAAGGCAATCTCCCCGTCTAGTGGCTGCTGCAGGTGCAGAAGTGTACGCATCAATGTGGATTTTCCTGAACCATTTTCACCAACGATGCATACATAATCTCCCGCATTCACAGAGAAATTCAGATTGCGCAGAATTGCTTTTCCATCATATCCAAGACTGACGTTTTCACAAATAACCTGAGCCATCTTTCTGTTCCCTCCTACTTCAGTGCCTGCTTCAGAATTTCAAGATTACTTTCCATCGTGGAAAGATACGTAGTTCCATTCTTCACATCCGCAGATGTTGTTGACTGCATGGAATCCAGCGCCAGAATCTGCTGATCCTTGTTCTCTGTATTATCAACAACTGTCTTCGCGATCTTCTGATCAGATTTTTCGATCGTCAGCACAGTGTGCAATCCAAGTTCGTCAATCTTACCGGCAAGAAATGTAATCGTTTCAAAGCTTGCTTCCGTCTCCGCAGAGCATCCGACAAATGCAGCATAGTAGTCGAGACCATAATCATCCACCATATAGCGGAACGGAAACCGGTCTGCAAACAAAAGTGTGTGCATTGTACTGTTGTTCACTGCATCCTGATATTTTCCATCCAGTTCCTGCAGCTTCGCAAGATAGCTGTTTAAATTCTCCTCATATACCTGCTGATTCTCCGGATCAAGCGCCGATAACTGCTTTTCAATTTCCTGACATTCCAGTTCTGCATTTCTTAACGACAGCCAGACATGCTCGTCATACTCCACTTCTTCCTCTTCTGCATCTTCATCTGTATGTGCTTCGTCTGCATCTTCGCCGGAATGTGCCTCTTCATGCTCTTCTTCCGCCTGCATTCCTTCGACAACTTCTTCTTCCTTCGCGTTTTCACCCATGACTTCCATCAGATTGATTACACGCTGATTCTCATTCTGAGATTCTTTTAATGCGTCTTCCACCCATGCGTCGGATTCTCCGCCAACATAGATAAACAGATCACATTCTGATATTTTACGGATATCCTCTGCGGTTGGCTGATAACTGTGTAGATCAACACCATTATCCAGAAGCATCGTGAGTTCTGCGTTCTCAATCTCATCTCCAAGAATCGCTTTTACCCAGTCATATTCCGGAAAAATCGTTGTTACGATTTTCAGCTTTTTGTCTCCATCCTGCGCCGTTTTACCAGAACAGGCAGTCAGACAAAGAACACACATCACTGTAGCCAGACACCAAGCAATCCATCTATTCAATTTTTTCATGATAAAGACCTCCATTATTTACACTTTACAAATTTTAAGCGCAAAAAACACAGGGTATGCCTGCACACACCCTATGCTGGTCCTTATCAATTATTCATTCGTACCTTCTGGGTAATCAGGGATTTCCACACAAGATTCGTAAAATCCCCGGCAATCAGACCGATTGCCATGATCAATACAGCCAGAGACACTACAGCTTCTGCAAATCCATCGCCAAGCGTCTTCAACGCCTGTTCCGCCTGATGCATGCATGCACAGATCGGACAATCCCGATCCACGCAATGATGATTCTGCTCCTTCGTTACATAGAAAAGAGAGAAAAATGTCACTACCACAAATATAACACTGATTAAAAGTGCAATCTTTTTTCTATTTTTCATAGTGGCAAGTCTCCTTTCCCATGTATTGCTGATTACAAATGCCTTTTCATGTATACCTTGTAATCAGCCTATGTTGTCATCCGACTATCCACATTTTTAGCACAGGATAGTATATTTGTCAAATCTATATTTTTATTCACACGTTCCTGTGCTTTTGATCCTCTCGTTCCGGCAATTTTCATCCACACGTTCCCGCATCACTCTGCTTCCATCGCAAGCTCGGTCTGCCGTGTAAGTTCCGCATCACTGATAATTGTAATCCGCCCCTCGTCGTACTGTTCCTGTACCCAGTCGTACACACGGCGCACGAGGGGCGATTTTTTATCAACCGGTTCAAGCCCTTTCTTCTTGCGGTACTGGTTGATCCAGTAGCCGACACCGGCGATCCCGGATGTGCTGTTGACCGATACCTTTGGTGGACGGTCAAGCAGCGTGTCGGTATCGAAAATATTGTAGATCTCATGGTTTTTGAGCATTCCATCGGCATGGATACCGGCTCTTGTCAGGTTGAAGTTCTCGCCGACAAACGGTGTCATTGGCGGAATCTCATAACCTGTTTCTTTGCTGATATAGTCTGCAATCTCTGTGATTACCTTCGTGTTCATCCCATTTAAGTGTCCGCGCAGGGACGCATATTCAAATACCATCGCTTCGAGCGGTACATTTCCGGTACGCTCTCCGATTCCGAGCAATGAGCAGTTGACAGCACTTGCGCCGTACATCCATGCAGTTGTCGCATTTACGACACCCTTGTAGAAATCGTTGTGGCCATGCCACTCCAGCATCTCGGATGGTACGCCGGAATAATGCTGCAAGCCATAGATAATACCGGACACGCTTCGCGGCAAGGATGCACCCGGATATGGCACGCCAAATCCCATTGTGTCACAGGCACGGATCTTGATCGGTACGCCGCTTTGCTCGGACATTTCCATCAAACGGTTTGCAAAAGGCACAACGAATCCATAGAAATCCGCACGCGTAATATCCTCGAAATGGCACCGTGGGCGGAGTCCTGCTTCAATGCAATCTGACACGATTCCAAGGTATTTATCTAACGCCTGCTTTCTTGTCAGTCCCATCTTGTGGAAGATATGGTAGTCTGAACAACTCACAAGCACGCCCGTCTCCTTGACTCCGATGGATTTCACCATCTCGAAATCTTTCTTATTCGCCCGAATCCATGTCGTGATCTCCGGGAACTCATAGCCTAACTCCATACATTTCTCAAGTGCCTTGCGGTCTTTCTCCGAATACACAAAGAATTCAGTCTGTCGGATCATGCCATTCGGTCCGCCAAGCTCATGTAAAAGCTTGTAGATGTGCACCATCTGCTCCATTGTGTACGGTGCGCGTGACTGCTGCCCGTCACGAAATGTCGTATCCGTGATGAAGATATCCTCCGGCATATTCTCAGGTACCCGGCGATAGTTAAATGCAATCTTCGGCGTCTCAGTATACGGGAACATCTCTCGGAAAAGCTCCGGGGATTCCACGTCCTGTAACTGATAGCTGTATGGGTCCAATTCCAATTTGTTTGTCTTACTGCTTAGTCTGATTTCCTGCATATGCCGTCCTCCATCCTTCGGATGTTTCATCCAATTTTGTTGCACTCATTATAAGCATATGCTATATTATATGTAAAATAGATAATTTTGATAATAATAATCGAATTTACGAATAACAGGAGTTTTTATGGATATCGAAGCATTAAATACGTTTCTGACACTTGCCAATACGAAGAACTATACACGCACCGCCGCGCAGCTTTTTGTCGCCCAGTCTACCGTAACAAACCGTATCAACGAGCTGGAAAAAGAGCTGAATATTGCGCTGTTCACGCGCAACAACCGCAGCGTGGAGCTGACCGTGGAAGGGGAGCAGTTCAGGGACTATGCAGAGAAGGTCATCACACTGACAAATGCGTCACTCTCTGAGATCAGTTCCCTGCACAAATATGAAAAACACCTTCGCATCGGGTGTTCTGATTCGATCTACGAAGGTCATCTGGCGCCGATTATTTTAAAACATCAACGGCAGTTTCCAAACGACGCCCTGAAAATCACAATTGGTCTTTCCAACCTGTTGATGGAGCAGCTGCAGAACGATATCTTCGATGTGATCTTCACCTACCTTCCAATGAAAAAATCATCCTATCACTGCGAGGTTTACAAGCAGGATAAGATGATTTTAGTGACGGATTATTATAATACGATGTATGCGCGTGGCATCACGAAGCAGGCGTTGATTGCTGAGAATTACCTGATGTGCAATTTTGCCCTGCAGGATGTCGGACAATTCATCCGAAACTTATTTCCGCGCTACCACCAGTTTTCGCTGGAAATCGATGACTGTTCCAAGATCATTCCTTTTTTGCTTGGCTCAGAAAGCTACACGTTTCTGCCTGCGGATACCGCGCGTCCATTCCTAGAGACAGGCAAGCTCCGCGTCATTCCGCTGCTGGACTTGGAAACACCGGTTATCAACAGTTACATGATCTGTAAGAACAATAAATGGGAATTGTGTCAGTCGATTTTCATGTAGTTATCCGATTTGCTCTACTATAACGAAGCACGCTGTCGCATGATAACTTATAATATGGTTTGTTATCGCCCTCACTTCATCGGAATCCTAATGGCAAGCTCCGGATGTTCCTGCACGGTGCTTTCGATTGGCTTGCCATCGAATTCGCCGCTCTTGTAATAATCACAGCTCACAGGGATGATCGTCACCGAATCCGATGTGTAATCCAGATTACTTATATTCTGATACAGATCAATGCAATACCGATTTGCCTCATCCACTTCGTTCTGCGGATTCATGCCGACCTCGATCTCCGTCCCCTGACTGTCCACAAGTTTATATCCCCACAACATATCATATTTCCCGAATCCGCCAATATACGAAAATGCATGTGCTCTCGCATCTGCCCCGGAAAATTCATAATGCAATATCATATCTACGCCCGATGGAGCCTTTATAAATTCGCCCCACACAGTTCCGACAACTTGTACATTTCCCTGCGCATCTGCCTGTTTGATTTCGACCTTTTCACTCTGAAACAGTTCGGTCTGTGCCATCAGACTTTGTGTCATATCTGCTGGAATCGTAAAGGAACACCATTTTTTCTCGATTGTCTCTCCGCTTCCTGAGACATTAAAAGAGAAAGAAACCTCCAGTGCCGCTCCATTCAAATCCGTTCCGACAAGTTCCTGTGCCAGATAGATCTCGCCTTCATAAATACCATCTCCGGCGTATTGAAACTCGTTCATCATACAATCGATGCCATTGACGCTTGCATGATCCGAACAATTAAGTGGCGTAGCAATCTCATTTCCGTCGACCTTCTTTGCTGTAAATACCAGTCTTCTGCCATCCAGATACACATCCTCCACCTCATAGAGATCCCCAGATACATCTTCTGCAATATCTGACTGAATCAACGTCTCTGCATCCTTTGCATTGTTCCCAAGTCTGGAAAGAAAATCCTGCCAGATGCCCGGATTCGCAAGCGTAACCGTACTGCCCGCAAAGAGCAGGCAAGCCGCAACAATGATCGCAGTACGTCTGATTTTTCTCATAGTCATATACTTTGCACTTCGCCGTTTTTCCTGTTCTTCCGCCTGTTTCGTTACAAGCTGCGCATTTACCGCCTGTTCTACTATTTTTTTATATTGTGTGGGTGCCTTTGTGCAAGCCCATTTTTTCAGTTCCATTTCCATTTCACTCATAGACGAATTCCTCCTCAAACCATTTTCGCAGTTGCTTTCTTCCGCGGTTCAGCCGGCTTTTTACTGTTCCAACTGGGACATTTATGATACGGGCAATCTCCTTTAGGGAATATTCTTCCACGTAGAAAAGCACCAACACCACACGCTGTCGTTCCTCCAGCGCAAGCAATGCCTGATACACATCCGATTGTTCCAGTTTCAGTCCGGTTGGTTCTGATTTTTCCTGCTGTTCCAGCATATCTGACTGCTCCGTCGCATATTCACGTTCTTTGCGACGTGCAATTTTGTAGCACTCATTCATTACAATCCGTACCAGCCATGTTTTCGCATAACAGTCTTTCCGCAGGGTGTACAGTTTTTCAAAAGCAATCGTAATTGCCTCCTGCACCGCATCTTCGCAATCCACATCATTTTTCAGAATCGATTTTGATATTCGATACAGGCTGTCCGTGGAGTCAAGAACAACCTGCGCAAATTCTTCCTTTGTCACCGCGTACTCCTTTCCGCATTTTCAGGATATTTGTAAAACGTCTTACATAGGTTAGATGCAGTCTGCATAGAAAAGGTTCCGTCTATTCCAATTATTTTAGATTGATTGTCACTTCAAACACGCCATCCTCCATCCGGATCTCTCCGGTATACCCGCAGGCATCTAAGAATCGCCGCACAATGCCAAGTCCCATGCCGCCGCCATTTCTGCCGGTTCGCACATCATCCCCCTTCTTGGTCGGATTCCACAGTTCTTCCGGCGTACAATCCGGGATATGTGCCGCCTGATTCCGCACGGTCACGGAATCTTTGTCGATCCGGATCTGCACTTTCGTCTCCGGCCTTGCGTATTTGACTGCGTTCGTCACCAGATTATCCGCGATATAACCGAACATCTTCGCATCCGTCTGCAGCTTCACATCTCCGCAAATCTCGATTGTCAGCTTGTTTTTGTCAATCAGATCCTGATATTGCGCAGTCTTCTTCTCGAATATCTCCCGGATGGAAACCGCGGATTTCTCGCCTTTATCTGCCTCCTGATCTTTCAGATAGCAGATCATGTTTGTTATCATAGAGTTCATATATGCGACATTTGACAAAATCTCATCCCGGTAGTGTCTGCCCTCTTCTGCTTCGATCAACTGTCCCATGTTCTCTGCGTATCCGCCGATTGCCATCAGAGGACCGCGCACATCATGTGCGATGGCGAGCAGCAGCTCCTCATTTTGCTCCTTTCCAAGCAGCTTTGCTTTCTTGTGCCGACAACTGATCAACAGCAATAACACGGAACCTAACAGTAAAATCAAACAACTATAAGCTCCTACAACTAAAATACGAAACATCTGCGGATACCAGGTATAGGGATTCGCATACATTGCCGACAGAACTACATATCCTTTTCCTGTCCCATTGTATACACGCTGTCCATACATTAGATAATCTCCGCGTAATTTTAAGGCCTCGTTATGTATGCCTTCAAATATTAATACTTCCATGGTTCCGCTCTCTGTTTTCTCTCCCCCCGCAGAATTATATAGTTGAACCTGAAAATATGGTTTATTTGCTCCGGAAATCATCTCTATCCGTTCATCAACAAATTTCTGAAGTTTATCATCTGCCTTCTGATTTTGGTTTTCATAGATCAGTTCTCCCGTGCCAAGTTCATATACCCGGTTCAGGAAGGAAAATCCATCCGTATCCTCCTGTCTGTCTCTCAATTCAATTTTGTTTTCTATTAATTTCTCTCTTTCTTCAAGCAATCCCGAATCCGATAATACACTGATTATATAATCCTGCACAGACGTCCTTTCATCAGTAAAATAACTGCCTATTTCTATATTTGCTTTTCCACGCACCCAACTGCATACTCCCCAAAATAGCGCAATTGCCAGACAGTTAATTAATATAGCTTTCCAAATCAGATTCCAGCGGTACTTCCGCATTTCCCGCTTCCATCTGCCAGCCAGTTTCTTCTTTTTTCCTTTCATATGTTACGCCCCTTTCTTCGGTAACGTTTCCTCGATCTTATATCCTTTTCCAACTACTGTTTTGATGCACCTGCCTGCATTTCCAAGGTGCTTTCGAAGCTTCCTTACATGGTTATCCACGCACCGGTCTGTGCCCTCATAATCATATCCCCAGATGCCAATTAACAACCGTTCCCGAAGCAACAATGTGCCTTTGTTTTCGAGCAGCATCCGGAGCAGCGTGAATTCCTTCGGGGACAGGTCTACCTCTTTCTCGTCCACAGTCACACGATATTTCAGCACATTCATACGGATGGTATCACACACCAGCTCGTCTTCGCGTATTGTGCCCTTTGCACGCTTCATAATCGCCAGACATTTCGCATATAAGACAGACAGGGAAAATGGCTTCACCATATAATCATCGCACCCGGTCGCATATCCCTGCATCATATCCTGCTCGGTGTCCTTCGCCGTCAGAAAGATGATCGGCACTACGCTCCGTCTGCGCATATAACGGCATAGCTCCAGTCCGTTCATCCCCGGCAGCATAATGTCGAGCAGCACAAGGTCAAATTCGTTCTCGTAGAATTTTTCTAAACCTAGTTCTCCATCCTGTGCAGTTTCTACCTGAATCGTTTCCTTGCTTTCACGGGCAAAGAAATCCTGCACAACCTCGCAGATCTGTATATCATCCTCTATCATTAGAAATCTGTACATATGCGTCCTCCTTTCAATTGGAGCTTATCATCACCAAATGACTTTTATATGTTCATTTCCGTTTTTTGTTTTCCATTATATCATGTCGTTTGACGTCTCCACATAATTTTCGTAGATTCCCCTATTGTGGTATTTTTCTCTTTTTTACCACTTTTCCCCCAACTTGCTCTTTTACTTCCTGTCCGCAATTGGAGCATTTTCCTCTGTTTCTTACTTTTCCCCCAACTTGCTTCTTCACTTCCTGTCCACAATTGGAGTATTTTCCTCTGCTTTACCATATTTCCCCCCAACTAACTTCTCTGCTTCCTGTCCACAATTGGAGTATTTTCCTCTGTTTTACCACTTTTCCCCCAACTTGCTCTTTTACTTCCTGTCCGCAATTGGAGCAT
>ERZ808270.988-NODE-988-length-13694-cov-3.006012_pt1 | contig 13694 bp, 13 predicted proteins | sample MGYA00521082_ERZ808270 | MGnify/ENA primary metagenome ERZ808270 (study PRJEB31516, sample SAMN03275594) | gut metagenome | biome: mammalia-associated habitat; material: feces | host: Papio cynocephalus | place: Kenya | collected 2012-07-27 ...
ATGCCACTTCGCAGATGCAATGGGAAATGCGAAATATAACATCAAGATTGACGATGAAGGTTTCGGCGATTTCTATGTAAATCGTGACGCCGTGGCAGTCTGGGTGCACAAAGAGAATAAATAGAATGGCTCAATATGAGTAGGTGATGACATGGAAAAGACAATACGAACACAATCTGTAAAAGAATTTCTCGAAGCTGTACTCACGCTGGAATCGGTGGATGAATGTATGGATTTCTTTGAGGACGTCTGTACGGTGAAAGAAGTGCAGTCGATCGCACAGCGGTTTGCGGTTGCAAAGATGTTGAAAGACGGAAAAACTTATGCAGAGGTTGCAAATGAAACAGGTGCTTCGACCGCGACCATCAGTCGTGTAAACCGTTCCTTAAACTATGGAAATGCAAGCTATGATAAAGTATTTGCAAGACTCAAAGAAAAAAATAGGGCATAAAAAAATGCTGTCTGGACACATTGCGGTTCAGACAGCATTTCTTTTTTAGGCGTCTGCACAAGCTCTTCCGTACAGACTGATCATGTAGAGCCCGGCAAGACCAACCAAAGCATAAATGACACGTGTAAATGCGGTCGCATCGCCGAAGATGCCGGAAACAAGATTGAAATCAAAGAAACCAATCAGGCCCCAGTTGATCGCACCAATGATGGCAATTGTAAGAGCCACACAGTTTAATACTTTCATAACAAACCTCCATATACGTTAAAATACAGAAATGTACTTTCTTACATCTATCATTTCCCGCTTCCACAAAAATATACATCCGAATATACATCCGATTATAAAAAAGTGTTTCAAAACAGAAATATTATTGTTATAATGTTATGTGGTAAAAATATGTTCAAAAATAAAAGCATACAGGGAAAGGCCACGGAAGTGGAAAGGTACAGTCATGGGCGGTTTTTTTGGAGTTGCGTCAAAAGAGGATTGTGTATTTGATTTGTTTTTTGGAACAGATTATCATTCCCATCTTGGAACGAGACGTGCAGGTATGGCGGTGTATAGTGAGGAGCATGGATTTGAGAAGGCAATCCATAAGATTGACAATGCACCATTTCGGACAAAGTTTGATAAAGAAGCAAATACCATGAAGGGTAACTTCGGTATCGGGTGTATCTCAGACTATGAGGCACAGCCAATCTTAGTGCGTTCGCATCATGGTTCGTTTGCAATCACAACAGTTGGTAAGATCAACAATGCACAGGAGATCATTGACACGATCTTAGAGGGAAGAACGCATTTCTTCGAGATGAGCAACGGTGAGATCAATGCGACTGAGCTGGTTGCTGCGATTATCGACCAGAAGGATAATTTTATCGATGGTATCCGTTATGCACAGGAAATCATCGATGGTTCGATGTCCATGCTGATCCTGACACCGAAGGGCATCTACCTTGCAAGAGATAAATACGGAAGAACACCGATCATTGTGGGTAAAAAGGATGGCGCATTCTGTGCGACCTTCGAGAGCTTTGCGTTCCTGAATCTCGGTTATTCGACTTACCGGGAGCTTGGTCCGGGTGAAGTTGCCGTGATGACGAGTGATGCGTTAAAGACCTTAGTTCTGCCGGGCAAAGAGATGAAGATCTGTACCTTCCTCTGGATCTACTATGGATATCCATCTTCCACTTACGAGGGTGTGAATGTCGAGGAGATGCGGTACCGCTGCGGACAGCTTCTTGCAAGACGCGACAATGTCAAGCCGGATATCGTTGCAGGTGTTCCGGATTCCGGTACGGCACATGCAGTTGGATATGCAAATGAGTCGGGCATTCCGTTTTCCAGACCATTTATCAAATATACGCCGACATGGCCACGTTCGTTCATGCCGACGATTCAGAGTAAGCGTAATCTGATCGCGAAGATGAAGCTGATCCCAATCGAAGAACTGATCCGGGACAAGAGCCTGCTGCTGATCGACGATTCGATCGTGCGTGGTACACAGCTTCGTGAGACGACAGAATATTTATTTGAGAGTGGTGCGAAGGAAGTCCATATTCGTCCGGCGTGTCCACCACTTGTATATGGATGTAAATACTTGAACTTCTCCCGTTCAAATTCCGAGATGGAGTTGATTACGAGAACGGTTATCGCAGAATTAGAGGGCGGCGATGTCACAGATGAAGTATTGCAGGAGTACGCAGATTACACGTCTGAGAAATACCAGAAGATGGTGGATAAGATCTGCGAAAAACTGAAATTTACATCACTCCGGTTCCACCGCTTGGATGACATGCTTGAGGCTGTTGGAATCGAGCCGGAGAAGCTTTGCACATATTGTTGGAATGGAAAGGAATAAGACAATGTTAGGTGATATCGAATCAAAACCATGGGATTACAGAACGCTGCCGAACAAGATGCTGGAGCTCGTAAAAAATGTGGGAGATATGCAGCAGGAAGGCACCGGATATTTTACAGACAGTGAATCCGAGATGTTGACAATCCTGAATTATTTGAATTACGGGGAGAAAACGAATATCACGGATTCGATGATCGAGCAGATCGAGCTGGCGATCAAGACAATGGAAGGACGTAAGCTTGCGAATCGGGACGACGATAGTTTCATCAAGCTTGACTTCTAATGAGGACAGAGGAACAGGTGCTTATTGCCATGTTTGAGGCGATCGTCCCGTGGTATGAAGCACATAAACGTGAACTTCCGTGGAGGCAGGACAGGGAGCCGTATCATGTGTGGCTGTCAGAAATCATGCTGCAGCAGACACGTGTGGAGGCGGTCAAGGAGTATTACCGGCGTTTCCTTGCGGCACTTCCGACGATCCCGGATCTGGCGGAGGCACCGGAGGAACAGATCTTAAAGCTCTGGGAAGGACTTGGATATTATAATCGTGTGCGCAACCTGCAGAAAGCGGCGCAGACAATCTGTGCGGAATACACAGGTGTATTTCCATCGGAATACGCACAGATCCGGAGTTTATCCGGCATCGGTGATTATACGGCAGGAGCGATCGCGTCGATCTGCTTTGATGCACCGACACCGGCGGTCGATGGAAATGTCTTGCGTGTGTATAGCCGGTTGTTGGCAGATGATGCGAATATTGATCTGCAGACAACGAAGAAGCGCATCACGAAGGAACTGCAGGAGACGTATCCGCGGGAGAATCCGGGGACAGCGACGCAGGCATTGATGGAGCTTGGCGCGACAGTCTGTGTGCCGAATGGCGCACCGCGGTGTGATGTATGTCCGGTTGCGGAGATCTGTCAGGCACGGGAACAGGATACATGGAGAAACCTGCCTGTCCGCAGTGAGAAAAAAAAACGGAAAATCGTGGAAAAGACTGTATTTATCCTGCTTACGGAGGATACCGTGGCACTGCATAAGCGCAACGCAGGCGGACTTCTGGCAGGAATGTGGGAATTTCCGAATGTGGATGCAAAGCTTGACAAACAGGAGGCAGTGACGGAGGCGTCCGAGTGGCAGGTAGAACCGATTGACCTTCTGATGCAGACAAGCTACACACATATATTCAGCCATGTAGAATGGCATATGACAGCGTATTACATCCGCTGTCGCGAAACAAATAAAAAATGGAAGTGGGTAACAAAAGAGAGTCTGGACGAGACGTATGCATTACCATCTGCGTTTCGCCCGTTTCGGCAACAGATCGAGAACTTGTAGGTAAAATTTCAAATTAGGAGGAAACATCATGAACGAAGTGAATGATTTAGGATGTTTCCGACGATCTGCCGCCGAACGAATGTGAGGGGGCGATACATATTATAGCAGGAGGATTGCGAATGGAAAAAATCAGGAAAGTATGTGGCATGCTCAGTATCAAGAACTTTTTGCTCCTGACGGTTGCGGGAATCGTCAACGCATTTGGCGTTGTTATGTTTCTGGCACCGGTCAAACTGTATGATAGCGGTATCTCAGGAACTGCTATGCTGGTATCCCAGCTCACACCGAAATGGATCAGTCTTTCTCTGGTTTTGATTCTCCTGAATATTCCAATCTTCTTACTTGGGTTGAAACGCGAGGGCGTGGTATTCACGATCTACGCAATCTATGCGGTATTGATTTATTCCTTTGTTGCATGGATAATCACAGATATTTTACCGGTTGATGTGACGATTGTATCTCCGCTTGCCGGAAGTGACCTGTTTCTGTGTGCGATCTTCGGAGGTATTATCTCCGGCTGCGGAAGTGGTCTTGCGGTACGGTTTGGCGGTGCGATGGATGGCATCGACATCATCGGAGTTATGTTTGCGAAGAAGCTTGGGTTAAGTCTTGGCTCGTTTGTGATGGCGTACAATGTGATTTTGTACATCATCTGTGGAATTGTACTCGATAGCTGGATTCTGCCGCTTTACTCGGTTGTGACCTATGCGGCAGCATCGAAAACGATTGATTTCTTCGTAGAGGGCTTCGACCGTTCCAAGGCCGCTTTTATCGTGACGGCACATCCGAAGCATGTGTGCGAGGCACTTTCCAAGGCATTTGAAAATGGTATCACAACGATTGATGCAAAAGGATATTATTCGAATACCGACCGTACACTGGTGTATTTCATTGTGAACCGGTTTCAGGTTGGTAAGATGCGGAATCTGGTACATAGCATTGATCCGTATGCGTATATCGCGATCAATGATGTGGCGGATATCTTCCCGGCGACGAACTTAAACGACCGGGATGGTGGAAAGAAATTGAATGATGCAGGAGATTCCAAGGATGCAGAATAAGGAATCTCGTGAAAGAGATAGATATAAAGGAGTCGAGTTAGCGTATGTATTATGTACCGGAAGGAACAACCCGTTGTGGGTATTATGAATGCGAAAGCTGTGGAGAGAAATTCCTGTCTCTGCAGACGATGGAGCATATCAATTGTCCGTACTGTGAGGCAGAATTTGATCCGGAGATCGGACCGGACGAGGACATGCAGATAGTTGAAGATACCGCAAAGCTGATACAGGTATTGGAGGGCGAGGACGTTGAGAAGATGGACGCATTATTAAGCCTTGCAATTACCGGCGGAAATTACGAGTGGATATAATGCGTGCATGGATGAAGCAGGCGAGAAATCAGCAGATTGAAATGCACGGTCAGGAGGAGACAGCTACATGATAGCAGTATTAGGACCGAAAGGGACGTTTTGCGATAAGTCCTATGAGGAATATAATAAGAAATACGAGGCGGCACACAACGAAGCGTTAGAACCGCTTTATTGTCCGACAATTGATGATGTGTTCGAACAGCTCTGCACGAACGACGCGTGCGAGTATGCAGTCGTTCCGGTAGAAAATATGCTGGATGGCTATGTACAGCGGACACTCGATCTGTTGCTGGAAAAGAACGTCTATATCGTCGATGAAAATCAGGTGGCAGTGCAGTTTTCACTGCTTGCCAATGCGGAGAAGATGGAAGATATCAGAAAGATCTATGTGCAGTTCAAGACGAACGGACAGTGCAGACAGTTCCTGCATACCTTGCACGATGTGGAGATCGTGACGACGAGCAGCAACATGGAATCCTATTACAAGATACAGGATGAACCCGGGGCAGCCGCAATCGTACCACATCATGTGATACAGGCGGACGATGCGCGGGTGCTTGCAGAAGATGTGACAGATGCAAAGGGCAATCACACCCGTTTTATCATCCTGCGTAAGGGCGTGTTAGACGTGGAGAACCCGGATCTGGAAAAGCAGTTAGAAGAACTTGTAAGCGGTGAGATGGCAGTGACAGCAGAGACAGACGAACGGGAGAAAGTGCGGATCCCAGTGTATATCATGCCTGCGACCGACCGGCCGGGAATCCTGTTCGATATCCTGCGCCGGTTCTATGATAAGCGCATCAACTTGATCTCGATCATGTCCCGCCCGACGAAACAGTCGATGGGTACCTATAACTTCTACATCGAGATCGACTGCCTGACCGAGCGGCTCGAAGTGGTCGTCGAGACACTGCGGCAGATACAAGTATATAACGATATTAAGATACTTGGCGCATATAAAGAACACTAGATAAACCAGGCAACGTATAAGATAAGTGTTTATGGAATCATGGCAAACCTGATAAAATATGGAAGAGCTGCATACACAGAACAAATTGTAAAGCAGACCGTTGAAGCACGCTGGTACTTAATGAGCGACGGTTTTTTTGTCGCGAATTTAGTATCCACTGCGTGCTGAACCGAGCGAGAGCGTGTCTGCGTACAATTGTTCTGCGGATGTAGCTTCGTAAATAGGTAAGCGGGTTTGCTATGATTCCGAAACAGATAAAGAAGGAGGCGAGGCGTACCGGATACGGTGCGGCAACGATGAATAAGGATTTAACAGTTGGAAAACCGGAGCGTGTATTGTGGAGGTATTGCATTCCGTTACTTGGAAGTGTTATTTTCCAGCAGCTTTACAACATTGCAGACAGTTTGGTCGCAGGAAAGTATGTCGGCAAAAATGCACTTGCAGCCGTGGGAAATTCTTATGAGATTACATTGATTTATATGGCGTTTGCGTTTGGCTGTAACATGGGGTGTTCCGTCATTGCAGCGCAGTTCTTTGGGGCGAAGAATTACCGGAAGATGAAGACGACCGTCTACACGACGTTTATTTATTCGGCGGTGCTGTGTCTGATCCTGACACTGACCGGACTTTTCGCAGGTGGCGCGTTACTGCATCTGATTCATACACCGGCAGATATATTTACAGATTCCAAACTGTATCTGGACGTGTATACCGGAGGACTTGTATTTTTGTTCTTCTACAATATTGCAACCGGTATTTTCTCAGCACTTGGCGACTCGAAAACGCCATTTATATTCCTGGCTTTTTCGTCAGTATCGAACGTGTTTGTCGATATTTTGTTTGTAAAGAGCTTTCATATGGGCGTCGCCGGTGTAGCATGGGCGACATTTATCTGCCAGGGCGTGAGCTGTATCCTGTCCGTGATCGTTGTGCTGCTTCGGCTGCGGAAGATCAGGGATGCGCATGAAGAAAATCAGAAGGTGCCGGTATTTTCCGGAGAAATCCTTGTTAAGATGTTGAAGATTGCGATACCAAGTACCCTGCAGCAGGGCTTTGTGTCGATCGGAAATATCATTATCCAGAGTATCATCAACAGCTTTGGCTCGGACGTGATCGCGGGATATGCGGCAGCGGTGAAGCTCAATAACATGGTCATCACGACATTTACGATGCTTGGAAATGGTGTCTCGAACTTTGCAGCACAGAATCTCGGGGCACAGAAGATCGAGAGGATCAGTCAGGGATGCAAGGCAGCATTGAAGCTGATCTTCCTCACGTGTGTGCCGGTTGTGTTATTGTACCTTCTGTGCAGTGGCAGTCTGGTGCAGCTTTTCATGGATGCAAACAGTGCCGAGGCAAAGAAGGTAGGCGTTGAATTTTTACATATTTTAGCACCATTTTATTTTGTGGTATCAATCAAACTGATTACAGATGGCGTCCTGCGGGGTGTCGGTGCAATGAAACAGTTTATGATTACAACATTTCTGGAGCTGTTCCTGCGGGTAATCTTAGCCGCGCTTTTCTCGAGGGAGTGGGGCAGTACCGGAATCTGGCTCGCATGGCCGGTCGGGTGGACGATCGGAACGAGTGCATCAATCGTCTTGTATCGGATTGTTGTTAGAGGATTAAAAAGGAAGAAGATGGAAGAGGTGACAGAATGAACGATCAGGAACCAATCGGACAGGTAGCAAGCAGTAAGGAAGAGATACTTGCGTCACTCAAAGAACATGGATATCGTCTGACAGAGCAGCGTAAGCTGATCGTCGATATTATTGCAAATGAAGAATATACCTGTTGTAAGGAAGTTTATTTTCTGGCGCATAAGCGGGACAACAGCATTGGCATTGCGACTGTGTACCGTATGATCAATACGCTGGAAGAAATCGGTGCGATCAGCCGGAAAAATATACAGAAGAATAATTGTAGTGGCAGATGCTGTGATATGAAGGGCGGCTGTACGGTCGTCACAGAGGAGAGCAAGCAGATTATTCTGACAGAGGAGGATATTCAGGAGGCTTTGAAGTATATCATGGAGAAAAACGGATATGCAAATGTGGATGAGATCAAAGCCGTTCTGGTGAACCAGCAATGAGTAAACGGAAAAATTACGATGAGGGTACACATGGCAACCAGTTACGCGGCGTGCTGTGCGTGTTAGTTGGTGCGATTTCGTGGGGCTTTTCGGGGGCCTGCGGACAGTTTTTATTTTCACACTACAACATCAACACGGCATGGCTTTCCTGTATGCGTATGCTTGTCACCGGTGTGATCCTTACAATTGCATATATTATCCGCGAGCGGAAAGCGGCATTTGATATATTCAAATCAACACGGGATTTCTTCGGAATCATCTTGTTTGCAATTTTTGGCGTGGGTCTGTGCCAGTATGCATATCTGGAAGCGATTCATCATACGAATGCCGGGATTGCAACGGCACTGCAGTATCTGGCACCTGTGATGGTGCTGATTATTTCCTGTGTACGCAGACTGCGTCCACCGAAGTTCCGGGAGATCATAGCGGTGCTTCTGGCGGTCGGTGGTACATTTCTGATTGCAACGCATGGAAATATCCATCAGATGAGCATCTCGAAGGCGGGACTGAAATGGGGTTTGCTTGCGGCATTTGGATTCTGCATGTACACACTGCTTCCAGAGCGGATGCTCAAGAAATGGGGCAGTCAGCCGGTCGTTGGCTATGGCATGCTGATCTGTGGCGTGGCATATAGCTGTATCGTCAAGGTATGGACGATTCCGGTGCATCTCGATTTTCATGGAGTATTAGCAGTTGCTGCGATGGTTTTCATCGGTACGATGATGGCATTTTTGCTGTTCTTACAGGGCGTGCACGACATCGGCCCTGTGCGTGCAAGCATGATTTCCAGCGTGGAACCGGTTTCAGCGACGCTTTTTTCTGTGCTGTGGCTTGGCACGGTGATGACGACGATGGATCTGGTAGGAATGGCATGTATTTTGGTGATGGTAATTATATTATCCGTAAAGGAGTAACGAATGAATAAAAAATGGTGGCATGACAAAGTCGCATATGAGATATATCCAAAGAGCTTCTGTGATAGCAATGGAGACGGAATCGGTGATATTCCGGGCATCATCAGCAAGCTTGATTATCTGAAAGATTTAGGGGTAGATATCCTCTGGATCTGCCCGGTGTATGAATCGCCGTTTGTCGATCAGGGATATAATATTTCTGATTATTATAAGATCGCGCCGTGTTTTGGCACGATGGAAGATCTGGAGCAGTTGATCGCAGAGACGAAGAAGCGGGATATGTATATTATCATGGATCTCGTTGTCAATCATTGTTCCGATCAGCATGCGTGGTTCCAAAAGGCACTTGCAGATCCGGAAGGACCATATGCAAAGCGGTTTTATTTTGAGAAAGGGAAAGATGGACACGCACCGAGCAACTACCGCTCGTATTTCGGTGGAAATATGTGGGAGAAGGTAGAAGGCACGGATGATCTGTATTATTATCATTCGTTTGCGAAGGAACAGCCGGACTTAAACTGGAATAATCCGGAAGTGTTAAAAGATCTGTATGAGATGATCAACTGGTGGCTCGACAAGGGAATTGCAGGCTTCCGGATTGATGCAATCATCAACATTAAGAAAGATACAACATTCCCATCCTTCCCGGCAGATGGACCGGACGGACTTTGCTCGGTGGACCGGATTATCGAGACTGCAAATGCGGGAGCGCACACTGTCGACGATATGCTGGAGGATCTGAAAGCACATACCTTTGCGAAAAAGGATGCATTTACCGTAGGCGAAGTGTTCAACATGGAGGAAGGCAAGCTGGCAGAATTCATTGGCGAGCAGGGACATTTCTCTACGATCTTTGATTTTACACTGCATCTGCTCACAAACTGTGAGGAGGGTGGCTGGTACGGAACCGTCACAGTCACACCGGAAATGTTGAAAAAGGCGGTAATTGAGTCTCAGCTTGCAACGCAGGATGTTGGATTCATGGCGAACATCATCGAGAATCATGATGAGCCGCGCGGTGTGGATGTATTCCTGCCACCCTGGATCGATAAGAAGACCGGCGCGAAGCTGCTTGGTACGATCATGATGATGGAGCATGGTATTCCGTTTTTGTATCAGGGACAGGAAATCGGTATGACGAACATGGATTTCACTTCGCTGGATCAGTACGATGATATCAACACGAAGGATCAGTATATGCGTGCGATGGAGCATGGATTTTCGGAAGAAGCGGCACTTGCCCTGTGTAATACATACAGCCGGGACAATGCGCGGACACCGATGCAGTGGAATGGCGGTGATGGCGCAGGCTTTACAACCGGAACCCCGTGGATGATCCTGAATCCGAACCATACTGAGATTAACGTGGAGGATGAGCAGAAGGATGCTGCATCCGTGTTACATTATTACAAGAAGCTGATCGCTCTTCGGAAGAATCCGGAGTATGCGGATGCTCTGGTAGAAGGACGATTTGTACCGGCGGATGCATATATGGAGGAACATCCGGACGTCTTTGCCTTTTACCGTGCGGGTGGGTCACAGCAGGTTCTTGTGATCTCCAACTGGGGCAAGCAGCGTGTGACAGTTCCGGTGAAGGAAGACGGGACGTTAGAAAAGCTGCTGGATAGCTTTGATTTTGCGGATGATGACTGTTCGGGCGGGACTGAGAACAACAAGGATGTATGCCGGTCGATCGCAGAGGAAACAGTAAATAGCCGGTCAATCGTATTGGAGAGCGGGCAGATTTGTATTTACTCTGTCAAAAAATAAATCAGACAGTGCAGGCTTGTATTGCATGAACAGAATGTACAGATAAAAAAACATTTACAATCACGCGGGGAATAGGGTATTATAAAATTAGTGTATTGGTTCGGGATTTACTCATAGAGAGAAAGGGAAAAATATGATATATACAGTTACATTTAACCCGTCGTTGGACTATATTCTGGATTTGACGGAATTCGAACGCAACCAGGTGAATCGTACGACAGGCGAGAAGATTCTGCCAGGTGGAAAGGGAATCAACGTATCAATCGTATTGCAGAATCTTGGTATTGATAACCGTGCAATCTGCTTTACGTCTGGATTTACCGGAGATGCGTTAAAAGCGTTGCTGATGCAGCGGGATATGAACGCAGATTTTATCGACATCGCAAATGGACTGACCCGTATCAACGTCAAGATGCGCTGTGGCGATGAGACAGAGGTCAACGGACAGGGACCGGAGATCAAGAGTGAGGATATCGCAGAGCTTTACGAGAAGCTTGGATATCTGGATCAGGATGATTATCTGGTACTTGCGGGCAGTCTGCCGGACAGCATGTCCAAGACAACGTACATGGATATCATGCAGATGCTGCAATACAATAATAATAAGATTATCGTGGATGCAACCGGCGAACTGCTCACGAATGTTCTTCCGTATCATCCATTTTTGATCAAGCCGAACCGTACCGAGCTTGGAAACCTGTTTGGCGTGGAAGTAACAACGATGGATCAGGCAGAGCTGTATGCGAAGAAGCTGCAGGAGCGCGGCGCCAGAAATGTGCTCGTCTCGATGTCATATCAGGGTGCAGTCCTTGTGACAGAGGATGGCAGAGTGATCCGTGCAGCCGCACCAAAGGGAAAGGTAAAGAATTCTGTCGGTGCCGGTGATTCAATGCTTGCCGGATTTCTTGCAGGTTATATCGAACGTGACGATTACGAGTATGCGTTGAAGCTTGGTATCTGTGCCGGAAGTGCCAGTGCGTTCTCCGAGGAGCTTGCAACGAAAGAAGAGATTGATGCACTGTTTCAGACACAGATGGCGAAATAATAACATAATGACAAATGTAGCACAGGATAGTTGATTTACAGTCAGCTATTCTGTTTTTTTATGCCCATAAATGAAGCATATTATTATGTTGATTGTTCCTTGACGGATTTTGACTGAAAATTGAAGAAAAATGAAAGAAAATGATTGACAATGACCGAAGTTGGCGCTATTATATAGAAAAAGTTGAACGAAAATGACTAAAAATGAACGATTTTGACCGAAAGGAGAAATATGTTAGGAGAAGAAAGACAGCAGGCGATACTTGCAGCAGTAGAACAAAGACACAGCATTTCCGTACAGGAACTGATGCAGCTTCTTGATATTTCCGAGTCCACGATCCGGCGTGATCTGACCGCACTGGATAAGGAAGGAAGACTGGTGAAGGTACATGGTGGTGCTATGGCAATCGGTGGAAGCTTCCATGTGAAGGATGATGCGGTGGAATACCGGAAGGAGATCAACCGGGAAGAAAAGATTGAGATTGCCAGATACGCGGCGGCATTGATTGAGGATCAGGATGTGGTGTATATGGATGCCGGAACGACAACCGAGCTGATGATCGACTATATCACAGCACAGAATGTGATATTCGTCACAAATTCATTTGCACATGCAAAGCATTTGTCGCAGAAAGGCTATACGACACATATCCTTGGTGGTGAGTTCAAGCCGGTCACAGAAGCAATCGTTGGAGAAGAGGCAATTATTTCTCTGGATAAATACAACTTCACAAAGGGCTTCTGGGGTGCGAACGGCGTGACGAAGGTCAACGGATTTACAACACCGGATGTCAAAGAAGCAATGGTGAAAAAGAAATCCATGCAGAAGACAAAGGAACGTTATGTGCTGTGTGACAGCAGCAAATTTGGTGAGATTTGTTCGATTAGTTTTGCAGAATTCAAGTCTGCAAGGATAATTACAACGAAGATTGAAAATAATGAGTACAGAGGAATGAAGAATATCACGGAGGTGAGCGTATGATTTACACTGTTTCATTTAATCCATCTCTCGACTACGTGCAGGATCTGGATTGTGTGAATCTTGGATATGTCAATCGTACCAGCGGCGAGAAGATTCTGCCGGGTGGAAAAGGAATCAATGTATCTATGGTGTTGAAGAATCTTGGATTCGAGAATCGGGCACTTGGATTTACGGCTGGATTTACCGGAGAGGTTTTGAAATCCATGCTGAAAGCGAAAGGCGTGGAAAGTGATTTTATTGAGTTAGATGCAGGCATGACACGAATCAATGTCAAGATCCGTGCGAAGGAAGAAACCGAGATCAACGGACAGGGACCGAAGATTTCCGCGGATGCGTTGGAGATGTTATACCAGAAGTTAGAAACCTTGCAGGAGGGCGATATCCTTGTTCTGGCAGGTTCGATTCCGGAGAGCATGCCGCAGTCGGCATATATGGATATCATGAAGCGCCTGCGGAACAAGAAGTTGAAGATCGTTGTTGATGCGACAAGAGATCTTCTGATGAATGTGCTTCCGTATAAGCCGTTCATGATCAAGCCAAATAATTTCGAACTTGGTGAGATCTTCGGTGTGGAGATCAGAGAGAAAGACGATGTATGTAAATATGCGAAGAAGCTGCAGGAACAGGGCGCGCGGAATGTGCTCGTGTCCATGGCAGGCGATGGTGCGGTTCTCCTTGCAGAGGACGGAAGTGAGTACCGGGCAGAAGCACCAAAGGGAACGGTGAAGAACTCCGTAGGTGCCGGAGATTCGATGGTCGCCGGATTTATCGCAGGATATCTGCTCGCGGATGGTGGAGCAGATGCTTATAAAAACGCATTTGAAATGGGTGTATGTACCGGAAGTGCGAGTGCATTTTCGGAAGAGCTTGCAACGAAGGAAGAAGTCGAAGGGTTACTTG
>ERZ808270.994-NODE-994-length-13653-cov-56.439109_pt1 | contig 13653 bp, 17 predicted proteins | sample MGYA00521082_ERZ808270 | MGnify/ENA primary metagenome ERZ808270 (study PRJEB31516, sample SAMN03275594) | gut metagenome | biome: mammalia-associated habitat; material: feces | host: Papio cynocephalus | place: Kenya | collected 2012-07-27 ...
GCTCTTTCTTTGCTATTTAAGCGTTTATAGTGTTTCATTAATTTGTTCTCATTATCATTATTATGCTTGCTATGGTATAAGTTCCTACTTCTATACTATATATATTTGCAATCTTACTTGTTATATCTATTTGAAGGGCTGCTGCGTACATTGATGTAATCTCAGTCCACTCGCCAACATTTGTGTCCATAGTTCTATAAGGCATATATGTATATATAATACTTGTCCGACTTTCGCCAATTGTGCTTTCCAGCGCTATTTTATATGCTATCGAACCAACTGGAACCAATTTATCAAAATCAACACTTCCACCGCCACTATTTTTAAGCTCATTGATAGCTCCTACAATTGTTTTAGCGGTTGTTTCTAAAGTGTTATCGGTTATATTTTGCTTTAAGTTTAAACCATTTTCTACGCTTTCAACTCTATTATCTAAAGTATCAATATTAGCTTTATTTTCATTGATAGCTCCAACTACTTCTTTACTAGTTGTTGTTAAATTGTTATCAACTTTGGCTTGCTTATTATTGTTTAAATCGTTGATATTATTGTTAACTTTTTCAATATTTTTATTTATAGCACTAATACTATTAGTATGCTCAAGAATCGTTGTTTCATTAGCTTTTATCTTTGTTTCATCGCTTGTAAGTCTTGCGTCATTACTTGCTTTATAATCGTTAAATTTGGTTTCTAATCCTTGTATTTTACCTTCTAGCGTTGCAATTTTAGCGTCTTGAGCGTCTATCTTAGAACTCATTGTTTCTTTAAATGTAGCCCATTCTTCTTTAATTTTTGTGAAATCTTCTTCCCATTGCTTGCCTTTTGTATCCCACTCTTCACCTATCTTGTTAAAAGATTTTGTTAAATATTCTACTTGTTCGGAAATGTTTAAAAAGAAAATGTCTTCACTTACTCTATACATTTATTTATCCTCCTTATTTTCTTTTTTGTCTTTGTTTGTTAAGTCTTTAATTTTATCAGTTGTATCAGTAATCTCTTTAATGATTTCGTCTTTTTCTTCTTTAGTTATAACTCCGTCACTTGTTGCATTTTTAAATTTATTAATTATATTGATAATCATTGTTACAAGCATTGAAGTAATACATAAAATCGTGCAAATTAGACCGGCTATACTTTCAATATCTTGAGTTGTGATTACTAATCCGAATGCACCACTTATGTAAGTAATAAAACTGAATAAACTATTTTTCATTGAATCTAACATAAATTATTGCTCCTTTTATTCTTCATTTCTATAATACCATATCGGTTTATCACCAAGCGGAAATTTAGAAAATAATTCTTGAAATCTATCTATAAATGATTCATTAGCTTGAGACATAATCGAAGAATATTTAAGTATTAATATGCTCAACTTGTCTCTTTTTGTGCCTTGTGCAACTTGACTATTGATATATTTAAGTTCTTCTAATTCTTTTGTAGATGGTTCAGTTGCCGGATTATCGGCTCTATTTGTAATTTGTATAGAAGAGTTTAATAAATCTTCATCGGTTAAATTTAATATTTGCTCTTGTATTTGCTTTTTTAAAGCCCATTCTTTACCATAAGTAAATATAATATATTGAAGTCTCATTTTCCATCGATACTCATTTCTAAAGCTTATAATTTCGCTATCGCCGTATCTAGTAACTAACATAATAAATATAAGTTTTAGTTCATCTTCAGTTAAAGAAAATGTGTAACCATATAAATTTAAATCGGCTTTAAAGTTTTCAAAGCTAGGATAAATATCGCTGAAAGTTTTACTATTCGTTTGCCACATTGTTTGAACCCCCTCCTTTATATTGCCCATTTTCAAAACCTTTGTTATTTTCTTTTTGTGTATTTAATAAGTCTTGATTAATTTGAATTGATATATTTAAACCAAACGCTTTATTGATTAAATCGATTTGCTCTTTTCTTAATTCGTATTCTTGTTTAAGTCTTGCGTTACAATTAATAGTGTTTGTTGCTTGCTCTTGGATAGTCTCTCTTTCTTGTTTCTCAAATAAACCGCCGTTACTTAATCCCATAGTGTTTAATCTAAAGTTGTCAGTAGATTGAAACGCTAAGAAATAGTCTTGAACTTTAGTTACTGCACTATCACCTAAAGCTTGAAAATCTAAAGAACCTTTTACTGGAATGAATGGGACACCGCTTGTAATCGCGTCATCTATTCTAGACATTGCTTGTAAAACGTCTTCACTTTCGTTCTCATCGTTAACTCTTATTAAATCAACACCGCTTGACAATTTTAAGCTTGTTCTCATATAAGGCAAGAAGACACTCTCAAGCGTTAATAAAGGCGTATTTAATTGATATCTTGGTATATCATAGTTAACATTAAAGCCACTTATATAATCCTTTAAAATGACCGCTTTTAATTCATTTTCGCTAGTTTCTTCTAAGTCTTGTTCATTATAGATAACTTTAAATGTTAATCCACTTAATAGTTCTTCTAATTGCTTATTAATATATTTCTTTTTGTCTTCTTCAGTTGAATAAGGCATAAGTTTAATATATTTATATCTTCCATAAATATCAACATTACCATTCAAAGCAAAAGGCAGTAAAAAATATCTATCTTCATATTTAGCAAAAGCAACTGCATATTTATAATATATCATTCTTTCAATATCATATTTAGATAACTTTAATTCTTTAGGTAAGTTATCATATTTGAATCTAGTTATAAAGTCTTCTCTATCCACTCTTGTAAGTACATTTAAAATATCGTTTTTTAATGTATCAGTAGATCCCACTTTAAACCTTGTAAAAAAATTTTCAAAAATATCTTTAGTTGATGGATATTTATTTATCGGTAATTTTGGTGCCATTATTCAATCCCCCTTAAAAATTCTTCAGTAAAAAACACTCCGTTTTGCAATTCCTTATTAATTTCATTTAACATATAATTTGATAAGTTATTTAAATTTTCATTATCATCAATTGATATAATCGCCTTAAATTTACCATAAGTTGTATAATCATAAATTAATCCTTCAGTTTTAATTGCTTTAAGTGTTAAATCATTTGCTAAAAAAGGTAAACCGTTATCTCTTAAATATCTTTTATAATCGTCTTTGTTTGTATCAGTAATAGTAAAATGATTTAGTGTAATTGCACCTTTATATAAATTAGTAAAATTATTTTTAATTAATGGGTTTGAAGGAGCATTTTTAATATTTTCAATTTGCATATTAAAAACGTCTCTATTCGCTTTTCTATTTACATAATAACTCGCAATATCAAATGGTGCGGTAACTCCAAATGTTGCACCCTGAGATAAATCACTCATGCCTTGTGCCATCATTTTTGGATTAGTAGTTGTGCCACCCGCCATTATTTCCGCCCCACCAATTGCCATTTGTGCAGTTGATGACGCTAATTGCTTGCCAAATCCAAGCCAGTATTGAACATCATTATTAGCTTCTTGCCTATTATAAATAGCTCTATAATTTCTATTTTGAGCAACATATTGACTAAAAGCCGATGAATTATAATCAATCGAATAATCGCTAGTATCTAAATAAAAAGTATTATCTAATTGTTGTAGCCTTCGATAGTTATATAAACATTGGTCAAAAAAAGAAATAGCTATAAAACTTGAATTTGGTGTTAATGATACATTCATTGATAAAGTTATATGATTTGAAAAAACACCACCAATTGTTAAAGCTTTTAAAGGCTTAAAATTAAAGCTATATTGTTGAGTTGGTGATGATAATTTAATTTCATCAAATAATGCATTTGTTTTTAAATCTTCAGTTAACGCTAATTCATTATTTACTATCACATCTTTCGCTTCATAATTAAATAACATTAAGTCATTATTATAATTATTTATATCAATAATCGGCACAAATAATCTATAATCAGTAGTATTATCTTTATTTTCACAAACTAAAAAATTATCAATACTTGTTGCAAAATTTTTTGGCAAGTAAGGCATATATTGAACATCTATAATATAACCGCCAATAGATTCATCTGAATTGCTTTTTAACATAGCGTTTATAATATCAATTGTATCAATAGTTATATTGTTATAAATAGTGCTATTATTAATAGTTATTTCTCTTGGTAACGCAAAAACTCCAAAAGCACTTTGATTGCTAACAAAAGGATATGAAGCTAAAGTATAATTGGTATTATTTTCCGAATATTCATAATCTTCGCCGTTTATAACCATTTGAAAATATGATTGTAAATACTCATTAATATTTAAGTTTTTAATTTTAAATTCATAATTTATAATTTTATAACCTATATCAGTAGGTTTGTATGGATAATTCGAATTAAAAAAAATAATATAATATCCTTTTTCGTTATTAACATTCCAAGAAATATTTTTAATTTTTTCTTTCCAACTTTCATTTTTTATTTTATCAATTAATAAATCGTTTACTTTGTAAGTTAATGGCATTTCAAACGTAATTTTGTCTTCATATTTTTTATAATAATTTTGTATAAATTGCTCTTTGTTTTCTTCGTTAAAAAGGTTTTGAAAAAATAAATTATCGCTTTTTAAATATTTTCTTGTTTCAATATATTTTGTATATGGTATTCTCTCAGTATCATATCTGAGTTTATTTAATATATTAAAATAATCATTTAGTAGATCCCTTTTCAATTTAAAAAGATATTGATAACCTCTTATTTTTTTGAATCCTACAACGTACCAATTAGAAGTAAGATTATCATCGGTACAAACTAAATAAGATATATTATCATTTGGTTTTAAAGTTTCAATAGGTAAATTTAAAGTTATGTCAGTATAGACATTGTCATTATAATTAAAATTAATATCATTTAATGTAATGAAAGCATCTTCTTCACTTGGTGTTGTTATATTCCATTTAAATCTTGTATAACTTCTAAAATTTTTATATAATAATATTTTCATACTAATATTATAACATAAAATCAAAAAATTTGTTATAATAATAGTGTGGTTAACATTTATATTTTATCTAATATATCAACAATGTAGATGAGATATCGAAGAGATACTACAGATATACTAAGTTTCTCAATTAGGAGATATTAAGTGTTAAGACCCTAATTTTTTATTTTTATTTTCAAGGAGGTAATTTTTATGGAAGAAGAAAATAAGACAATTGAAACAACACAAGAAGAAACACAAGAAAAAACAAATCAAGAGATTGAAAAAGTTTTAGAATTATCTAAATCAAACCAAGATTTAAAAAATCAATTAAATGATTTACAAACCAAATATAATAACGACAAAAAAAATTATTTTAATAAAGTTTTAGAAGGTGGATCATATGAAAAAGAAGAGTCATCTTTCGATGAAAAGAAATTTAAATCTTTAATTGATGATATTTCAAATAAAAAATTAACTAATCTTGACTTTTGGGACAAAACATTACAACTAGCCGATGAAGTAAGAAAAAAAGACCCTACAACAAATATATTTAATTTAAATGGCAATCCCGATGATGAAGAAAAAGCACAAAATGTTGAAAACGCAATGCGTGAATTTGTTAAAGAATCAAACGGTGACCCCGATACATTTAAAATATTATATAATAAATATGTTAATGATAGCAATCCAAGAGCTAAAGAGCCAAATGTAAACCTTACAAAAAAATAGATATTGTGTTATAATATTAATAGTTAAAATAAGGAGCAATAAATAATGGAATTTAACGGAAGACTTAATTCAAATGAAATATTTGCGTCATTGTATAACGCTATTATTTCAATTCGTACTTTTGCCGATAACATTTCAATCAGTGAAAGCTTAGTAAATAGTGCTAGACAAGATGGCACTTTATACGGCGATACAAAGCTTTACTTATCAACTGATGTTTTATCGTCTTATGAGTGGAAAGGTGACGAAGAAGCACCAAATTTATTAAAACTGAATAGACCAAAAGAACCAAAGGTTCAAGCAATCACTTTAAATAAATTTAGATATATTCCATTAACAGTGGATTATTATTTGTCAAAACGTGCATTTATGGATGAAGGCTCTTTTTCGTCTTATACAAGTGTTTTATTATCATGGCTCAGCGAAACTAAAAAACTTTACGATGTCACATTGTATAACACTTTTATAGGCACAAATGAAACTGATTTAAATGGGCAATTAATCACTTTTGAAGATGTATCAAAAGAAGTGCCAACAACTTTAGATGATGCAAAAAGGGAAGCCTTAAATCTTGCAAATGATGTTGCAAATTTGGTTGACGATTTGAGCGATTTAACAAGACAATATACTGATTACGGCTTCGCAAGAAGTTTTGATAAATCAAGAATTAAAATTATTTGGAACAAAAAGTATTTAAATCGTATTAAAAATATTGATTTACCTACTATCTATCATAATGATTTATTTACTAATCTATTTGGCGAATATTCTTTAAATCCTAAATATTTTGGTAAAAAGAATAACGGCGATACTCAAGCCGGCAACGGAATAAGACTCTTATCGGAAGAGATGTTCGATGATGGAACTGATAGGTTTGGCGGTGAATTAGTTCCAACTGGTAAATCAAGTTCTAATACATATACCGAAGATGATTCAATTATTTGTAAAATTGTAATTGATTTGCCACCTTTAATGTCAAGTTTCCAAGTGGGAACTTCATTCTATAATCCACTATCTTTAACTGAAAATAAATACTTAATCTTTGGCTATAATACATTAGAACATTTAAAGAATTATCCATTTATTACAATACGTGCCAAAAGCAATGAGTAGTTAATAAATTCTAATTTAATTGTGACATAAAACCTCCACCTTTCAAGAGCTAAAAAAAGCGGTTGTTCGATTAAAAAAAGGGACCGCTTTTTTTAGTGCAATAAAAAACCCTTTTGTAAGGAGTAAGAGTATAGTTTTACAAAAGGGTAAAAATAAGGTGGAGACTTATTTTTTTGTAAATTACAAGTATATGGTTAGAATTTATTAGCTTTTTTTAAAATGGTAAATTACCATCGTCATCAAGAGTAGGTTTTTCAAATTCTTTATAAGTGACTTTTAAAACATTATCTTTAGTATATGATTGAATATATAATTTATAAACTTTATCGCCGTTTTTTCTTTTAATATAATTGCCGTTTGCGTCTTTTTTTGCAATTAATGTATAATCCCATGACTCGTCTTTAGTTTTAAAACCTTTTAAGTTTTTTAAGGTTAAAGGGAATTCAATCTTGTTAGGATTAATATCACTATTTTTAGTAAAAGCAACGTCATAATATTTAATATTTTCTAACACTGATTCATTATCTTGAGTAATTAAATCTCCAAAGATACCAAGATAAGTAGTAAATGCTTTACCTTCTTTTGTCTTCTTTTCTTGTTTAACAATTTTTAATACTTTCATGTTTACCTCCTTTTAATTTAATAACGTTCATGAATATATTTAATTAATTTATTAACTAATTCTTGAATCTCTTTATTTTCTTTGATATCATCTTCTATTTTTTTAGTTTCTTCTTTAGTAGAAATGCAATCGTTTATATCTAAATCCATATACATATTACTTCTATCATCAAGTAATATATCTTCATATCTAAATAATAAATAAATTAAATCACTTTTAATATTTTTCTTTTTAATTATTTCTTGAAAAAATGGCTCGTTTTCAAATTCATTCTTCATTTTATTTTACCTCCACTTCTTCATCTTTCAATTTTTTAATGTGATTGTTGATTGAAGTTCTAATTTCATTTCTCACTTCTTCGTACTCATTAATCAATCTAAGATTAAATTCTAAGTAATCTTTACTGATTTTGCATTCCGACCAATTAACATACAATGAATCAAACTGGTCTAAGATTTTTTGCTCTAAATTTAATAAAGCTTTTTGTAAATTTGTGTTATTCATTTTGAAACCTCCTATAATTTACAAGAATATTTTAATAAATAAATTTTTATTTGTCAACATATTTTTTAAAATAATTTTATTGTAGTATCATTTTGATTGATTGGGATATAGATTCTCTCAGTTGGAATATCATCTTTTTGATTTTGTATATTTAAATGTTTCTTTTCTTCAAAAATGCATTTAAATCTTTTATCTTTGATTTCATAAGATGATATATAAAATAAAGTATTAGTTATATTTTCATTTAATGATAATTCATAAATACAATTTAAAAACTCTTCTTGATTAAAATTAATGCCATATCCTTGAGTTTTGTTATAAGGAATATCGCAGTATATGACATTCTTTGATTTTTGGTTATTTTTATTCATGAAAACGTCACTAAGAAAATCTCTATAATCAAGATTATCAAAAAATAAATTGTTAAGATTAATTCCCGACACATTTTTATATCTATTATAATTTTCAAAAATACGACTCGCTTTTGGATTGATTAATATTTCATCTATATTTTTAAATCTGCTATAACCATAACTTCTTAAACAACCGCTAAAACACATAAGATATTTACAAAGCCAATAAACATCGATTTGCATTCTTAAATTAGCATCTTCTTTGTCCCAAATTTTTATATAATCATTACAATATTTTTTGACTTGTTCAGTTGATAGCCAACTTAAAATGCCATGACATGCATTTTTGAATAAATGATAAGCAATATAATTTATTTCATTGTAATAAACTGCGATTTCTGGAAAATGTAATTTGCAATAATGAGTCATACTTCCACCGCCACCAAATAGATCCACAAAATTATCGCAATTATTCATATCAAAAACATTTTTAAATAATCTATCACACAAAGCATTTTTACTTCCTAAATAATTTAAGCCATAACTAAACCTACTCATTTTAATTTACCTCCTTTTATTTTTTTTGCATAAGTTTTAAAAAATGTATTTATTTTATTTTTATAATTTTTACCAGTCATATATTCTAAATACCAAAAATTTAAATTTAATTCTTTATATAAATTAGCTTTATTATCAAATATTTCTTTGTGTAAATTGTATGTATATAATCTATGCCTATTGATTTTGCTAGGTTCTAACATATATATTTTAATATAATAGATTTCTTCTAGACAATTATTTAAAGTGGCATTTATAACTGCTTGAGATGCCCAAGCGGTTTTATATTCATTAATTAATCTTTCATCAGTACAAAAATTAAATAATTCAGTATATTTGCCGAATAATGTTATTTTTTCATATTTTGTCATAATTTATTACTACTTCCATTTGCTTTTAAAATTAAACCAATCATTCATCGCAGTATAAACAGTGCTTGCCGTTTCGGAAGTGTCCATATCAAGCCAAATTGGCAAATAAATTTCATGTGGTGAATTATCGCCAGTTTCATTATCTAGTTCTAATACTTCTTCTGCTAAAACTTCGTTTAATTCGCTATCGCCCATATAAAGAACTGCTTCCCCTAAACCGTCATTTAAGCCATCTAAAGAAGTATTATCGGCAGTTCCAGTAAATATATTGTCAATATCTATTCCTTTTTCTCTTAAAATTTGTTGCTGTGGACCTGTTAAATTTTGTTTGTTATATTCTTCATGTTTTAAATTTGCTAATTCGCCTAACAATTTTCCAGTCTTTTTATCAAAAATTTGATAATGAGTCGGTTGAAGACCGACTGCTCTTTTATCATCACTTAATGTAACTGATTTAATCTCGATATTATTAATATTTCCGCCTCTTTTTTTTATGTCTCTTGCGAGTGCTTGTCTAGCTTGTACAGAATATAATTTTAAAAGCTTATATTGCAATAATTGGCTTTTTGAAAAATAAGGATTTATATCAACTTTATTATCTTTATAAACAATATCATTAAAAGATTTATCAAGATTTTTTTTGTTTAAAATAGATGGATTTTTATTAACTACGTTTTTGATATCTTGATAAGTTCGTAAATTCTCAAGCTTTTTTTGAACATTGCTATAAGAATATTTTCTACCTTCTTTTTTTGCTAATTTTTTTTCTTTAGTAATATAATAATTTCTAACTGATTCTTGAAGTAGGTCTCTTTTAAATTGCTCTTGAGTTTTGTTCGGATTTCTAGCAATAATCTCAGATTTATTTTGCTGATTTAAATATCTTGAAGTTTCTCTTAATCTTTGAGTTGAATTTTTACCTTTAAAAGAAACTTTTCTAACTTTATTAGTTCCGCCTTTTGGTCTTCCGCCTTTTCTTTTAGTTACAAAAGTTACGGGATCTCTTTTTATTTCTTGAATATTAGAATTATTAAATTGCTTAAAAATAGGTTCTTTTTTTGTTCTTGGCTTTCTTTGTTTTTTAAATTTAATGTGTGCATTAATTTTTTTTATTTTTGGTTTTTTTGGCTTTTTTGGTTTAATTAGTCGTTGCATTTTGTAACCTCCTCAAACTGAAATTTCTTTAAATTAAATTGATATTTATTAAATAATCTACTTAATATTTTAACACTATTTTCACTTAAAATAAAATCTTTTTTAAAGCGTTTTTTATATTCGTCATACCATCCTTTTGGAACGCCCCTATAAGTAGGCTTCTCGTTATCCCACTGATAATTTAATTTTGTCATGTAAAAGCCTTGCTTTTCTTTTGCGATTTTAAATTGACCAATCTCATTACCTATATTTAAATATTTGCTTATATCACTTTTAGTAATCAAGCAATCAGTATTAGATAGCAAAACTTCATCTTTAAATTTTTCAATCATATTTGCCATATAATCATTTAAATTTAAAATAATATTAGCTCTTATAAATGGATTTGTTAATTTAAAAAAACCTATCGTATAATTTATAACGCTTTTATAATAATCTCTTTCGCTTTTAGTTTTTGCTTGTTTCTTTTTATCATAATAAGTTATAAAAAATCTTTTAAAATTTTCGTTATATGACAATTCACAAATATAATCACTCTTAAAAAGTGGCGATGTTGTTATCTCAAGTCTGCCATCAATTTCAGAAAAACCTATTTCTTTTTCATTTTTGCAAATATCATTAGTTCGCAAAAATTTAAAAGGCTGAGGCTGATTAATTGCAAAAAAAGGAAAAGCACTATTTAAATCATACTCATAAGCAATTATTTTCTTGTTTTGGTATTTTTCATTATAATAAAATTCATTTGCAACAATGCCAACTTCGTATTTATCCGCTTCGTTTTTTTGAAAACCTAAGCCCTCAAAATCGATATTAATATCTTCTTTGACATAATGCTTAAAAATGCGGTAAGCACAAGCTCCAGTTATTTGTTTGTATTCACAATCTTTATCCATGAAAGCCCAAAATATATTGCGTTTATTATGCAATCTATCGTATTGAATAAAATATACTTTTGATTTTAAAATTACTAAATATGAATACATTGTATTCTCAAAATATGAATCCAATAATTTATAAGATATAATCGGCTTTTCAAGAGTTAAATTAATATGATTTTTTAATATTAAATTAAATTCTTTCATGCTTTTAAATTGCGGGTTTCGAAACTTCATTTATAATTCCCCCCCAAGTTGTAAAAGTCTCTAAAATTTCGTAAAAATTTATCTCATTAAAAGGTTTGTATCCTTTTTTAATACAAAACATACGATAATCGTCATAATTTGTTACATGAGATAAATAAACGCTATTATTACTCATTAAAATGTTGTGAGTCTCAATATTAAAAATTGATAGATCCGATTTATTTTTTAATTCAAGTTGATACGCAATATTTGCAATTGCATACAATTCTTTATCGGTAAATTTATAATCTTTTAAATGTGGATTTGGGTTGTCTATTTTATTATTTTTATAATAATATAAAACACGTCTTAAAATTCCACTATCTGATATATCTAATTTAGGTGGCTTGTTACAAGCAAAAAGCAAAGTAGATTGTGATTTAATTGTAATCGGTGTTTTGTTCTTTTCGTTTAATTGTATTAATTGTTTACTTGCTAGTATTTTTAATTTGCCGTTATTAAAATTTGAAGTATTTATTTCATCACTACAAATTAACTGATGCTTGACTGCCTCAGATAAAATAAATTCGTTTGATAAATCATCAATTGACGCTGGCGATACATCGTTATTGAAAAGTTGTTTTATTAAATTTAAAAATGTTGATTTACCACTGCCGCCGCTTCCATAAATTATATATATTAATTCTCTTTCTTTGTGGAACAAAAGACTATTTATTAATACTAATTCTTTTTCATTTAATTTGAAAGGTAAATTGTTATAAGTGCTTAATACTTCTTCTTTATTCATCTTTTTTAAGCTTTCAATTATTGCATATTTTGGTGGCAACCACGTGCCATATAAATCAACATTTTTTGAAGGATAGGCAATATAATTCTCAAGCCATTTTTTTATATCATCTATATTTTTAACATCGCCCAAAAACATACTTCGTAAAACAATGTCTTTATAAATATCACTATTTAAAATATAAGCGATAGGGTCTTTAATTTCTTGATTATTTATATAATATTTTCCTGATATAAATTTCAATTGTTTACTAGATTCATAATTTTCTAAATAATTACTAATTAATGCTAAATAATCAATCATATTTTAGCCCCCCCACAATTCAAACAAGATTTTATCATTAAATAAAAGCTTTGTCAAATTTTCGCCTATAAGATGTAACCCCTTTCAAGAAAAATGTAATTATTACAAAAAAACTATATAAAAATGTAAAATATACATTTTTTTAAATTAGCATTTAAAAGGATTGAGTGTTAAAAATGAAGTTAGCACTCAAGCAAGTAAAATGCTATGTTAGTTATAACTAACATATGAGCCTATAAAGGCTCATTTTAAACTAGCATTTTTTTAATTAAATGTCAAGATAAATATTTTTTAAGTAAAATTTAAGTAAAAAAATTTAAGTAAAATTTAAGTTGACAAATTTATAAAAATATGATATATACGCGTACATTTTATATATAATTTTTTCAAAAAAAATTTTAAAAAAAAATTAAAAAAAATATTGACATTAAAAAAATATATATATATAATATTTGCAGTACTTAGGCGTGCACACTAAGTGCTATAAAAATCGTGGAGGTACAAAATGTACAAAGTTATCAAAAATTACGACGATTCAAAATATATGAGTGACTATCTCGATTTGGTCGTCGACAGACTCGAGGATGAGTATCAAAGTTATGAAGATTTTGAGGAGGGTATATATTACGCTGTTGACGACATATTAATTTACGATGAAGACAAGTGGGATCTAATGAAATATGTAAGTAGACCTGAGGATGCAAATTTAGAAAATGCTGTCAGCGAGCTACTCTCATATGCCTTTGATTTGATTTCGCTTGAAGAAGAAGAAGAAGAGGAAGAAGAGTAAATATGAGTTATTATCGCAAAAGATGGGCATTTTACGCAAGAAATAGAAGTTATTCAATGAGTGAAGGTGCGGCAGAAGCTTATAATAAGGGTTATAAACCTTTATCAAAATGGAACAAAGAGTCAATAATTAACAGAATAGAAACATTAGCAAGCGATGAAATTGTTGATAAAATAATAGAATTCGCAAAAAAACAAACATTAAAAGAATTAAAAAATAAATATCTAATATACAAAGAGTGGCACCACGTTGGTAAATATGCAACAAAAGTATACTTCTATGACATAGACATAGATAAATTAGAAAGCGAAGCGATGTAAAAATTAAAAGGGGGCTAGATAAATAGCCCCCTTTTAAAATGGATAAAAAAGAAAATTGATCCCAAGAATCATTAAAGA
>ERZ808270.995-NODE-995-length-13653-cov-2.799456_pt1 | contig 13653 bp, 10 predicted proteins | sample MGYA00521082_ERZ808270 | MGnify/ENA primary metagenome ERZ808270 (study PRJEB31516, sample SAMN03275594) | gut metagenome | biome: mammalia-associated habitat; material: feces | host: Papio cynocephalus | place: Kenya | collected 2012-07-27 ...
AACCGGAATTCAATTCCATATCCTCGAGTTCCACTCGATTGGCTGTTTCTTTAAAGTCCAGCCATTCCGGTCACACACCTCCTGCGCCAGATCCAGATCGAATCCGACATATTCGCCGTTATCGTCCTTGTAGCCATATGGCGGGAATTCTGCATCGAAGCCAACGACAAATTCTTTGTCATCCTCTCCGTCTGCCGCCCGCGCTGGCGTCTGCACCGATATGAGCGGTCCAAGCAGCAACGCCATCATCAGAATTGCGGTCACAAGCCGTTTCCATTTTGCGTTCATAATTTCTTCCTCTCCTGTTTGTATTTTAATATGCAGAGATATACGACCGTGCTGTACTGCCCGGAGCTGCCTGCCCCTTCGGCACAAGCCGGATTTCTATCCCTTCCAATCGTTTTGCATAGCCAGCCGTTCCTGCCGGTGCGCCATTCTTCGCCCAGCCAAGCCAGCCAAAACTCTGCGCATGCACACGATAGTATACATCATAATGCTGTTGCATGTCTCCTGTCAATGAAATACAGATAGCTTCGAGTCTTTTTGCCTGTCCGGATGTTCCACTCATCGTTCCATTTCTGCGCCATGCAGATGGATTGTTCGTCGGTTCCTGCCAGCCGTAGCTCTGCACGTGGGTTGTATAACAGATGCCGCCGGAATACGGTGCATTTGTCAGTTTGATCTCAATTCCTTCGAGACGTTTCGCCTGTCCGGATGTTCCGCTCATCTGCCCGTTGTATTTCCAGCCCTGCCAGCCATAGCTCTGCACGTGGGTACGATATGTAACATTCGGACTGTCCGCACCCGCAATCTGCGGATTCACGTTCGATGTATTCTTAGCATTTACAACCGGCGAGGTTCCTGCCTTCGCATAATAGCCTAGCGGATATGCAGATATGATATTTTCCATCTTTGCATTGAAGGTTTGTCCGCGTTTTACAACGACGATCTGGATACCCTCCAGACGCTTTGCGTAGCCTGCGGTTCCAGCCGGTGCGCCATTCTTCGCCCAGCCAAGCCAGCCGTAGCTCTGCGCGTGCACGCGGTAATAGACATCGTATTTATCCTTGTCAGCTCCTGTCAGCTGGATCTTGATTGCTTCCAGCCGTTTTGCTTCACCCTGCGTGCCGTTCATGTCGCCGTTGGCAGACCACGGCAGCCAGCCATAGCTCTGGCAATGTGTCGTGTACTGGATTCCAAGACCGGAATTGCCAGACACTTTGATCTCAATTCCTTCCAGTCGCTTCGCCAGTCCACTTGTTCCGGACATCGTGCCATTCTGCCGCCATGTACTCTCCCAGCCGAAGGTCTGGATGTGCGTGCGATAGGAAACCGTCACATCCGGTGTTACAACCGGCGTTGGTGTCGGAGTTGGAGTTGGAGTCGGCGTCGGGGTTGGCGTCGGGGTTGGCGTCGGCGTTGGTGTCTCCGTCGTTGTGGCAGCCGCTTCCGTCGTGGTCGTTGTCTCGCCACCCGTTCCCGGGTTCGGATCTGGATCTGTGCCCGGATCCGGTGTTGGTTCCGGTGCCGGTGTGACTGTAACGGTCTTCGCCTTCACAATCAATCTGGAATCCGACTGTCTCCGGTATGCCACATACAGATTTCCATTTTCTGTGCAGATTGTCTGCGAACCAGAATAGGAATCCAGCGACACGCCCTCCTGTGCGAACTGATTCGTCGTCACATCATAGCGGTACAGATTTGTATTCTCATTTTTTGATGCCAGCAAAAACAGAGTCCCCTGCTTGCAGGCAGCCGCCATATCGGAGATATTCGCATCTTCCATCTTGGATGTCGTCCACGTGGTCTTGTCATATCGCTGCACCATAATTCCGTTTTGATTCGTGATAATATACAGATTCGTGCCATCGGTCGCTGTCACATATGTACTGCCAACTGCATCAGCATCGCCGATCTCTGTGTAAGAACCCGGTGTATCCAGACGGAAGGTATGAATCCGGTTTCCGTTTGAATTTCTGACTGACGCGTACATCGTCGTGCCTGCCGGGGTAAGCTGTGGCTGTCCAAGGTAATCGCCAGAAGTGTAATAACTGCCACAATCGGTCTGGGTGGACAATCCACCTGCAATATATTTCTTCAGATACGCGGTTTTATCGCCGTAAAGATATGCTACATAGACACCATCCGCACCCGCTTTCATATCAAAGGAATAGCTGCTTGTCGCAATTATCTGCTGTTGTGCAATGCCGTTACATGCATAGTTCAGCTTACGTACACCGATTCCCGCATCTCCCTGATATGCATAGTAAATTGCGCCACCATATCCGCATACCCGGATGCTGTTCACATAGCTGTCCGTCAGTGTTTCTGCAAATTTCTTCGTCCATGTCTGATTCTGATAACAGTATAAAGACAGCGCATTGTCCTTTTTTGTATAAGTAAGCACATATGGCACACCGTCTGCCGTCGTCATTGCAATCTGGCTCCACGCATCCGACGCCGCATCCGGGAATTCCGTATTCGTCCAAAGCTCCGAGGTTTCCACCTTCGGAAAATCTACTTTAAGCGTGATCTGGCTGCCCTCTGCGCTTCCAACCTCACTGATCACGATTCCGGAATTGGTTCCATCCGAGAACGTCAATGCGCCATCGCTAAGTCCTGCCGAAAGGTCTGATTTTCCGATTGTTGTCCGACCGGATTCCTTCGACAAAAATGCAGTTGCAATACTCTCGTTATACGCAATATAATCCTTGTCCCCGGGTTGTGGCCGGAACACATAGACGCCCGTGCCGCCATGCATATTGCTCAGATCATCCACAGATGGATTGATTCGGTAGACGATCACACCGGAGCCGCCAATCGCACGATCATAGGAATCCATCTCAATTGCTCCCGGCTTCTTCCGAAACTCTACAACGAAAAATTCACTCTCATTGAGTGGTGATTTCAAGATATATGCCTGACGCCCCGTGTTCTTGTCCTGTGTATCCAGTGTCAGCGTCTGCGCCGTTGTGATCGTATCGAGGCTCAGCCATTTGCCAAACCGCATACGCATATAAGCAAGCGGATATGACGGTGTACTCGTCACACCACCCATGATATCCCAGGTTCCAACCGGCACTGTACCGTCGTTCGTATACAGATCCGGGAAATTAAACGTATGCAGGAATTCATGCACAAGCACGCCGCTCCCCTGCGCATTTATATCTGTCGACGAAGAACCGAAAATAACCTTCGTGTTGATCATATTGTAATCACGCACTTCCAGATTCTGATATTTCAGATTGCCGCCGTAAGTCTGGTGATGTGAGACAAGCGAGTTCGTAGAGCTTGCCGTGCCATCCTGTGCACGCAGAATCACCGTCACGTTGTCGATCACACCAGCCTCGTTGTAGTCTAATTTTCCTGTCACGGACTTGAGCTTCTTCATCACTTCAGGAAGAATCGTCTCATCCATATTTCCGCTGTTCAGCACGGTCTGCTCCGTCATCGACAGCTTCACCGGAACAATCTTCGTCCCATCGTACTGCGGAAAATAATTTTTCAACCGTAGATTTCCATAGGAAATGTGGTTCAGATACTTTGTAAATGTACACGTATCCGTACCATCGTAGAGATCCATAAGTGCTTTCGTATTCTGTTCAAAATACGCCGGTCCGTCCGTATCTCCCTCAAAATACGCACAGACGATTACATTTGCAAAATTCTCCGACCCTGCAGCGTAAACCTTCTCCGTTCTCCCACTCACGCTCCAGTTCGAAATCAGCAAAATCCCCGCCAGCAAGATCGCCAGAATCCGTCTCCTGCATCGTTTGTATGGCATATGTGTACCTCCCGTTTTTTGTCATAGCTTCATTATATGGGATGGTGCCGAAAATAACAATTAAAAATAGAAAAACCGGGGGAGGATTTATCTTTATTATCGTTCCTCGCTGCCAGCATCCGTATCCTCTTCAGCTTTCACTGAGCCTGTATCTGTGTTCTCTTCGATGTCATGTAAGAGTACGCTCTCATCATGCGCATTTGGATCTTCCTCCGGAAGATAAGGCTTGAAGCATTTGAGCATAATATACGCCCAGAGATATCCAACCGCACCGAATCCGATCACCACATACACGATGATCGAAATAATGATATCGTAATAAAAACACCATGCAATCACCAGATAAGTAAGCAGCATCAAAAGCGTCATAGGAAAGTTTTTGATGCTCAGCAAAAATGCATTTCGAAGCTGTACCTTCCACGAATTATCAAATTTCGCCTGCAGAGCAAACGTATAGATAAACGTCATGACTGCCAGCGTAAGAAGCACCACGCTCACAAACAAAAACGGCTTCGCAATTGCATTTCCGGTTGCTTTCCACTGCGTCATCCAGAACCAGATATCCACTGACAGGATGAAAAATGCGACCAAAAAGAGCATCCACATACCCGTCGCCTGCTTGAAGTTCTGCTTAAAGCTCCGTGTATAAAACTTCCAGATATATCCGTCATCACCGGAAATTCCTTTCATCGCTGTATAATATAACGAAGTAAATGCTGCGCCAATCGTGATGATTGGGACGCACGAAAGCACAAACAGAATGGAAAGCAGCATCGCATCACCCATTCTGCTCAGCATCCTTATAAATATGTTGTCATAGTTCATTCCTGATTCGCCGTTATCTGCCATAATTCCATCTCCTGTTTTAAAATTCTTGTCGGTTTTTCTTTTTCACACGTTCTTCCGCCCAGCCATCCGTATCTTCACGTAAAAACTGCACATAATAGTTTATGATACCATCTTCGATATTTATTTTCAATTAGATATAAGGTTTTTTACGCCATTTTACTTGACAAAACTGTGTTTTGCTTCTAGATTATAGAAAGTACCGAAGTTTAGGAGGAAGAATATGAAAACACCATTCGTAACAAAAGAGCAAATCGAAGAAATCGTAAAGACATACCCTACCCCTTTCCACATCTACGACGAGAAGGGAATCCGTGAAAATGCAAGAAAATTAAAGCAGGCATTTGCATGGAACAAGGGCTATAAAGAATATTTCGCAGTCAAGGCAACGCCAAACCCAACCATCCTGAGAATCCTGAAGGAAGAGGGCTGCGGCACTGACTGTTCTTCTTATACAGAACTTCTGATGTCTGAAAGAGTCGGCATCACAGGATCCGATATCATGTTCTCATCCAACGACACACCAGCTGAGGAGTTCGTCCTTGCAAGGAAGCTCGGTGCGAACATCAACTTAGACGATTACACACATGTGCAGTTCCTGAAGGATACATGTGGCGTTCCGGAAACAGTATTCTGCCGTTACAATCCGGGCGGAACATTCTCCATTTCCACAACTATCATGGACAACCCCGGGGATGCCAAATATGGCATGACGAAGGAGCAGTTGTTCAAAGCATATACCGAACTGCGTGACGCAGGTGCCAAGAAGTTCGGACTGCATTCTTTCCTTGCAAGTAACACGGTCACAAACGACTACTATCCAACTCTTGCAAAGATTCTCTTTGAGGTAGCTGTTGAATTGAAAGAAAAGACCGGTATCGAGCTTTCCTACATCAACCTGTCCGGTGGTGTAGGTATCCCTTACACACCGGATAAGGAAGGAAATGATATCCTGAAGATCGGCGAAGGCGTGCACAAGGTATTTGATGAGGTGCTTGTTCCTGCCGGACTTGGCGATATCAGCCTGTTCACAGAGCTCGGCCGTTTCATGCTTGCTCCTTACGGACATCTTGTTACAAAGGCGATCCACGAGAAGCACATCTACAAGGAGTACATCGGTGTCGATGCCTGTGCCGTCAACCTGATGCGTCCGGCTATGTATGGCGCATACCATCATATCACAGTCCTCGGCAAAGAGAACGAGCCTTGTGACCACACCTACGATGTAACCGGTTCCCTGTGTGAGAACAACGATAAGTTCGCAATCGACCGTAAGCTTCCAAAGATCGATATGGGTGATTATCTTGTTATCCATGACACGGGTGCTCACGGTTTCGCAATGGGTTACAACTACAATGGTAAACTCAAATCCGCAGAGCTGCTTCTGTGTGAGGACGGCAGCGTAAAGCAGATCCGCCGTGCCGAGACACCGGAAGATTACTTTGCAACCTTAGATGGTTTCTGGGATGTAGAAGTGTAATAGACAGAACCCCCACCGGCCGCAGATGGCATCGATGGGGGTTCTTTTTAAGGAAAGAGTTTTTATTTTGTGACCTACTTTATATTTTCTATTCCATCGCCCTGATAAGCGACACGGAATCTGCCATAAGACACATACGTTTTAGCCTTATGTTCCGGATCAAGAGGATCCGTCACGGATATATACTTTGCATTCCCATCCAATATACTTTCAAACGCATGTACCGCATCTTCGATAATATCCGGGTAGAGAGAATTTCCAAACCCTCTGAAATCATGATGGGAATTATATAACAGCTCATAATTATCTTTCATAGAAAGCAGCCGTTCAAGCCCTGCCTTTGCTTCCCGAATCCGCTCTTTTTCCTGCCCGGGCTCCGGGTCTGCCAAATAATAATTACAATTGCAGGCATCTCCAAGCAACAGAGTCCCGGTCTTGTCGTCCAAAAAAACCATCTCACCAAATGTATGTCCCGGGCAGTGATACGCTGTCACCGTTCTGTCTCCAAGATCAAATGTCTGTCCATCCATAAGCGGAAGCTTCTCTGGTGTTTTCGGCCATGGCCGCACATCCTCATCCAAATTATAGTCATAATGTTTATTTGCACGATCAGCAATGATTCTTGCATAGTTTTTACGGAATTCCACTGTTGGAAGCGCAGTACCACTATCCCAATCCATATCTGCCGGATGGATATAAACGGAATCAAAGAACCCGGCTCCTCCAATGTGGTCGCCATGGTTATGGGACGCCACAACATCATATGGCTTATCTGTTATCCTGTTCTCTATAACCCATCGAAGATCACCGATTCCTGTTCCACAGTCTATGACTAACGCCCGTGTACTTCCAACAATCACAAACACGCTCACACAGTCAAATTCATCGATCTCATAAATTCCATCTGCAAACTCATAATATGGCAATTTTCTCGTCACCATGTCTCACGCCTTCTTTCTCTTCTGTCCTCCCTGGTAGCAGTCGATCGCTACTGCGAGAAGCAGGATAAGTCCCTTAATGACACTCTGGAAGTTGGAATTAACACCCATCAGCACAAGTCCGTTATCGAGGATACCAAGGATGATAACACCTACAACCGTACCACTGATTTTTCCTTCACCTCCGGCGATGCTGACACCGCCTAAGCAGGCTGCCGTCATACAGTCAAATGCATAAGAGCTTCCTGCGCCCGGCTGCGATGCGTTTGTTCTGGCAACCATGATGATTGCTGCGATGCTGGCTGCAAATCCTGCAAAAGAATACACGAGTACAGTGAGTTTATTGACATTGATACCTGCAAGTCTGGCTGCTTCTTTGTTTCCGCCAAGTGCATAAATATTTCTGCCAAGGTATGTCTTGTTCATGACAATCCAGCCAAATACGATAAAGATAACAAACAGAATAACCGGAATCGGAATTGGCCCGATATATCCCTGTCCTACTGTCAAAAATGCTTTCGGCATACCCGTAATCGGATATCCGCCGGTAATCAGATATGCTACACCTTGCAAAACAAGCATCATAGCAAGTGTTACAATGATCGGTGCGATATGCAGTTTAATCGCAACGACACCATTGATTGCACCAAATGCAATACCCAGTGCGATACCGATAATCACTGCAACGGGAATCGGCAGCCCGACATTTACCATACAATAGCCCATAACCATACCGACAACCGCCATAATTCCTCCGACCGACAAATCCATGCCTCCGCCGATCATGACCATCGTAACTCCGATTACAACGATGCCAAAAATAGATACCTGACGTAAAATATTAATCAAATTTGCTACAGACAAAAAGTTCGGTGCAATAATCGAAAAAATAACGATGACTGCCACCAGAAATACATATATACCAAATTTCTTATAAAAGGTTATAAATTTATTACTTGTTTTTTCCATGTTCCTCGCCTCCTGATGCTAGATCCAGAATATAATTCTGGTCAAATTCTGATTTCGCAAGTTCTCCGGTCTTTCTGCCCTCATAGATGGTGATAATCCGGTCAGACATACCCAAAAGCTCCGGCATATCTGAACTTACCATAATGATCGCTTTTCCTTCTCCGGCAAGCTGATTCATTAGTTTGTATATCTCTTGTTTGGCACCGACATCAATTCCACGGGTCGGCTCATCAAAGATGATAATTTCACTGTTTGCCGCGAGTGTCTTTGCAATTACAACCTTCTGTTGATTACCTCCTGACAGATTTTCCACCCGTTGTTCCAGAGACGGTGTTTTGATCTGAAATTTTTCCTCATAATCTTTTGCAATACGGTTTTCCTGCTTCGTATCAACAAAAGGTCCTTTTGAAATACCACGCAGGTTGTTTACGACAATATTCCATTTAATACTCATACGCAGAAATACGCCATGTGCCTTCCGGTCTTCCGGGATATACCCAATCCCATGCCGGATTGCTTCCTGGCAGGTACGAATATGCTGCTCTTTTCCATTAATATATATTTTTCCACTTTCAATCGGATCGGCACCATAGATCACCCGCATGAGTTCGGTTCGTCCAGCACCGACCAGACCGGCAAATCCAAGGATTTCTCCCCGGTGCAGGGTAAACGAAATATCATGATCTCCATTTCCTGTCAGATGCTCTACCCGCAATGCTTCCTCGCCAATCTGACTGGTACGCGACGGATAAGATTCTTTAAGTTCACGGCCTGCCATCATCGTAATCAGTTTCTGCCGGTTGATGTCTTTTATATTTTCTGTTCCCACATAGCAGCCATCCCGCATAACCGTTACGCGGTCTGCAAGCTCAAACAGTTCTTCTAACCGGTGGGAGATAAAGATAATCGTCACGCCCTTTGCTTTCAGTTCCCGTACAATCCGAAACAGCGTTTCTACTTCGCTTACCGTAAGTGGGGCGGTCGGCTCATCCATAATCAGTATCTTTACATTCCGGCTGACTGCCTTTGCAATTTCGACGAGCTGCTGATGTGCCGGTGACATCGTTTTTACCTGCTTGGATACATCGATATCTACCTGCAGATCATCGAATATTTTTTTCGCACGGGCTTCCCGATCCTTGATATCGCAAAATGCCCCCGGCTTTGTCTTGTCACCGAGAAATACATTTTCTGCTGCGCTGATGCCCGGCACCAGCGTAAATTCCTGATAGATAACCTCGATCCCCAGATCTTTTGCCAGCTTCGGTGTCATCTGATTGTATTTTCTGCCTTCCAGCTCAATCGTTCCGGAATCCGGAACGATTGCTCCCGACAATACCTTGATCAGGGTTGATTTTCCTGCTCCGTTTTCACCGATCAGAGCATGGATTTCGCCTTCCTCAACATCGAAGGATACATCATTGATTGCAATAACGCCGGGATATGTTTTTATGATATTTTTTACACTCAGTATATTTTTCACAGAGTTCATCCCCTTTCTAAGAATGCCTCCGATGATTCACCAGAGGCATTCTTTTTGCAATCTTTATTTGTCTGCTGTATAGTAATCAGCGATATTTGCCTTTGTAACTGCATGAATCGGAGATTCCACTGCCTGATCAAAGGTCTTTCCATCGATCAATTCCTGAATACAATTTGCCATAACGCTTCCAACCGGCTCGAAATACATTGTACCACGCATGCATGTTCCGTCATTGATACCTTTTAATGCCTGATTTGTACCATCGCAGGCGAATACGCCGAAGTTTTCGTTGTCCTTGCCTGCTGCCTTCACTGCCTCTACAGATTCTACCGCTGCCGCATCACCATAGCACACGATTCCATTCAGGTCCGAATATTTCTGAAGCATCGTCTCTGTGGTTGTTGTTCCGGAGCCTACAACGTCCTTACCGATATCAACAACTTCCAAAATGTTGACATTCGGAGCTTTCTCCTTGATTGCATCCTGGATACCCTGTCCACGATCCTGCATATCCTGATTCTGATAGGTTGTATATACTACGATGTTACCTTTACCACCGAGCTGGCTGTTCAGCCAGTCTGCTGCCATATCGCCAATCTGTGTTCCGATAGAATACTGATCCGTTGTAATTACTACATCATGTACAGCCGTCTCAACACCACATTCGATGATCTTGACACCCTTGTCCTGTGCTGCCTTCAGCGCATCATCACAGGAAGTATCAGATACCATTGCTACAATATAGTTACATTTTCCGGTTACCATATTCTCGATTGCAGATACGGCTGCTGCCGAATCGTTATCGAAGCTTGCGGATACATAATCCCATCCACGGTTGTCACATTCCTCGTGAAGTTTCTCATCGATTCCAATCATAAATTCCGTCTGTAGTGTCGGTGCCAGGAATCCTACCTTTACACCACTTCCGGATGTGCTGCCCTTTCCTGCTGAACATCCTGTCATCATTGCTACTGTCATAACTACTGCCAACAAAATACCAAACAATCTCTTTCGTTTTTTCATAGTCATTTCCTCCTCATTTTCTTTTTTTCTTCCGTCAGATACAGGGAAAATGGCAGAAGCACATCCGGCTTCCGGTGGGATCATTTTGCTGTATCTATCTGATGGTTTTATTATATGGAGGATCCGTCTTTCCCACAATCGGACAAGTTTCAGATTTAGGGAGAGGATTTTCAGTTCTTTCTCTCCCTTGCAAAAATAACCACTGCAATTACAAGAATTCCGATTTCCCAGATGTAAGAAAAATAGTTATAAAGGGAAAGTCCCGCCGACAGATTCAGAAGAAGCACCATGGACAGGCTCCCCAGGACAGCCCCATACAGGTGTCCTCTTCCTTTTAGAAAATTCATTCCACCAAGACACGCTGCCGCAATTACCGGATACAGATATCCCCTGCCAATACTGGAACTGCCACCATTGGTAATGAACAAAAAAATAATTGCCACCTGGGAAAATACCACGCCACTGATTCCACAGATAATCATGCGGCAGACATCAAAACGAATTCCACTGTTCCGGACAGATGTTTCATTTTCTCCCAGCATCCGTATGTATTTCCCATAGTATGTATGTGTAAGCAGTACACGAAGGAGTACATAAATCACAACTGCGACACCGGAAAAGGCCATCCAGAACATAACGGAACCATAGTAATCCTTTGCAGCCGGAGCCTGTATCGAGTCCCCGAATACGGCAGCTATTCCCTGATAAATCTGTTGCAAAATAAAGGTCAGCAAAATGGGGTTCACGCGGATTTTTCCAATCAGAAGTCCCTTTGCTATCCCGAACAGCGTCTGTGCCAGCACCATAAAGGACAAGCTCGCCCAGACCGGCAGACCCCCTCGCAGGCACAGTCCACCCACACATGTTGTCATTGCAATTTCTGCCATGAATGCGAAATCCAGAACACCGCTCAGCATCTCGAGCGAAAGCCCCATCGTTAAAAGAACGATAATCACAAACTGATGCAGCACATAGTCCGCAGAAAGTCTGGGGAAAAGTATGATGGAAAGAATCATTATCAGAAGCACATTTCCAATTTCCATTTGATGTTTATCATAAAATGATGACATATTCTTCATGCAATCACCTCCAGCCTGTCCGCAATATCCTCACAGACCTTACTTTCGTTTTCGAGCAGAAGAACACTGCTGCCTCTCTCCACGATCTCACGCAATTCTCTTTTCAACCATGCAACCTCCCGGACATTTAGATTTTGCAGCATATTTTTGAGTATCAGTACGCGCGGATGAAACAGCTTATATCGGTAAATTCCTATCTTCCAAGCTTCTGTCTCCGGGTTCCACGACTCTATTTCCTGTCTGTCCGTTCCAAGGAAATTGTCTTCCAGTATATACTTTTGCTGTTTCTGATAAAAACCAAACACAGAGCATATACGCGGATATGCCGGCAGAAGAATGTTTTCCTCGTTAGTCAGATTCTCACAGACCTCCGTATGATTTCCATATTCCATAAGCGCAATCCGGTGTTTCATAAGATCCTGTATATTTTTATATGGGATGACCTGACTATCCATTTCAAATCGCGACTGCGTATTATTTGCATGAAGGATATCCGCCCATAACGCGTCCACCTGCTCAGGGGTTCCCAATGCTGCAAGAATCTCTCCTTCCTTCATCGAAAGCTGCAGCTGCCAGACACCATCCCTCAATATCTCGCACACAAAGAACTCACCTGGTCGGATTTGTGTTTCCACACTGACGGGGCGGGCAATTTGAGGTCGGGCATCCGCAGGCTTTAACCCCCGTTTCAAAATTGCGTCAATCATCCATTTATCTTCATCCTGCCAGATTTTTTTGTAGATTGTATGATGCCGGAACAAAATCACTTCGTCAAAGAAAGGATCTTCAAAATCTGCCCGGTTATCAATCGATATAATCGTAATCCCTTCCTGTTTCAATTGATTCACAAATTGTCTCAATTTCCGGCGTTCTTCCCCATGAAAGAACGCTACGATTCCCCTTAAAACAAGGACGCGTGCGCCCTGTGTGATGGCGCGCAAAATTCCGATCAAAATACGGTCCCCATATTTCAGATGGCTGCTGTCTTCATCCGCCGCATAGGGGAGATTATATTTCTCAAGTAATGCACGTCCCTGTATATGCAGAGCCTTTTCATTCAGCCAGATTTTACGCAGACTGTTCCTGCGTAACAGGAACAGGTTCTCACTGACATCAAGGGAATCCATATATGCCGTATCTTTTGAAATTACGAAAATACCGGCATCCTCAAAATCCCGTTTTCCCTCCGGTTTCCATCGCTCACCATTTAAGTAAATCCGTCCTCGGGTCAGCATTCCCTTTCCTTCAAAAAAATCCGACAATGTCTCCTTGCTGTTTTCCACCCCTGCAATTCCTATACTATACCCCTGACAGATAATCAGGTTCAAATCCTCTATCTCATGTCTGCCCGGTCTGCTGATATTCACATGTTCCATTCGAATGATTTCATGTCTCATAATTCATTTCCACTTTTTCTACCCTGTTCATTTCCGGAATCACAGATTATTTCTGTTTTCTTTCTTTGGAAGCCAGATTTCTACATCTGTTCCAATTCCTGTTGTACTGTAGATACGAAGACCATAATCTCCCCCAAAGGCAAGCCGGATCCGCTCATTTACATTACTTAATGCAATCCCATTTCCATGCATTTCGCTTCTGTTTTCTCCACTTCCATCCACTCCCGGTGTCTCTCCTTGCATGGTTCCACCGCGGTCACTCTCATGACCATCCTCTGCCTGTCCAAGCGCCTGTCTCATGGAAACAAGTGTATCCCAGTCAATTCCCATACCATTATCCGATATCACAACAACCAGCTCCTGCTCCGTCGTATAAATCCGTATGGTCACTTTTCCGTTTTCCGCCTTCGTCTCTAAACCATGAAAGATTGCATTTTCAACAATCGGCTGGAGGGATAGCTTGGGGATCAGATAATTCCCGACCTCTTCCTTGTCATCCTCCACTTTGATTTCAAGGGAAAATTTATTTTCAAACCGGTAGCTTTGAATCAGAAAGTAATTCTCAATATTCCGAAGCTCATCGCGGATTGTAACAATATTTTCTTTGTTGCTGATGCTATACCTGAAAAATGCAGCCAATGCTTTCGCCATACG
>ERZ808270.998-NODE-998-length-13630-cov-3.178048_pt1 | contig 13630 bp, 12 predicted proteins | sample MGYA00521082_ERZ808270 | MGnify/ENA primary metagenome ERZ808270 (study PRJEB31516, sample SAMN03275594) | gut metagenome | biome: mammalia-associated habitat; material: feces | host: Papio cynocephalus | place: Kenya | collected 2012-07-27 ...
TTATGAAGAAAACTCATAAGGTACAGCCAATTATGGATCCGTCCGGATTCGTTTATGAAGCAGTAGAATCAAACACCCTTTCCGACGTGAAGGCGACCGTTTATTATGCAGAGGATTCCAGCGGAACAAATGCGCAGGTTTGGAACGCAGAAGATTATGAGCAGATCAATCCGCAGATAACCGACGACAGCGGAGTATTTGCATGGGATGTGCCAACAGGCTGGTGGCAGGTTCGCTTTGAAAAGGATGGGTATGAAAATGCACAGACCGAGTGGATGAGAGTTCCACCACCGAAGATGGGATTGAAAATTGCAATGATATCAGAGAAAACACCGGAGGTTGTATCAGCCAACGCATACACGGATTATATTGAGGTTGTATTCAGTCAGTATATGGATACAACAGAAAATCCTGTGCTGCCCGAAGGCATGACCGGAGAATGGCAGATGGTAGAAAATGGCTATTCAAAGGTTCTGCATATTACAAAAGATGGTGGTTTTAGAAAGGATGATATTGTGTCCTTTACACTGAAAGGAGCCAAAAATTATGCAGGGAAAACACTTGCCGATTACAGCAGTGGAGATTTGACTGTATCTGTACGCCCGGCTGAAATCATTCTGAATTATGAGAATATAATTCCTGCGAAAGCAGGAGAAGAGGCAACGTTTACAGTACGAGTCAAGGATAGTGAAGGTAACTATGTAGAAAATGTGACGGTCGAAGCCCTGATTGGAAGCACACAGATTGCATCCTTTGCAGAGAACAAAGCGAATGCAGAAGCTGTCACTGATGCAGAGGGAAAAACGAAATTCCAGATCAGTACAAACTTGCCGGGATATACGAATATGACATTCCGGGTAAAGGGTACAACGCTTGAAAAAGTAATGAAGCTGCATGTGTCGATGGAGGAAAATCGTCCGAAACGTCCGACAGCACAGATTGGTGAGACACTGTTTGACGAGAATTCTCCGAAAAATAATTATATTACAGTCAGTGAGGGAGAGATGCTGACACTGGCGGCAGAGGAGGGTGTGACAATCTATTATACGACGGATGACACCTGTCCGTGCCAAAATAGCGCAAGCCGAAAAATTTATACCAAACCAATTAAGATTATGAAGAATACCAAGTACCGTATTGCTGCTTATAAGGATGGCATGGATTACAGTGAAAGGCTGAACATTACAGTTACAGTAGATGCTGCTCATGTGCATGATTATGGAGCAGAATGGAAATCAGATTCCGAAAGTCACTGGCATGAATGTATTTGTGGTGCACAGGCGAACAAAGCTGCACATGATATGGAAGTTAAAAATGCAAAAGCTGCAACAGAGACAGAGACAGGATATACGGGTGATCAGGTTTGTAAGGTTTGTGGTTATATGATAAGCGGAAAAGTGATTCCGGTAAAAGAAGCAGCAAAATCAGATGATTCAAAACCATCTGATACAACAGAAAATCCAAAACCAGCTGATATACAGGATAATAAAGAATCTTCTGAAACATCAAGTAATAAAAAGACAGATTCTAAAGAAAATGCTTTAAGTCCGGAAACAGGAGATCAGGAAAATTTATCACTTTGGTTTGCTCTAATTGTTATATCTTATTTTGGGGTGGCAACATGCATAATGTATGAAAAAAAACATAGAAGAAACAGAAAATAAAATATCAACGGGTGAGATTTGAAATTTTTCATAAAGCAGTAACAGATTAATTTGTTAAACTGTGGAAACTCAAGTATTTTGCCCCTTGACATTTGGCATAATATTTGTTATTCTATTTTAGCGTGTTGACGCGGAACTAAATAACACCGATTGGTAAAATGTGTTTTTTAGGCATTGGAGATGTACTCAAGTGGCTGAAGAGGCGCCCCTGCTAAGGGTGTAGGTCGTTCGCGCGGCGCGAGGGTTCAAATCCCTCCATCTCCGTTTGTAGATTGCGGATGGAATATAAAAATAAGTCTTGACTTGATTGGAAATATTTCATATAATCTACTTTGCGTTTAGATAGAAATTGATAAATGCTCTATCATCATTCCTACGGAATGACGATATATTCCTCGATAGCTCAATGGTAGAGCACTCGGCTGTTAACCGAGTTGTTGTAGGTTCGAGCCCTACTCGGGGAGTTTAAGGCGTGATAGCCAAGTGGTAAGGCAGAGGTCTGCAACACCTTCACCGCCGGTTCAAATCCGGCTCGCGCCTCTCTTAAATCCTTGATACAAGATGTATCAGGGATTTTTTCATTTTTGTGAAATCTCTGTGAAAGCCATTGACGGAGTCAGCCCGCGTGTTAAAATACTTGACAATTCGAGAAAGTGAAGAAGAATAATGGATATCAGGATTGGATATAGTTATGGAGGATGCTTATGAGACAGAAATTGATGGATTTTATGCGCGGTAGAAATGGAACAGATCAGCTATCCATGTGTATGATGTGGGCGGCTTGTTTCTTAGTTTTTATAGATGTGTTTGTAAGAAGTAATATACTCAGCACGATTGCATTTGTGACCTTTGCATTTGCATATTTCCGTGTGTTCTCCAGAAATATTGGAAAACGTCGGGAAGAGAATACATGGTTCTTGAATAAGACGTATAAACTACGCATGTGGGGACGGAAAGAGAAAAGCCACATGACGATGCGCAAGACGCATCATATCTACCGTTGCCCGGAGTGTAAGCAGAAGATCCGTGTTCCACGCGGAAAAGGAAAGATTGAGATACGGTGTCCAAAATGCAGCGCACGGTTTATAAAGAATAGTTAGCAAGTGTAACAGGATTCGGAGGTAGGACGATGTTTGGATATGTGACGGTGAACAAGCCGGAAATGAAAGTCAAAGATTACGAGCGGTATCGCATGTATTATTGTGGTGTCTGTCATGCACTCCGAAATACGGATGGTGCAATGGGACAGATGTCACTCACTTATGATTCGACGTTCGCCGCGGTTCTTCTGACCGCTTTATATGAACCGGATACGAAGATGAAGGAAGCAACATGCATGGTGCATCCGGTTGGAAAGAAAAAATATCTGGAGAATGAGATCATACAGTATATTGCGGATATGAATCTTATTCTGACCTATTACAAATGCCTCGATGACTGGGAGGATGACCGGAAATTTACCAGACTTTGTTACAGCAGTTTTATACGGAAACGTGTGCGAAAGATCGGGCAGGTCTATCCGGAGAAGCTGGCGAAGATCCGGGAGTCTCTGCGGACATTATCTGCCTGTGAGAGAAAGAATGTGACGAATCTGGATTTGCTTGCCGGAACCTTTGGTGATATCATGGCAGAGATTCTTGCATATAAGTCGACACGCGGGATTGACTGGTCGGAGGAGCTGCGGAGACTCGGTTACCAGCTTGGTAAATTTATCTATATTCTTGACGCATACGATGACGTGCAGGAGGATATCGAGAAGAACCGGTTCAATCCCTTAAAGGAGTTATACCATGAGCTGTCGAAAGAGCAGTTCGACAGTTACGTGAAGGAAATCCTCATGATGATCGCCACCGATATGGCGAAAATCTATGAGTGTCTGCCAATTGTCGAAGAGACAGCCATCCTCCGCAACATTATCTATTCCGGAATCTGGGTAAGGTTCATGACGAAACAAAATGACACAGAAAATAAGTAATTTGTGAAACATTTCATAGAAGTGGATAGAGTTTGCACATGAAACATAATTCTTAAGCAGACCGTTGAAGCACGCTGGTACTTAATGAATGGCAAACTTGTTTGTCATGAATTTAGTACCATTGCGTGATGAACCGAGCGGGAGCGCGTCTGCGTAGAATATGTTTCATGTGTAAACTGTACCACAGATGTATATATGTTTCACAGTTACTGATTGAGAAAGGAATTAGTATGAAAGATCCTTATGAAGTTCTGGGGCTTCCACATGGCGCCTCGGAAGAAGAAGTGAAAAAAGCATATCGAAATCTGAGCCGGAAATACCACCCGGATGCCAATATCAACAATCCAAACGCGGCACAGGCAGAAGAAAAGTTCAAGGAAGTGCAGGCGGCATATAAGAGTATCATGGACGGAAATACGGGTTCCTCGTATGGCAGCAGCTATGGCGGGTTCGATGGATTTGGCGGGTTTGGTTCGGATGCATTCCGTCGTGCCAGAAATGAAGGTGGCGGTATGAGTCAGGATGAATCCCACCTTGCCGCGGCGCAGAATTTCATCATGAACCGGATGTTTACAGAGGCACTTCGTACGCTGGAGGATATAGATGACCGGACAGGCAGATGGTATTATCTAAGTGCGGTTGCAAACTTAGGAGCAGGGAATCAGGCAACAGCGATGGAACATATCGACCGTGCGATCTCGATGGAACCGAACAACATGGAATACAAACAGATGAAGCAGCGGATGCAGGGCGGCAGCAACTGGTATGTGCAGCGAGGCACGGGATATGGAATGCCAGATGTGCGTTCCGATAACTGGTGCATGGATATGTGCCTGTTAAATGTGCTCTGTAATTGCTGCACGCCGTGTTGATAATGAAGTTTAAGGGGAGAAACAATGGAGAAAATCATTTTAGCATCACAGTCGCCACGCAGACAGGAGATCCTGTCGCTGGGTGGATATGAATATGAGGTGTGCGTATCTTCCGCAGAGGAGCAGATTCCACCGGAAGAATTGGAGAATCTGACACCGCAGGAACTGGTCGAAAAACTGGCGCGTGTGAAAGCAGAAGATGTGTACCGCAGAAGCTGCAGTAAGTCTGCGGTGGACGCCGAAAATTTTATGGAATCATCGGCGGAGAATACCAGACAGGCAGCCGGAGATCCGGTGGAAGAAATCACGGTGATCGGTGCCGATACTGTCGTTGCTGTCGATGGATGTGTGCTAGGAAAACCAAAGACAGAGGATGAGGCAGAACAAATGCTTTCGCGGTTGTCCGGGCGGACACATGACGTATTTACTGGTGTGTGTATCCTGTGGACAAATCCGGATACGCCTGCGGAGATACAGGGAAATACCTTCCACTGTCACACGAAGGTGACATTTTATCCGATGACGGAGGAAGAAATCGACAACTACGTCGCTACGGGCGACTGCATGGATAAGGCAGGTGCCTATGGGATTCAGAGTGGAGCCGCGAAGTATATCCAGGGTATTGAAGGGGATTATCTGAACGTGGTTGGACTTCCTTTGTCAAAAATTTATCACGTTTTGCGCGAGAAATTAACAAATCTCACAATAAAAAAATGAATGAAAATGAATGAAAATAAACGGGAATAAAGAAAATAGACGAAAACATGGTTATTATGACTAAAAACGAAATTAAAATTTGTCTATTCTGCCGTTGAAAAAATATTTAAGCAACAAGTTGGGTTGTTGCTTGATTTTCGCAAAACAACGTCGTAGCTTCGTACAGGGGGAAGGGATACGGAGTGTGATGTTGCAATATACACGTGAGCATCAGAGCTCGAAGTTATGTGAAGGTCTTGTTACGTGTAGCAGTGGTATTTCCTTATGTGACAAAAGAGAGGGTGTTACATAAGGGAATATCATCCAAGGTGGTTACGAAAAGAGGTTGCCTGGCAGCCTCTTTTTTCTTGCAGAGAAAAGCATGGACGGGTATAATAAAATTATGTATGGCAAAATTTAGAGGGAAAGCAGGACATAAATATGTTGGGATTTCACACGGTAAAAGTAAAAGAGAATAGCCGGCGGATGTTTGATCTGTGTATGCGGCGTGCACAGAGTATTGGGCGTGCAGATTATGTCCGTACAGGCGGACGTATGGATCTGGCGCACCCCTTCCGTACAGATATGCTGCATTTTCTGATTTATCTGGCATATTCTGATGGAACAATCAATAAGGAAGAAATCAAATATATCAATCTGTTGTTCGGAACTCAGTTTGATGAGAAGATGATCCGGGATTATGCGGATCGGTGGGGACTGCGTTCGGAGAGTATCCGCGATCATGCACCGCGGTCGTTAAATTCATTTGTACGCTCAAATATTGGCGGAGAAACCGGAGAGATCTCCGATAATTATTATGATCTGGTGCAGCTGTATGTTACGACCTTCAACTATATTGGAAATGATCTGATCGCATGTAACGAGGAAGTGGCAAATTCAGAAGTGCAGGCACTTTCCTCGTATATTGAGCTGATCACACAGGAGATTGACCGCGTGCGCGGCGATATGCAGGAGTATAAACCGACAATCGCATTTAAGCCGGGAAGCAAGGTGAAGCAGGAAGAGACACCGGATTATTCGTACTGGTCCGATACGCTGGAGACAAGACGGACGAAGATCTCCGCACCGGAGCATCCGGCAGATGATGTACCAACAGTGAGAGAAGACAGGGATAATCGCGGGAAGACAGATGAATCGGAGAATGTCCAGACATCTGATACGGTAGAAGCGGGACAGACATTCCGCATGCGGGAGGAGCAGCCAGCCGTACAGACATTGCAGGACCAGAAGGAACGCAAGAAAGAGTTTAACACAGAGATCGATATACAGACGCTGCTTAAACAGCTGAATGACCTGACCGGTATGCAGAGTGTGAAGACCGAGATCAATAACATGATCAACCTTCTGAAGATCTGCAAGATTCGTCAGGAAAATGGATTGCAGACACCGCCGGTTACGAATCATATGGTGTTCCTTGGCAATCCCGGAACCGGTAAGACAACCGTGGCGAGAATTCTTGCGAAGATTTATCATGGACTTGGCGTGCTCTCCAAAGGACATCTGGTGGAGGTAGACCGGTCGGGTTTAGTTGCCGGATATATGGGACAGACGAGTGAGAAGGTTACAGAAGTGATTGAGAAAGCCAAGGGCGGCATTTTATTTATTGATGAGGCGTATGCCCTTGCAAATGGGCAGCAGGGTGATTTCGGACAGGAGGCAATCGACATCCTGAACAAAGCGATGGAAGATAACCGGGATGATCTGATCGTCATTGCAGCCGGATATCATGATGAGATGCAGGATTTCTTAGATGCGAATCCGGGACTTCGTTCGCGATTTAACCGGACAATCGAATTTCCGAATTACGATGCAGCAGAGCTGTTGGAGATTATGACCAACCGGGCAAAATCACTCGATTATACATTGACGGACGACGCGGTGCAATATGTACAGGATACATTTACAAAGATACTTGCATGCCCGCCGGAGAATTTCGGTAATGCGCGTTCGGTGCGTAATTATCTGGATCGTGTGATCCATAATCAGGCAAACCGTCTGATTGCGGAAAATAATTTTAAAGAGGAAGATCTGACGAAGCTTACGCTTGCGGATGTACAGTCAGAGACATTGGAATAGTATGCATAAACAGTGGATCAAGGATGGGTTAAGTGAATATCTGGGCGATGCGCATGCGATATGGCATATGCCGGGGCACAAGCGGAAAGCGTGCTATGGAGATTTTCAGGATGCGTTTCTCGCATGGGATGTCACCGAGGTGCCGGGGACGGATGATTTGTATCTGCCGGAAGGCTTTATCGGAGATTCACTTGCCATGCTGAAGGAGATTTATCAGACCTGTGGCACGTATTACGTGGTAAATGGTGCGACAGGAGGAATTTTACGGCAATCGCGGCATGCACGAAGCCGGGCGATGCAATCCTGATCGCAAAAAACTGTCACAAATCCGTTTACAATGCGGCAGCGATGCTGCAGCGGCAGACAATCTATGTGGAGCCGACATGGAAGAAGGAGGCAGCAGATACCGCTGCATTTACCTCGTTTATAGATGGATATATTGATGCGGATGATGTTGAAGCACTCTGTGCGGCGCATCCGGAGATTGCGGCGGTTGTAGTGACGTCGCCGACGTATGAGGGCGTGATATCAGACATTGCACGGATTGCGCGTGTGGCACATGCACATCATGTCCGGGTGATCGTGGATGAAGCACATGGGGCGCATCTGCCATTTTTAAAACCGGAATATTCTGCAATCCGCATGGGCGCGGATGTTGTCGTACAAAGTCTGCACAAGACACTTCCGGCGATGACGCAGACAGCGGTGCTCCATGTCTGTACGGAAGAACTGGTGAAGCCGGTGGAGCAGGCGTTGGAGATATTCTTAAGTTCTTCACCATCGTATATTTTCATGTTAAATATGGAAGCAGCAATCTGCTATATGGCAGATCATGGTTTCACGGAATATGAAATCTATTTGCAGAAATTCCGGGAGAATTGTGCGAAGCTTACGCAGATTTCATTGATAGAGAAAGAAGCGGTATGTGCGGCAGGTGCATATGGATATGATGAGACAAGGCTTGTATATTCTGCATCTGTGCCGGGACCGGAGCTGCTTGTGATGCTTGCGGACAAAGGGGATGTCGTCTGCGAGATGGCGGGCAGAAAGCATGTGGTACTGATCTCGACGGTGCGGGACAGTCAGGAAGATTTTGACCGGTTATACCGGGCACTGCAGATGTGCGATGCTGCTCTGATGAAAGAAGGGGAGCATGGGAAAAAGCGATGTGATGGACAGGCAGTATTACGAAAGCTGGTGGGAACGCGGGCGAAAACACCGATCTATGTATATCCACCCGGCAGCTATATTGTGAATACCGGGGAACTTATCACGGCAGACACTGTGGAGAAGATTTACGCATATCAGGCAGCGGGACTGCATATCCGGGGCATTTAGAAAACAGGGGGATGAATGATGAAACAGGAGAAACGATATGAATGTATTGATATGTGATGATGAAAGACGTGACCTGCAGATGGTTCGGCTGCATGTGGAGCAGTTCAGCAAGGATCAGCAGATCGATGTGAGTATTTATACGCTATGGAATCCAAAATCTTCAGCAGAGATTATGGCATTGGCGGAGAAACATGAGATGGATGTTGTTTTTCTGGATATTGATATGCCGCATATATCGGGCGATGCGATTGCCAGTGCACTGACGGAAAAGTATCCGTCAATCCAGATCATATTTTTTACGAACCGGGGTGAGATGGTTTATGACATGCTCAAATATAGACCATTCCGGTTTATACAAAAGGCAGAACCATGGAAGATTGACACGGCATTGATGAACCTGTCGAAACAGATGATGACGGATGGGCATATCCTGATCGAAAAAGCAAAAAATGAAGTGACGGATGCCACTGCGGGAGAAATCATGTATATTGAGGCAGCCAAACATCAGATTATCTATCATTTAGAGGGAGAAGTGATCGTCTCAAAGGGGAGCATGGCTAAGATCGAGAAGGAGCTGTGGGAATATGGCTTTATACGTGTGCATGTCGCGTATGTGGTGAACATACGGTACATCAAGCAGATAGGCAGGAAAGAACTGCTTTTGCTGGATGGAACGGTATTGCCAATCAGTGGAAGCTATAAGGAAGAGACGATGAAGAATTATAAAATGTTACTGGAGCGGATCAAGTATGGAGAGTCTCATTGAAATATTTGCAAATACATTGGATGCTATATTAGGTATCGTGTTTCTCACGATGATACTTGGCAAAAAGAAGAACATGTCAAACTGGCTGTTCGTCGTACTGGCGTTGATCGTCCCTGTTGTAAATGATATTTTACAGAGGGTGTTTCCAGACAGTCCGGAGAACAATATAGTCTATATTTTGCTTACCATATTCTTTGGCTTTGTGTGTACGAATGGGAAACTCTCGGAGAAGATTATCTATGTTGCGATCTGGAACATTCTGCTTATGGCATGCGGGCTGATTTTTGCATCTGTTTATGTGTATGTCGTGCGTGGAACGAACGGTATGGAATGGGAGATGAATACGATACAGCGGCTGCATTATATCATGGGTTCGAAGCTGAACCTGATTCTGTGTACGCTTCTGGTTATGGTAATCCTGAAGAAGACAAAGATGAAATCCGCAATGCCGGTTATGAATGCCGTCGTGTTCGTGATCAGTATTTTGATCGGCATAATCCTGGATATTATGCTGGACTATCCGTATCTTGACAAAAAGGGAAAGATTGCGATCGGCATTGCGATGGTCGGAATTCTGGCAATCAATGTGTTTGTCTATGTCGCAACATATCAATTAAATAAAAGCCAGGAGCTACTGATGGAAAATCAGCTTCTCCGTATGTCGCAGGAAGAGCAGAAGGAGGGAATGGAGCGCATGATGCGTCTGCAGGAGAAGAACCGGATGCTCCGGCATGACCTGCGTCATTATTTCACACTCTTTCAGGAAATGCTGGCAAATGGAAATATGGAAGAAGCACAGAAATATGTGGAGGATGTCTTAAATACGAAGTTACAGCCGGAAGGTGTCTATATGACCGGTGATGAGATCTTAGATGCCGTGCTCAATCATTGCGATGGAATCTGCAGGCAGAAACAGATCACATTCCGGACGGAGATCAGTGCACATTTGCCAGAAGGACAGATGGAGTTTGCGATTGCACTGCTGAATTTGTTGGAGAATGCAATCGAAGCAGAGGAATTGGAGGAGGACAAGCTGATCGAATTGCAGATTTACGAGAGTGCAGGTCTGCTGTTGGTAACTGTACGAAACCGGATCAGCCAGTCGGTTATGGAGAGTAACCCGGAGCTTCGCACGCGGAAGGCGGATGCGAGTCTGCACGGACTCGGAAGAAAGAGTGTGAAGAAGCTGATCCGGGATATGGAAGGTTCCTTCTATGAGGAAGAACGAAACGGATTTTTTATCTCGAATATTGTCGTATAGAGTCGAAAAAGTAAAAAGTATGCTCAAAAAACGACCAACTTTGCCAGATGGGTTGTAAAATGTGGAAAATCAGGTATTGTAGTAGCAGGAAATGAAGTGAGGAGGAAGTCCATGGAACGTCTTGCATATGCAATCACAGATTATCTGCTGCGAAGAGATGTGATCCAGAAAGAAGACTATGATATCTATGTATATGGATATGCGGTGTTTCTTGAACAGATGTGTCAGGTGATCGGCTTTATTCTGCTTGGGATAGTCACGAAGAACCTGTTACAGACTGCATTGTTTTTGGGAACATTTTACCTGATTCGCAGTGCTTTCGGTGGGTATCATGCAGAGACGTCGCTGGTCTGTATGCTTGTCAGCTATGGTGGCTGGGGTGTGGTCATGATACTTTCCCGGTACATGGAAGCATACCTAAAAGTACCGGCCGTGCTTTGGATTGTGCTTGCCGCAGATCTATGTGTATTTGCGACACTTGGTCCGGTTGCACATGCAAATAAGCCGCTGAATGCAGAGCAGAAACGGCGGAACAAACGAAACGGATTTCTCGTTTTAGGGATTGGCTCTTTGCTGGCATTTCTTTGGAGATCATGTGTGATTGTTGGCACTGTGTATATTGGAACTGTAACCTTTGTAGCAGTGTTAGCAATGATAGGAAAAAGAAAGGTAGGTACAAAGTATGAAGAAGATTGAGAAACTCGTAGCAAAGATTGGTTACAACACTGCAAAGAAGACTGTAAATAGCGCATCTGCATGGCACAGCCATCAGGTAAAGGAGCCGGCAGCAGCACGCGCAAGCCTGCTCAAGGAAGCTTCTAAGTAAGAAACGCGCAGAGAAGAAAGGGTAGATGTTCAGGTGCATCTGCCCTTTCTTTTCGTTTGCATTTTAAAAACTGGTATGATAGAATAAGGCAACTGTGTAAAATGGGAGGACACAGAACTCGAAAGGTAAGAACCTTAGCGCCTGGTCCTGAGGGGACGGAAAAAACTCAGGATGACGAGGAGAAACGTGATCGAAAGATTCGGCGGATGCGTTTCCGCACAAGCTGAGTGCGTATACAGAAAAAAATATGTGGGTAACTGCAAAACAAAGTTCTGTAATCAGCGTGAAAGACATAGAAAATTAAAAATAGAATAGAGGTAGATATTATGTGTGGAATTATTGGTTTTACGGGGAATGAACCAGCGAAGGATATTATCATCGGCGGCTTGGAACGATTGGAGTACCGGGGATATGACAGCGCAGGATTAGCACTTTTGTCGAACGGACAGATTCAGGTGCGTAAGCGTACCGGAAAGGTAGAGGAGTTACGGAAGCTCTGCGAGGCAGAGAAAATGCCTGCTACCTGTGGAATCGGTCATACAAGATGGGCGACCCATGGTGGGGTAACGGACGTGAATGCACACCCACACCGTGTCGGAAAGGTCGTACTGATCCACAATGGTATTATCGAGAATTACCGTCAGATCGTGACAGAGTACGGACTTGCAGATCAGCTCGTATCAGAGACAGATTCTGAGGTTGTTGCAGCACTCTTGAACAAATTTTACGAGGGAGATCCGGTCAAGGCAATCAAGAAGACAGTGAAGGTATTGTCCGGTGCATTTGCACTCTGTATTATGTTCCAGGATATTCCGGATACGATCTATGCGATCCGGAATGTAAGTCCGATGGTAGCAACGTCCTGTGAGAGAGGTTCGGTGATTGCTTCCGATCTGACTGCACTGATTGAGTTCTCGAAGGAGTATTTTGTCGTACCGGAGTATCACATCCTGACACTGAAAAAGGACGGCATTGACATTCAGGATCTGAAGGGAAACAAAGTGACGCCACAGATGCTGACTGTGAACTGGGATATCACAAGTGCGCAGAAGGGTGGTTATCCATTTTTCATGCTGAAAGAGATCTATGAGCAGCCGGATGCAATCCGCAACACGATCGCACCACGTATCAATCAGGAACTTCCGGATTTCACGGAGGACGGAATTGACGACGAGATATTTAAGAACTGCAAGCGTATTTCTATCGTAGCCTGTGGTACAGCGATGCATGCAGGTATGGTTGGAAAGCATCTGATCGAGAAGAAGCTCCGGATTCCGGTGCATGTAGACTGTGCATCGGAGTTCCGGTACAAAGATCCAATCATCGACGAAGATACATTAACAATCGTACTTTCTCAGTCAGGTGAGACGATTGACACATTAGAGGCGTTGAAGCTTGCGAAAAAACGCGGTTCCAAGGTGCTTTCTATCGTCAATGTAAAGGGAAGCACGATCGCAAGAGAGAGCGATTATGTACTGTATACGCATGCAGGTCCGGAAATCGCAGTTGCATCGACAAAGGCATACACCGTACAGGTAGCAGCGATGTATCTGATCGCATGCCGGATCGGACTGGTAAAGGGACTTATCACAGAGCATGACGCAAAACGCTTCATGACAAAGCTTACAAATGCGTCGAATATCGTAGAGGAAACATTAAAATGTGCGGATGATATCAAACGTGTGGCAGATCACATCAAGTTTGCAACGGATACGTTCTATATCGGAAGAGGACTCGATTATACGATGAGCCTGGAGGCTGCGCTGAAGTTAAAGGAGATTTCTTATGTGCATGCAGAAGCATATGCGGCAGGCGAGCTGAAGCATGGAACGATCGCACTGATCTCGGAGAATGTACCGGTCATCGCACTGGCAACCCAGGAGGATGTCTATGCGAAAATCATCTCGAATATCCGGGAAGTAAAGGCGAGAGGTGCATACGTTGTACTTGTCAGCATGGATGAGGCAGTGAATGATCCAAGCATCTGTGACCAGCACATCCGTCTTCCGAAGATGGATAGTGAGTTTACATCCTTTGCAACCGCGGTTGTATTGCAGCTGGTTGCATATTACACATCGGAAGCAAAGGGGCTGGATGTGGATAAGCCGAGAAATCTGGCAAAATCCGTAACCGTA
>ERZ808270.999-NODE-999-length-13606-cov-5.693381_pt1 | contig 13606 bp, 7 predicted proteins | sample MGYA00521082_ERZ808270 | MGnify/ENA primary metagenome ERZ808270 (study PRJEB31516, sample SAMN03275594) | gut metagenome | biome: mammalia-associated habitat; material: feces | host: Papio cynocephalus | place: Kenya | collected 2012-07-27 ...
GCAAAATTCCGACTTTATACAAGGTTATACAATACGGCTTGTATGGGATGCTTACACTATATTATTCCCTTATGGAGCGAACTAAGCAACAAAAGCAAGGAACAATTGATTCCGAAAGAATTAATGCCTTATACATTGTATTTATTAATGAAGCCGGCGCAAAGATGCGTCGGCTTCATTAATAACCAAACTGGTAAGACAAATTTACTTATTCAAATACTTGTCAATAGCCTCTGCAGCCTTACGACCACCTGCTATACAACGAACTACAAGACTTGCGCCCGTTGCAGCATCACCAGCTACAAACACATTCTCTGGGAATTCTGGTTGTTGTGGGCGCAAGAAGCCCATGGCTAAGAACACAATGTCGCATTCTATAATTTCCTTTTTTCCTGTAGGCTTCATAATAGGACGACCACCATCAGGATTAGGAAGCCATTCTACTTCTTCTACCTCAGCACCACAAACATGGCCTTTTCCATTGTCAATGAACTTATTCGTTGTAAGTAGCCAACGGCGTTCGCAACCTTCTTCATGACTTGAAGAAGTCTTAAGCACCACAGGCCATTGTGGCCAAGGCGTTTTAGGATTAGAACCAACTGGAGGCTTCGGCATGATTTCTATCTGCGTAACACTTACAGAGCCTTGTCTGTGAGATGTACCGATACAGTCGGAACCCGTATCACCACCACCAATCACGAGTACACGCTTCCCTTTAGCCGTCACACGATGCGCAGCATCAAAGGTCTGCCCGGCAAGAACTCTATTTTGCTGACTGAGCAATTCCAAAGCGAAGTGTACACCTTTGAGTTCACGTCCAGGCACTTTTAAGTCTCTTGCCTGCGGAGTTCCACTACAAATACAATAAGCATCAAAGCCCTCAGGAAGTTTCGTGACGTCAATAGGGCTATTCACTTTAAAAGTGATGCCCTCAGCTTCCATTATCTTTACACGACGATCAATTACCGTCTTTTGAAGCTTGAAGTTAGGAATACCGAAACGAAGAAGTCCACCCACGTATTCGTGCTGTTCGAAAACAGTAACATCATAGCCTCTATGATTCAACTGATTTGCTGCAGCCAACCCCGCGGGTCCTGATCCGATAACAGCAACACGCTTCCCATTACGTTCGAATTGGCGTGGCTGAATATATCCCTCACGGAAAGCAGCTTCAATAACAGAGCATTCGTCCTCACGAATAGTGACGGGAGAGTTCATGGAAAGTTTCAGCACGCAACTTTTCTCGCAAAGCGCGGGACAAATACGCCCCGTAAACTCAGGAAAGTCGTTCGTTGCAGTAAGTATTTCATAAGCCATTCGCCATTCGCCCTTGTAGATAGCATCCTGAAATTCAGGAGGACGATTGCCCAATGGACAAGCCCAATGACAAAAAGGAACGCCACAATCCATGCAGCGAGATGCTTGCAGGCGTCGATCACTCGTATTAAGCGTCTGCTCCACTTCGCCGAAGTCGGCTATTCTCTCATGAATGGGGCGATAGCCTGCTTCATGACGAGGTATGGTAAGGAAAGCTTTAGGATCTCCCATAATATATATCTTGTTTGGAAAGTCTTTATTGTTAGATGATTTGATGTCTATGCGTGCAAGAGGGTATTGGGAGTTAGAAGGAGGAAAAGGAAGATTATGAGATGAAAGATAGCTTTGCAGCCTAAGATCTCAAAATAGCATTCCTTCTAAACTCCAAACTCCCTTAGTAGTCTCTCTGTACTTCAGCTATCTTTTGCTGAAGTTTGCGCATTTGCTCTTCTGCAAGCACACGCTTATATTCAATCGGAGTCACCTGGATGAAGTCATCAACATAATGATTCCAATCATCGAGCATAGTACGTGCAAGTTGAGAACCCGTATAGAGATAGTGCTGGCGGATGAGTTCGTGAAGTTCCTTTCGCGAAGCAGAATCTTCTATAAGAGAAAGTTCCACCATTTCCATATTACAGAAATAGTCGAAGTTGTGGTTCTTGTCCCATACATAGGCTATACCACCGCTCATACCTGCAGCAAAGTTACGACCAGTTTCACCAAGTACTACTACTCGTCCACCCGTCATGTACTCACAGCAGTGGTCTCCCACTCCTTCTACTACAGCTATAGCTCCAGAATTTCTCACAGCAAAGCGCTCGCCTACTGCACCATTGATGTAAACCTCACCACTCGTTGCGCCATAGAGCAAAGTATTGCCGGCGATGGTGTTTTCTTCAGCATTGAAGTTGGAGCGCACAGGAGGCATCACAGCTATACGACCACCACTCAGTGCTTTTCCTAAATAGTCATTGGCCTCACCTTCAAGTTTAAAGCTAATACCCTTCGTAAGGAAAGCGCCAAAACTCTGACCAGCTGAGCCTTTAAACTTTACATTGATTGTTTCATCGGGAAGTCCCTTTTGGCCATACTTATAAGCTACAGCGCCCGAAAGCATAGCACCTACCGAACGATCCGTGTTAGCAATTGCATATTCAAGAGATACATCCTTCTGGTTCTCAATAGCAGGTGCAGCGTCTTTTACGATGGTTGTATCGAGCACAGAGTCAATATCATGCTTCTGGTTCGTAGTGTGTCGGATAGAAGAGCCATTATCTACTCTGTGAAGCAGACGACTGAAGTCGAGCAACGAAGCCTTACTGCCTTGTTCTGTTTCTTTCAGCGTAATCAGATCCGTACGCCCCACAATATCGTTGAAGTGACGGAATCCCATTTCTGCCAAATACTCACGTACTTCTTGCGCAAGGAAACGGAAGTAATTAACCACATACTCATAGTGACCACGGAAATGCTCACGAAGTTCTGGATTCTGCGTAGCCACACCTACAGGACATGTATTTGCATGACACTTACGCATCATCACACATCCCAATACGATGAGCACCGTCGTACCGAAACCAAACTCTTCTGCCCCGAGCAGAGCCATTGAGATGACGTCGCGTCCTGTCTTTATCTGACCATCCGTCTGCAAACGTACTTGTCCACGAAGTCCATTCAGTACAAGCGTCTGCTGCGTCTCAGACAGGCCTATTTCAGGAGAAATACCAGCATAGCGCATAGACGAAGCAGGCGAAGCACCTGTACCACCTTCTGCACCTGATATGACAATTAAGTCGGCTTTTGCCTTTGCTACACCCGCAGCAATTGTACCTACACCGCTTTCTGCTACCAGCTTCACACTGATACTTGCTCTCGGATTGACATTCTTAAGATCGAAGATCAACTGTGCAAGGTCTTCAATGGAGTAAATATCATGATGAGGCGGAGGAGATATCAAGGAAATACCAGGAATAGAGTGACGAGTCTTGGCAATGATCTGATTGACTTTATAGCCAGGAAGTTGTCCGCCCTCACCCGGTTTTGCACCTTGTGCTACTTTAATCTGTATTTCCTCTGCATTAACAAGATATTCTGTAGTCACACCAAAGCGACCTGATGCAATCTGTTTAGTCTTGCTTGAGAGTGATATACCATCAAAAGTTTCATGGAATCGTTCGTTATCTTCACCACCCTCACCCGTATTACTGCGAGTGCCGAGTTTGTTCATTGCCAGAGCTAATGCTTCATGAGCTTCCTTACTGATTGCACCAAACGACATGGCACCCGTAACGAAATGCTTTACGATATCATCAACCGATTCTACCTCTTCTACTGGTATGGGATTTTTCTTAAACTCAAAGAAATCGCGTAAGAAGATTGGGGCAGGCTTATTGTCTACCAAGCCTGTAAACTCCTTAAACTTCTTGTAACTTCCCAAACGGGTAGCAAGTTGTAGAGTAGAGATTGTTTCAGGATTCCAAGCATGTTTCTCACCATCTTTTCTATAGCTGAACAAGCCTTGATGAGGCAGTAATCCTTCCAATTCACGATCAGCATAGCAAGGTTCATATCCTTCATCGTGGAAACGCTTATAATCACGTGCAATTTCTGCCAAATGGATACCACCAATAGTACTTGAAGCAGTGCCAAAGTAGCTACGAAGGAGTTCTTCACTCAAACCTATAGCTTCAAAGATCTGAGCTCCACGATAAGAGCGAAGTGTACTAATGCCCATCTTAGAAAGCACTTTATACAAGCCCTTACAGATAGCCTTAATATAGTTCTTTTCAGCCGTTTCATAGTTCATCTGCACTTCACCTCTCTTTACAAGGTCATCCAGCACAGCGAATGCCATATAAGGATTGATAGCGCTTGCGCCATAACCTATCAAGAGAGCTGCATGCATCACTTCACGCACTTCACCACTCTCCACGAGCAGAGCTGTTTCCATGCGCTTCTGCACAGAGATGAGGTAATGATGTACTGCGCTCACAGCGAGCAATGAAGGAATTGCAGCATGCTTTTCATCCACGCCACGATCGGAAAGAATGATATAATTTACGCCATCATTAACGCTCTGTTCTGCCATCTTACAGAGGTTATCAAGTGCCTCTTTAAGTCCTTCAGCACCCTTCTCCACCTCAAAGAGCATGGGGAGTTTTATCGTGTTGAAGCCTTTATAGCGTATATTACAAAGGATATCAAGCTGACGATTAGTCAAGATCGGCTGTGGCAGACGCACCATCTTACAGTGGCTCTCATTGGGAGAAAGGATATTCACACCCACAGCACCCACATATTCTGTGAGCGACATAACCAACTCTTCACGTATCGGGTCAATAGCAGGATTGGTCACTTGTGCAAACTGCTGGCGGAAGAAGTTGAATAAGAGTTGTGGACGATCCGAAAGCACTGCCAAAGGCGTATCATTACCCATGGAAGCAATGGGTTCAACACCCTTATTGGCCATCGGAGCTATAGTGCGTTCTACATCTTCACGAGTGTAGCCAAACACGCGGAGTTTCTTATCATAATCCTCCACGCTATTTTCTACCTTACGTCCGCTCTTAAGCGCATCAAGTTCTATGCGGTTGGCCGAAAGCCACTGACGATAAGGATATGCGCCAGCGAGTTGTTCTTTAAGTTCTTTATCATAGTATACCTTGCCCTCTTGCGTGTCGATAAGAAGGATTTTTCCAGGCTGAAGGCGTCCCTTTTCCTTTATATCTCCAGCTTCGAAACTTATCACACCAGCTTCCGAAGCCACAACCATCATATCATTTTTGGTAACAAGATAACGAGCCGGTCGCAGTCCGTTTCTATCGAGCATACCACCAGCATAACGTCCATCGCTAAATAACAAAGCGGCTGGTCCATCCCATGGTTCCATAAGGATAGAGTGATATTCGTAAAATGCCTTCAGATCTTCTGAAATAGGATTCTTATCATTAAAGCTCTCAGGCACAAGCATTGCCATTGCATGTGGCAAACTCAAGCCCGACATAACGAGGAATTCCAATACATTATCAAGCGAAGCGGAATCGCTCATGCCTGGTTGAATGATAGGACGTATATCCTTTGTGTCGCCCAATGCTTCGGTAGAGAGTACTGACTCACGAGCTTCCATCCACGCACGATTACCACGTATGGTATTGATCTCGCCATTATGTGCTAACAATCGGAAAGGTTGAGCAAGTCCCCAAGTAGGGAACGTATTAGTGGAGAAACGTGAATGCACGATGGCCAATCCACTGGTGAAGTAAGGCTGAGTCAAATCAGGATAATACTCTCGCAACTGAGTAGAGGAGAGCATACCTTTATACACAATATTCTTTGAAGAAAGAGAGCAGATGTAGAAGTCTTTATCCTTTACGCCACGCTCTATTCTCTTACGCACCAAATAGAGTTTACGTTCCAGATCTTCGGGATTTCCTCCCGTTACGAACACCTGCTTAATGTCGGGTTCAGCAGCCAATGCATCTTTACCCAATATATCAGAACATACAGGCACAGCGCGAACGTGCATCAATGAGAGCCCCTCGCGTTCTACCTCTTCTATAATAGTCTTAAATATAGCAGTCTGACGCGCTTCATCCTTGGGCAAAAACACAAGTCCTGTACCATAATGTCCTTTTTCTGGCACGGGAATACCCTGAAGCAGTATAAACTCATGGGGAATCTGCAGCAGAATACCTGCACCATCACCCGTCTTATTATCCGCACCTTCTGCGCCACGGTGCTTCATGTTCTCGAGGACCTTCAAGGCCGAATCTACAAGCTCATGACTTTTATTGCCGTGAATGTTGACGATCATGCCCACACCACAAGCGTCGTGCTCATAGTCTGAATGATAGAGCCCTTTGCCAATTGTTTTTTCTAATTGCATAGTGTCCTTGTGTTGTTAATATGCTTGTTGAATTACTTTATTGATTGCAAAAATACAATTTCCCTTTCATATTTCACACAAAAGAGTAAGAAAAATTGCTTTATTGCTAAAATAATATTCTTTTCTTTGCAATTTGTCATATTCTCCTACCGATTTGCTTACCAATGACACACAGTAAAGCTTTTACTTGAAGCTTAGATAAGAATAAGGAGATGACATCGCACAGTCCATGAGCCATCCTTTGAGCATCCTGCGAGAAGTGTGCGGTGTATACACACCTATTATATATAGGAGGCACGCATCAAATGATTCATAAGAGCATCAGCGAGGCATCACCTCACCATCCTTTACATCAAACAATTTATAATCGCGCTTAGTAGTGGCGAGCACACGGTCCAAGTGGTCTTGGCGAGTATCAGTAATAAATATTTGGCCAAAGTCTTGACCACTTACATAGTTGACGATTCGTTCTACACGAGAAGCATCTAACTTGTCGAAGATATCGTCAAGGAGCAGCAAGGGTGTACGTTGTTCTCCTCGATTCCTTAAGTAAACAAACTGAGCCAACTTCATCGCAATAAAGAAAGTTTTCTGTTGCCCTTGAGAAGCTTCACGCTTCACGCTGAATCCGTTTAAGGTAAGTTCTAAATCATCTTTGTGCATACCATGTAGAGAATATCCCACGATGCGTTCTTTCTCTCTGAATCCTTTTAGTTGAGGTTGGAGTTCTCCTCTATCACCATGACTCACGTACTTCACACCGACTATTTCGTCATCATTCCCGGAGAGTCGCTTGTAAAGATCGAGAAATATCGGCAGGAAGTCTACGACAAAAGCTTTGCGTTCCTCATATATCGTCTGTCCACTTGCCGACATCATATCTTCAAGCACATCCATCACAGCCTCATTGTATCCTTCTTCCTGCTTAAGCATAGCATTGCGCTGCTTAAGCGCTTTGTCATAACGAATCAAAGCTTCTACATAGGAAGCACTATACTGTATGATTACAGAGTCCATGAAGCGACGGCGCTCTTCACTTCCTCCCAGTATAAGTGCAGAATCAGCAGGTGCTATCATAACCAAGGGAATAAGGCCTACATGTTCAGATATACGCTTTACATCCTTCCCATCTACCTTCAAGCGCTTGCGTACACCACGTTTCATTGAGCAACACACGTGTTTACTACTTCCTGTTTCTTGTTCATAATCGCCCTCTATAATAAAGAAATCTGCATTATGATTGACATTCATCGAATCCATTGCAGTGGCAAATCCTTTACAGAATGACATATAATATATAGCGTCGAGCACATTCGACTTGCCCATACCATTGTCACCTACAAAACAATTTACATTGGAAGAGAAGTCCATGTTAGCCATCACAAGATTGCGATAATTTGTAACAGAAAGATGCTTAAGTATCATATAGTAAACCCTTATTTCGTGAGTATATTATGCATACAAAGTTACGTTTTATACGAAGTCAGACCAAGAGAATGCAGTAAATATCAGTCAAAAGTAAAAAAAACAAAGGTTTCCTTTTTAACTTAGCGGGAAAGTTGTAAATTTGCGCTGCAATTTTCTGAAACAAAAAGAAACACAATATTATGATTAATGTAGAAAAGAAGAGTCAAGCTCTCGATGTAAACGACACTTTAGCCAAGTCTGAGGCTTACTTCATCAAGTACAAGAAACAGATTATCACTGCCATTGTAGCCATCGTAGTAATCGTAGGTGGTAGTTTTGCTTACGTTTATGGCTATTCTAAGCCTCGCGAAGAGAAAGCTCAAGAGTGTCTGGGTATTGTAATGCAGAAGTACGTGATGACACAGGACTTCGAGCACGCCTTGAAGGGTGAAGGCAAGACTTTAGGACTTGCTAAGATTGCCGACAAGTATAGTTCTACTGACGCTGGCAACGTGGCCAAAGGCCTTGCAGGCATCTGCAGCTACAACATAGGCAAGACCGACGATGCTATCAAGTATTTGGAAGCATTCTCTCCTAAAGGTGATGAAACCGTTTCTGCACAGATGCTCTCCGCTCTTGCCAATGCATACGCAAGCAAGAATCGCTTAGACGATGCCGTAAAGACATTTAAGAAGGCTGCTGAAGCTACCGACATTCCAGCTCTTTGCTCAGAGCACTTGTTCCAAGCAGGCTTGATCCTTGAAAAGCAAAACAAGAAAGACGAAGCTCTCAAGCTCTACCAGGACATCAAAGAGAAATACCCCTCTGCTCCTCTCTGCGCTCGTCAGCAGCAGAATGGCGTAGTGCTTGATGCAGTTATCGACAAGTACATTGCTCGTCTCTCAAAATAATACATCCTACGTTATAGAAGAATAACAAGTAATAAGTAACAAGAGCAAAGCATCCAACTCGCATTTACCTTGTTGCCCATCAGGGCAAATAGTAAATCCGATAGATGTCAAGCAAGGGAGATTTCCACAGATGTTACCTATTACTTGTTATTTTTTTTCGCTGACATTCCTATTATAACAAATCTACTCCTTATATAATATGTCTACATCCAACTTCTCATATACAGCAGATCAGTCCATCCCCGTACCCGATGCATCCGAAATGCGCTTCGGTATCATCAGCACCGAATGGAATAATCACATCACCGACAAACTTCTAACAGGAACCATTGAAGAACTCAAGAACAATGGCGTAGCTGAAAGCAACATCATCGTGAAGCACGTGCCTGGAAGTTTCGAACTCATTTATGCAGCATCACAGCTCGCAAAGTTCGGTCATGTAAACGGAATAATCATCCTCGGTTGCGTAATTCGAGGCGACACCCCACATTTTGATTATATTTGTCAAGGCGTCACTCAAGGCATAGCCGAACTCAACGCAAAGGGTGATATCCCCGTGATTTTCGGGCTGTTAACGGTCAATAATGAAGAGCAAGCTGAAGAGCGAGCAGGAGGCAAATTAGGTAACAAAGGAAAAGAATTTGCACTTACTGCAATAAAAATGGTCGATTACGCTTGGAAGTTACAAAAATAATTCTTACCTTTGCATCGCAATTGAGAAACAAAGGGCAAATACCAGAGTGGCCAAATGGGGCAGACTGTAAATCTGCTGGCTTACGCCTTCGGTGGTTCGAATCCATCTTTGCCCACGCAACGGCGCAACTTTCACTGAGAGTTGCGCCGTTGATTTGTATCAGCCCCTACCCTCCACCTCCGTTCGTACAAGAGAAAGTGCTGTGGTGCTGTACATTACAATTGCCTATATCGTAGTCAACGACGACACAATTCCCATAAAGAGAAGCGCCACCTACATCAGAAGCGCAACCTTTTCACGATATCCATGCAATAATACTCAATTCTTCACGTTTACAACCTGTATGACTTCAACGAAGAACCATCTTAACTACATAATTGCGACCTTCATCATAATCTTTGGGTCGGTAGCAAACTTGCAATGCTTTGCTCAACATAGAACGCGCGTATTCGGAACAATCAAAGACACTGATGGCGCCCCCATAGAATTGGCCACAGTAAGAGCCATTGGGCAAACTGCGCTCACCTTTACCAATCTCAAAGGTGAGTACTCTCTATGGTGTACATCAGGCGATAGCGTACGTATATCCTATTCCATGATTGGCTATGAAACTCGCAAACGATTGCTTCGCAATCCAGGAGATTCTATTCGATTGGATGTAGTGCTCCCACCCTATGACCCCAATACTACATTAGGCACAGCTGTCGTAACCGGACAAGGCCGACAGACTACTACGACTCAGAGAATCACAAAGCCCGATACCAAACTCGCCCCATCCACTACGGGCAATGGCATAGAAGAAATTATCTCTACACAAGCAGGCGTTTCCACTCACAACGAACTTTCATCGCAATACAACGTGCGTGGCGGTTCATTTGACGAAAACTGTGTCTATTTGAATGGAATCGAGGTTTACCGTCCCATGCTCGTTCGTTCAGGACAGCAAGAGGGCTTATCTATCATCAATTCCGACATGGTAGAGAGCATCGGATTCTCCACAGGAGGTTTTGAAGCTCGCTATGGCGACAAGATGTCGTCAGTGCTCGACATCACGTATAAGCGTCCCGAATCATTCGAAGGATCGCTCCAAGCATCCATGCTTGGAGGAGGACTCTACTTAGGATGGGGCACGAAAAAGTTTAGCTTCATGACTTCCCTGCGCTACAAGACTACTAAGTACCTTCTTGGATCGACCGACACCAATGGCGAATACTCTCCAAACTTCCTTGACTATCAGACTTACCTTTCATGGCGTCCAAACAGAAGATGGTCGTTTGACGTATTAGCCAACATCTCCGACAATCACTACAACTTCCGCCCACACGACCGTGAGACCAAGTTTGGAACGATCACAGATGCCAAGACCTTTAAAGTCTACTTCGACGGACAAGAAAAGGACTTCTTCAAGACGCTCTTTGGTGCAGCCACACTTACCCGGCATTTCAACCCCGACACCTACTTGGCACTGCAGTTCTCCACCTACGGCACACAGGAACATGAAACTTACGACATTCAGGGGCAATATTGGCTCAACGAGACAGGCACACAAGAGCAGCTTGGTGTAGGTACTTACTTGGAACACGCACGCAACCGGCTCCGTGCTCGAGTGATGAACACAGGGTTGCGCTTTCGCACCAAGTTTACGGGTCACACCTTGCAGTCGGGCTTCAACTGGACACGAGAAACCATCCACGACAACTCACGCGAATGGGAGATGCGTGACTCCATGGGCTATTCTCTCCCCTACGACCCCAACAATCTTCGAGTAATCTATAGTCTGAAAGCAAAAGCCGACCTATCGACCACGCGTTTGGCGTTCTATGCCCAAGACACTTGGCGAATTCGCAGCAAGGCAGGACTTTTCAACCTTACTTACGGAGTGCGTGTAAGCCATTGGAGTTGGAACAAAGAGACACTCTTCTCCCCTCGTCTCTCGGTCGGACTGCTTCCTTCCTTCTCTGACCATCTCACCTTCCGCTTTGCAACAGGCTTCTATTATCAAGCACCATTCTATAAGGAGATAAAAGACACAACCATCACAGCAAGCGGTGTATCAGTAGTAGAACTCAACAAGAACATCAAGTCGCAACGATCAATCCACTTCGTCTTGGGTGCAGACTACACCTTCAAGATGGCAGATCGTCCATTTAAGTTCACAGCCGAAGCCTACTACAAAGCACTTTCACGACTAATCCCCTATACCGTCGACAATGTGCGCGTAGTCTACTATGGTCAGAACATCTCCAGCGGATATGCTGCAGGCATCGACTTCAAGCTCTATGGCGAGTTCGTTCCAGGTACTGACTCATGGCTCACACTTTCGCTTATGCGCACGAAGGAGAAGATTGGTGGACAATGGATTCCACGTCCCACCGACCAACTTTACAACGTATCACTCTACTTTACTGACTATTTCCCAGGTAGCACACGTTGGAAGTTTACTCTTAAAGCAGCCTTTGCCGATGGACTTCCATTCGGGCCACCTCGAAGTCAAAAGTCAGAACAGACACTGCGTGCTCCTGCCTACAAGCGAGTAGACATTGGCATGAGCTATAGACTGCTTAAGAACGAGGATCGACATATCACGCGTGGCTTCGGCAAAGTGTTTAAGAACATCTGGTTGGGCATCGACTGCTTCAATCTGCTCGGGATCGACAATGTCAATTCCTACTATTGGATCACCGACATCACCAACACGCAATACGCCGTGCCCAACTACCTGACAGGACGACAAATCAACGGAAGAATCACTTTCGACTTCTAATCTATATTTACAGAGCGCATGCGGCAGAATCAGCCCATGCGCTCTACCTTTGTATAAGCGTCACACTTTTCTTTCAATTCAAATCATCAACTTACAGACTGACATCAAGAAAAAAACATCTTCATTTACTTCCCTATCCGCTTCAAAGCCTTATTTTGACAATCTGTTATAGTCCAATCGTCACTAATCTATTACTTTCGGTAGGTGCAATTTACAAAAAGTAAGGCTAAAACCATAAATATTTTAAGAAACGCTTGCTTATATCAAAATAACGCGCTACATTTGCAGCGTTATCCTAAAAACAATCTTTTTACCTTAAAGACTAATACCTATTAAAAACATTGAACGGCTCGTTGTGAAACGAGCCGTTTCTCTTTTTTCTATAATACTATCGACTTTCTGTTGGCATGATGAAATGCTAAAATCAAATATTAAATGGAAACGTATTTTGTCCAAACAGACTGCTAACGCAATAAATCGTTGTCTATGGTATAAGTTGATGGATTTTTTGCATAATACAAAGAACTTGTAAGAGAATGTTCCCTTATTTGCTTTAGATGAAGGATAATTCGTTTCTTTTTCATATATTTGCTGTTGACAGATGAAACGTATTAGCTTTACCAAAGGCCATCGGCAGCGCTACCAGAGGCCATCGGCAGCGCTACCAGAGGCCATCGGCAAAGCTACCAGAGGCCATCGGCAAAGCTAAAATCCACTATCTTCAAAAACATTAGATATACAACAAACATAAGCAGTACACATGCCAACGATTACTTTTAAACTTCAAGAGATTCCACGCGCAGAAGGTGATGAAATACGAGGCTTTTATCCCGTATTAGCACATTCAAATAAAGTTGACGCAAGCCAACTCTGCAAGATGATTCAAGAACGATGCACTGTGACAGAAGGAGATGTATTAGCCGTTCTAAATGCCGTAGCACAAATCATGGGACAAGAATTAGCAAATGGTATACAAGTAGAATTACCAGACATTGGCACTTTCGCTCCGTCGCTATCAAGCAATCTGCGTATCATAGACACAACAGATAAGCAGTTGGCACGCCATTTAAGAATAGACAATATCAATTTCTACCCGAAAGATTCTCTCAAGAAAAAATTTAGGAACGTATCATTCCGCCGTGCAAGCAATTTGATAAAAGCCACGTCAAAACTCACGGATGATGAGATACTGAAACGCATTCATTCTTATTACAAAGAGTATCCTAATGAGGTCGTAGATCGAGTAACTTTTCAGTCGATAACAGCTTTGCGGCGTACAAGTGCTGCTACAGCACTCAAACGTCTTGTCGAACAAGGAGCACTTGTAAAAAAAGGCAGATGGAACTCACCATATTATGTGCTTCCTAATGAAGCTAATGAATAACACAACAAGTAGTGATTCAGCCTAACTCAGAAAATTTAATAGAATATTTTAAGTCAAAAGGACTCTACTAAAATACTGTTCTTAACCCGTTGGCGGATTACTTGGTTGACGGGTTAACAAGTTGACAAGTAAATATGCCTTATTCAAGTTTCGGATTTAGAATGGGCGGGCTGAAAGCCCAATGAAATTCATAGCCCAGGGCATCGCCCTGGGTATCCCGTAAGCAGTATTGTTTCGCCCT
>ERZ808270.1003-NODE-1003-length-13573-cov-4.400207_pt1 | contig 13573 bp, 11 predicted proteins | sample MGYA00521082_ERZ808270 | MGnify/ENA primary metagenome ERZ808270 (study PRJEB31516, sample SAMN03275594) | gut metagenome | biome: mammalia-associated habitat; material: feces | host: Papio cynocephalus | place: Kenya | collected 2012-07-27 ...
AGGGGCGTAGCCCATTTTTGATTTTCTGAATATTTTTGACAAAAAATTTCTGAAATTCAAGGGGCGTAACATTTTACGCATAGCCCGTTTTTGATTGAATTTTTCGTCGGAAATTTTCAATCAAGGGACAGTTACAATTCCGAATAGTAAATATTCGAACCGCCTTGATACAATTATCCACATTATACATTAAATAAAAAAGGAAATCCCACTATGGCTACAAAACAAACTTCTCAGTTCGTCTGCTCCGAATGCGGCTACGCCGCACCCCGCTGGCTGGGAAAATGCCCCTCCTGCGGCGCTTTCAACACCATGCAGGAAGAGCTTGTCGCTCCCGCTCCCGCGGCAAAAGCAAGCAAAAGCGCCGCCCGTTCCGCCTTTTCGCTCGGCAGCGAAAAAGCCAAACCGCTTTCCGAAGTGAAATACGAAGAATTTCAACGCGTTTCTTCGGGCATTCCGGAACTTGACACCGTACTCGGCGGCGGCATCGTGCGCGGCTCGCTGGTGCTTCTCGGCGGCGATCCGGGCATCGGCAAATCCACCCTTTTAACGCAAGCTGCGGCATACCTTTCCAAAAACCACCGCGTTCTGTACGTCTCCGCAGAAGAAAGCTGTTCGCAGGTAAAAATGCGCTGCGATCGGCTGGAACTCAAATCGGACGGGCTTCTGCTTCTCAACGAAACGAACCTCGAAAGCATCGAAGAAAATTTAGACGGCGTGGAATATGCCGTCATCGATTCGGTTCAGGCGATCTATACCGATTCGCTTTCGGGCGCGGCGGGCAGCGTGGGGCAGGTGCGCGAATGCGCCGCCTCGCTGATGCGCATCGCCAAAAACCGCGGCATCACATTTTTCATCATCGGGCACGTTACCAAAGAAGGCTCGCTTGCCGGTCCGAAAGTGCTGGAACATATTATGGACACCGTGCTGTATTTCGAAGGCGAAAAAGAAGAAAATTACAAACTTCTCCGCGCCGTGAAAAACCGTTTCGGCTCGGCGCAGGAAGTAGGCGTTTTCGAAATGACGGAAAAAGGCTTGAAAAGCGTGCTTTCCCCCTCCGATTTGTTCCTGTCCGATACGCGCGGCGTGGCGGCGGGCAGCGTTGTAACCCCCTCCGTCAGCGGCAACAGATGTATGAGCGTAGAACTGCAAACGCTGATTTCGCGCACCGCGTACGGCTTGCCGCGCCGAATGTCGCTCGGCATCGATTACAACAAACTGGTGGTGCTTATCGCCGTTCTGGAAAAGCGCTGCGGCGTGCCGTTTTATCAATCGGACGTATACATCAACGCGATGGGCGGCATCCGTCTTTCGGAGCCGAGCGTAGACCTTGCCGTATGCGCGGCGCTGGCAAGCGCCGCGGCGGATACGCCCGTCGATAAATATACGGCGGTGTTCGGCGAAGTGGGTTTAACGGGAGAAGTGCGTTCGGTATCGTTTGCGGATAAGCGGGTAAACGAATGTATCAAAACGGGATTCAGGAAAGTGATTCTGCCCGCGAAATGTATGGCAAGCTGCCGCAAATTCGCAGATAAAATTCAGCTTGTGCCCGTAAGCTACGTAAATCAGATGATTAAAGAACTTTCCCTCCGTCCCGCACCGAGCGCAGTTTCTTCGCCGAGCGTGAACAACTCTAAATCTTGAAAAATTTTTGCCTTACGTCAAGGCTTCCCCTTGCCTGCTGAAAATTTTGCTTGCAAAATTTTCTTCGGCAAAAATGGTCAGCCACTTTGTGGCTTCCCCCTCGGGGGGAAGCTGTCAACGAAGTTGACTGATGAGGGGCAGAAACATAAACGAATTAAACCTGTTCTTTTCACGAAATTAAAATTTTACCTTATTTATAGCCTTCCCCTTGGGGGGAAGCCTTAAAATAAAGCAAGGAAGCCTTTTTTGTATTACAAAAACAGCCGCACGGAGCGATTCTCGCTCCGCGCGGCACGTTTTTATCGATTATTTTAAATTCACGTTGAACGTATAATTCGTATTATTTTCGCTCGCTTTGGGCGCGGAATATATCATATAATCGACGTCGCTCATCAGCGTAAGACTATCGCAGTTTATTTTTGCAAGCAATGAGTTATTGAGATTCGTTGCCGAACTCAGTTTTTCAAGACTTTCGGCATTCTTTTCGTTTGCAATTTGCAATTTTCCGATACTCTCGTTTGCATTGGCAATATTGCTGTTTATTCCGTCAAGCGCAACCATTTGCTCGCGGTGTTGCTCGGCAAGCTGTACCGATAATTTCGCAAAAGACTTATTCAGCTCGCCGCGCAATTCATTCATAGACATTCGAATCGTAGAACTGATATTTTGTCCCGCTATCCGAATTTCTTTTGCGATTTCATCTGTCTGCACTCGGCGATCGACTTGTTGTAACGCCTCTTTCAGCGTATCAGCCCTGCCCGATTCAAAATAAAAAATGATAAGGTCGACATATTTCCAGTCTCGGATATCCAGCACCGATTTGAATTGAGCCACAAGTCTTTCATACATAGCCTGCGACAATTTTGCAAGAACCGCTTTTTCTTTTTTAAACGCCGATTCGTGCTTTGCGGCAACGGAACGGCACTGCTCATACTCTTTTTTTGCCGTGCTTTGCCGAAGCAAATATCCCGACAACTCTCCTTTCAATACTTTTATCGAGTTTTCGGTCTCTTTAATTTGGGCTTTTTCCTTCTTTTTCCCGCCGATGTTATCTGTAAGCACCTTGAAAATCGAAACAATCAATGCAATAATAAAGATAACCCCGAATATCCAGGCAGAAGCTATAACGTACTTTCTGCAATACGAATCTGCAAAAGAATATTGCATACTCTTATCCGATTCATAACTCCCCGACGTACAAAAATAGAAAAACCACGGCAACGCCGCCGCAATAATTCCAAAGATACTCGGAATAATCGTATGCGCAAAAATTTCAGATATATCAGCCTTTGCTTTGCTTCTGCGGTTACTCTTCGCATAAGAACTTTTGCCTTTTGATTTCGTTTTACCGAACGTCTGAACGAACAAATATCCGCGCGGCAACTGACTGTTGCAATAATTCAGCCCCCTTTGAACTCTTTGAATATCGGAATCGTATTTTTCGTATTCATCACGCGCTTTTTGCACGTCGCCCAAAACGTTTTTATACTTTTTTTCGCTTACGTCGAGTTTGTCTTTTTCCATAGAAATTGCAGACATTCCCGCGCGTAACGCGTACAAATCGCCGAGCATTTGACTTTTATTTTCAACGTCCTGTTCCATAGTTCCCCTTTTAAAGCCATCGATTTCACAAAAGTTTTAGTCTTACAAATTAATTATATCATAACCCGCCACGAACGCTAAACCTATCAGCCCGATTACAACGCCAAACGCCTGCTCTTTACCGCGCAACAGCAAGCCGATGCCCACCAACACCGCGCCGATAGCAATCCCCACTAAACACGTAAATCTTGTCTTTTTAATCGCTTTTTTTCTTTGGTCTTTGTAATCTTCCATACTTTCTCCTTTGTTTGATAGCGTATCGCTATAATTTTCTTTTATTATATAGCAATATGCTATAATTGTCAAGTAAAATTATGGATATATTCAGAAAAAATATTTACGAACTTCGAAAACTGAATCGTTTCACGCAAAGAGAAGTAGCGCAGCGCCTCGGAATCTCTCAACCGTCGTATATCCGCTACGAAAACGGCTCGGCGGAACCCACCCTCGAAAACTTAGTGAAAATCGCCGATTTGTACGACGTTTCCGTCGATTTCCTGCTGGGCAGAAAAGAAATTTAATCCGGCGCGCCGTTCCTTTCCCAGCCTCTTTCGCCGTTCTCCTTCCCGTTCATTTTCGCTATCTTTTTTACGTTCCCTTCCATATCCGCCGCTAAAAAAAGCACCTCCGCGCCCCGCGGAAGTGTTTTTTGTTTTTTTCATCTGCAAATTTTCTCAGAAAATCTCTTCGGGCGAATGGACGCATTTTTCCGCGCCGTGCGCGATTAAAAATTCCTCGCTTTTAAAGCCCCAGCACACCGAAATACACGGCAGTCCCGCGTTTTTCGCCGTTTCGATATCCACTTCCGAATCGCCGATATACACCGCCTTGCCGCCGCCCAGCTTCTCTATCGCCGCAAACACCGAATCGGGCGCGGGCTTTTTCCGTATCCCCGCCGCCTCGTTCTCGCCGATCGCCACGCCGCAAAGCTTGCCGAAATACCGTTCGCACAGCCCCTTCACCGCAAAATCCGCCTTATTCGATACCACCGCCACGCGCTTTTTCGCCGCGTTCAGCCGCCGCAGCATCTCTGTTACGCCGGCATACGGAGCCGTATGGTCGAACATGTGCGCCCCGTAATACTCTTTAAAATACGAAAACGCTGTCCCGAACGCCGCTTCGTCCGCCGCCCGTTCTCCGAGCGCCCGCGTAATAAGAAGTTTAATGCCGTTTCCCACAAACGCGCGCACTTCTTCTTTCGTCCGCTCCGCCGCGCCCACGTGCCGCATCGCCGCATTCGTGGCAAGATACAAATCTTCCAGCGTATCCAGCAACGTGCCGTCTAAATCAAACACATAAATATCGAAATCTTCCGCCGCCATCGCCGCACCTCAAAAACAGAACTCTTTGTAAAAACTCAACCCAGAACTTCTTTCACCGCCCGCAGAAACGACGTCCTGTTGTCGCTCCCCGTCTTGATATATATCGCCGAAATGTAATTGCGCGCCGTGCCTTCCGTCAGCTTCAGCGCCGAAGAAATCTGCCGGTTCGTAAACCCTTCGTACATCATCAGGGCAATTTCCGTCTCTCTGTCGGAAAGCAAAAACGCGCGTTTCAATCTGAGTTCCCGGCTCGCCGTTACGTCTTTCGCCGCGTCGGCTATGCGCTTCGCTATCTTTGCGGGCAGAATGGTATCTCCCGCGTACGCGTTTTTCACCGCGTCGATCAACGCCGAAGAAGAAATATCTTTCAACAAATACCCGCTTGCGCCGTGATTGATGGCGTTTAAAATATAATCGCTGTCGTCAAACGTCGTCAGCACCACCACTTTGGTATCTGGAAATTCCGATTTGATGCGCTGCGTGGCAACCACCCCGTTCATATTCGGCATACGGATATCCATCAGCACCACGTCCGGGCGCCACACGCGGCACTTTTCCAGCGCGTCCGCGCCGTCGCACGCAATCCCCACGGTTTCCAGCCCCGCGTCCGTTTCCAGCACGCTTTTAATCCCTTCCGCCAGAATCGTCTGATCGTCCGCAATCAGCACCCTGATTTTCTTTCCGCTATTTTCGTCCATCTTCGTCCGCTCCTTTCAAAGCTTCTCCTTTGCCGTCCTGCGGCAATACCATCTGTATTTCGAATCCGCCGTCCTCGTCGGAAGAAAACGCCGCGCGCCCGCCGAACCGTTCCGCCCGTTCGCACATGCCCGTCAGTCCGAACCCCGTTTTAAACGGCTGCTTCGCCCCCGAACCGTTATCCGAAAGCAAAAATCTGATTTCTCCGTCCTCCGCTTTCAGCTCGAAATAAAACGCCGTGGCGCCCCCGTGCCGCAGTCCGTTCGAAATCCCCTCTTTCAGAGAATTGCACAAAAACCGATACTTCGCGGGCGATACGTCCGCCTCGTCTATGTCCGAACGGATAATCACTCCCGTGCCGTCCGAAGATTCGTGCACAATCGATAACAGCGCCTCTTTCAGCGTTGAATTTTCTTTCGCGCCCGAAAGCAGATGCACGCTTTCCCGCAGTTCTTCCAGCGCGTGCTTCGCCTGCAGGTTCGCCGCCACAATGCTCCGTTTTGCCGCCGCCGTATCCTTTTCAATCGTCAGCTTCGCCGCTTCCGTCTGCATAATCACCGTGGTGATCGAATGTCCCGCCGTATCGTGAATGTCTTTCGCTATCCGCTGCCGTTCTTCCAGAGCGGTAACTTCCGCCAGATTTTCGTACGCTTTTTCCAGCCGCTCGTTGCTTTCGTCCAGTCGTCTGAGCGTTTCCGAAAGCCGCGCGGACTGCCTGTAAAACCGCACCCCGAACGTAACGGCAATGAAATGCACGATTAAAATCACCAGATCGTTGAACGATTGCGCCAACAGCCACGCCCCCGTGCCGTCGCCGCGAATCAGCCCCGACGCCCAGAACGTAGCCACATACACCACCAGCGAAACGAGGCACCCCAGAATCGAAGCCGCCATTTTTTCGGCGCTCAGATAATAATCGGTAAGAATAATCATATACAGCGTGGATAAAAACCGACTGCCCGTTACCGCGGTAAGCATAAACGCGGCAAGAAATTCGGGCACGTAGCACCACAGTTTCGCCTTAAAAGTTTTCAAACCGCAAAGCCGCACGATTTCCGCCGTCGTCAGCACCAGCACCGCCGCGCTCACCAGCACAAGCCCCGCATACTGATTGTTCCGTTTCGCATAGGCGATTTGCGGAATCAGAATAAACGATTCTATCACCAGCATGAACACAAACAAAAGAATTTTCGCCAGAGCGAAATACGTGTTCGCGTTGCGCCAGTCCACGGAATCCAGCAGCTGCCGTACGGCGCTTTTTTCCTTCTTTTCCTCCGCCGCTCCGCCCTGCGTCTGCGTTTCCGCCGCGGCGGCTTTTTCTCCGTTTTTCGTCTTTTTGTTCAAAATACACCGCCTCCGCGTTTTCCGTTTTTTCTTATCGCCCGAATCAACGTTATTTTATCATATCCGCAAAAAAAAGTCAACCCCTTCCCGCGCGATAAAAGCGGCTTCCCCGATTTTTCGGAAAAGCCGCCCCGCATTTTTTATTTACGCTTTTATCCTACGCCAAGCGCAGATTGCATTACCAACAGATTTTCGACGTCGTGGAATACTGCGTATCTTCCGGAAGTTCCACGTTTATTTTCCCCTGCAGCGGCAGATTCCGCGAAGAACCGCCCACATACACTTCGAACCAACCGTTTTCCAAATGCCATTTATCCAGCGCCGTGCTGTAATAAGCAAAGCTCGAAAAATCCAGCGCCACGCGCACCGTCTTTGTTTCGTGCGGCTGAATCAGGTCTTTCGAAAACGCTTTCAGTTCCTTATCCGCGCGGTGTACCATCGCCGATACGTCTTTCACGTAAACTTCGGAAACCTCTTTGCCCGCCACGTCGGAAACGTTGGTAATATCGTACGAAAGTTCGTAATCCGTATCTCCCTTCTTTTCGATTTTCAGATTCGAATATTCGAATTTCGCATACGAAAGCCCGTACCCGAACGGGAACAACACTTCCTTTTTCTCGTGGTCGTAATAGCGATATCCCACATAAATGCCGTCGTCGTACAAATCCGCCTCGCCGTCGAACGTATCGCCGCCCTTGTACGTATCTTCCAGCGTCAAAGGGAAGGTTTCCGTCAGTTTGCCGCTGAAATTTTCCTCGCCGCAAAGCAGCGCGGCAAGCGCCTCGTTCACGCCCTCGCCCGCAAATCCCGCAAACACCACGGCGTCCACCGCGTCTATCCAGCGGCTCATATCCACGGCGCTGCCCGCATATACAATCACCACCGTCTTTTTCGCACGCGCCGCTACCTTTAAAATGCGGTCCTCCAGCGATTCCGAAAGCCGAATCGAAAAACGGTCCTCGCCCTCGCATTCCGTTTCGTCGCCGTGTCCTACGGGCAGAATCGTTACGTCCGCGTCGTACGCCTGCAAAAGCCCGTCGCGCATATCCCGCCCGAACTTCCAGTTGGGTCTGTACGTCATCTCCGCGCCCGTCTTTTTGCCGATCAGTTCGTGCAGCGGAACTTGCTCAAACGCCGTGCGCACTTTGCCCGAACCGCCGCCGGAAATCGCGGGAGCTTCCGAATACGAACCGTATACGAAAATTTTCTGCTTTTTGCCGCACTTTCCGTACTCGCCTTTCAAAGGCAGAACGCCGTCCTCGTTCTTCAGAAGCACGATGCCCTCTTTTGCGATTTTCACCGCCGTTTCGTGCCGGCTTTCTTCCGTGGAAGTTATCTTTTTCAGCGGCGCCGCGTCCTCGCACTTTTCCGCAAGTTCCAGCACTTTCTCCGCACGCTCGTCAATCTGCGCTTCCGTCAGCCTGCCGCTCTTCACCGCTTCCGCCAGCTCTTCCGCATACCCCTTCCCGTACGGCATGCACAAATCCAGCGTCGCCTCCACCGTTCTCACCGAGCTGTGCACCGCGCCCCAGTCGGACATAATCAGCCCGTCGAATCCGAACTGCCCGCGCAGCACGTCTTTCAGAAGCTTCTTGTTTTCGGAAGCGTACACGCCGTTCACTGGATTGTACGAACACATCACCGTCCAGGGCTTCGCCTCCATCGCCATTTCAAACGGTTTCAGATAAATTTCATGCAGAGCGCGTTCGTCCACGTCGCTCGACTGGTTGCATCTGTCGTATTCGCGGTTGTTCGCGCAGAAATGCTTCACCGAAGTGCCCACGCCTTTATCCTGCACGCCTTTCACGTACTGCACGGCAAAGCAGCCGGCAAGATACGGATCCTCGGAAAAATATTCGAAATTTCTGCCGCAAAGAGGCGAACGTTTGATATTCACGCCCGGAGCCAAAATCACGTCGGCGCCGCGGTAAATGCACTCGTCCGCAATCGTCGCGCCGTATTCGTACGCCAGCTTTAAATTCCATGTGTTTGCCAGAACGTGGCAGGTAGGCAGCGCTGTGGCTGTAAACGTTTCGTCCGTGTTTTTCGGGTTGTGCATGCGCAGCCCGGAAGGTCCGTCCGAAACCCACACGGCTTTCACTTTCCCGTTCGCGTCGTTCGTCTGCCAGGCGTTCGCGCCGATTAAAAGCGAGCATTTCTCTTCAAGCGTAAGCTTTTTCAAATCGTATTTTTTCATCTTTTTCTCCTATTATTTTTTGTCTTTTCGATTTTTAAAAATCAACCTGATTTTTCGTACAAACCGCTTTACGATACCATTATAGCACACGTTTTTAAAAATTTCTTCTCAAAAACAGTTGAATTTATTCTCATTTTATGATATAATTTCCCCGAAAAATTTTTCAGGAAGAAACGAACCGATGCAGGGCTTTTACGAAGAATACCGCGACGACGACGAAAATTTCAGCATTTCGCGCAACAGTCATTACTCTTATCCGCCGCACTTTCACCGCAGCCTCGAAATTTTTATCGTAAACAAGGGCGAGCACTCCGTGGTGCACAACGGCGTACCGTATGCGGTGCAAAACGGCGATCTGTTTTTCTGTTCCAGCTACGATCTGCACTCCTACGGCGCTTCCGCCTGCGGCGAACAGGACGACTGCGTTTTAATCGTTCCCGCCCGCTACACCTCTTCGTTCAACGAACGCAACAACGGCTACCGCCCCTCTTCCCCGCTTCTGCACGACCCCGCGCTCTGCCGCGAGCTTCTGCAAATCGCCGATCAATGGATGGGCAGCGAAAACCCCGCGGGGGTGCGCGGCGCCGCCACCGAACTGGCGCTTTCCCTCATCGAAAGCCGCATGCGGATGGTGCCCGATAAAGAAAAGGACGAAACGCAGCTCATCCGTATGCTTCTTTCCTACCTTTCCGAACATTTCCGCGAAGAAATCCCTGCCCTTCCTCGCGCGGAAATTCGGCTACACCGAAGCGCACTTATCGCGCGTGTTCCACCGCTACGCAAACACGGGGCTGCCCCGCTATCTCAACCGCCTGCGGCTGAACTATGTGGAAAACTGCAAAAAAAACGACCCCGACGCCGACCTCACGCAAGTGATTTTCGACGCGGGATTCAGAAGCATACCCACCTATTACCGCGCCAAAGCGCAAAACGACGAACCACTCGCCGTACACGGAAAAGCGTAACGCAGAACGTTCGTTCAAAGGGGCTACGCCCCGTATTCTTCAAACCCGTAACGGGATACAAACGTTTTGCCGTCGGCATACGCCAGCGGCGAATCACCGGAAAAACGCAGCGTGATTCTCTTAGCGATCAGGCACTGCCGCGTTTTTCCGTATTTTTTATTCAGCGCCTTATCGCCGTATTTCGTATCGCCCAGTACGGGATGCCCCAGAAACGCCGCATGCGCGCGGATCTGATGGGTTTTCCCCGTATGCAGAAACACTTCGCACACGGCAATATCCCCCTTTTTCAGAACCGGCAGAAATCCCGTTACTATCTTTTCCGCACCCGCAAACGGCTTCCCGCTCACGCGCACTTCCGCCCGCGCCGCGTCTTTGGCAAGATACGCCGTCTGCCGCGTTTCGTCCGCCGAAAAACAATTTTTCATCACGGCGAGATACGTCTTTTCCACGTCGCGTTCCTTAAACGCCCGTTTCAGTTCCTCCGCGCACGCCGCGTTTTTCGCAAAAATCATCAGCCCCCGCGTATTCCTGTCCAGTCGGTGAATAAAATACACGCCTTGCTCGCCTCTCTCCCGCGCAAGCGTTTCGTACACCGCTTCCGCGTTCACCCCGTCCGCCTTATCCGTTACCAGAAGATTTTCGTCCTCGTACACCGTATCGAACGCCGTCGTTTCTTCCTGCGCGCGCGTCAGATAATAGCAGACTCTGTCCCCCGCTTTCAGCGCGGTTCTGCTTCCGCCCGCCGCCACGCGTTCGCCGTTGATTTTTATCTCGCGCGCTTTCAGCAGACGGTCGAAAAAAAACGAAGCCTGCGGATCGTGCGAATCCGTGAAGTCTTTCAGATTATTTTCTTCCGTTACTACCCATTCTTTCATCGTTTCGTCAATTCCTTTTTCCTTTTACGTACAAAACCGACCGCAATGCCCGCCGTCGCCGCCGAAGCCGTCAGAAGACATAAAATCACCGTCGCCGCCCCGCGCGAAAAAATAAAATACACAAAATAGGCGCATAAAAACGCCCCCGCCGTCTGCAATAACGCATACTTCCACGCCGTGCGCGCGCCAAGTTCTTTCGAAGCCGCCGCCACCGCCGCGATACACGGCGGCATCAATGCCGCAAACGTAAGATACGCCGCGCCCGCCGCCCGCGAAAGTCGTAATCCTTCGGGACACAGCGCCGCCAGCAGCCCCGCAACGTTCTCTTTCGCCGCAAATCCGCCCGCCGCGGCAAACGCCGCGCGCCAGTCCGTAACGCCCATCGGGTAAAATAATACCGCCAGTCGCTTCGAAACCCACGCCAGAATACTCTCTTCCGCCGCGCATGCCCCGGAAAAATTCACCGAAGCCAGCGTATACGCGCACGCCGTGAACGCCAGCACCGTCGTAGATACCTTTATTATAAACCCTTTTAAGCGAAAGAGCAACTTTTTTAAGATAAAAAGCGGCGACGGAATGTAAAAATCCGCAATTTCCATGATAAAATCTTCTTCTTTCCCGCCGCAGAACGAAGAAACCAGCAGCCCGGCGCCCGTTCCCAGCACGTACAATGCCGTCGCTCCCAGAAACGAATTTTCCACCAACGAGCTTAAAAGCGTAAGATACACGGGCAATTTCGCGCTGCACGGCACAAAATACAAACATCCCGCGGCGCGTTTCTGCGCGTCTTTGTTTTCCAGCGCGGCGCTCGCCGCAATCCCCGCCGCCGTACAGCCGTAGCCTAAAAAAATACAGAACGCCGCCCTGCCCGAAAGCGAAAGCAATGAAAAAAATCCGTCCGTCTCGTACGCCAGAAACGAAGCGATTCCGCTTTCTTCCAGAAATTCTGAAAACAGATACAAAATCGCCAGCTGCGGCAAAAACGAAAGCACGCCGCCCACGCCCCGCAATATCCCGCCGCAAATGACGTTTTTCAACACGGAATTTCCGATTTTCAGCCCCGCCCGCGCCGCCAGAGCGCCAAACGCGCCGTCTATCGTTTGCTTCGCCCATACCCCCGGCGAATGCGCGCCGAACGCCAGATAAAACACGCCCGCCACGCCCAGAAAAAACACGGGCAGCAGCCACCCGCCCGCGCCGTATAATTTCCCCGTCTTACCTTTGCTTGTTCCGCTTGCCCCGCGCATTTTTGCGGGAGTATACCCGTCGATCGCCCCGTTTTCCGAAACGTCCGTTTGCTTCCCGAAAACGCCCTCCGCCGCCCGTGCTTTCGTCCGCATTAAAAAATCGGCAAAGGCTTGTACCGATTTTCTGCTCAGCGCGTCCGCTTCCGCGCACGGCACGCCCAGCGCCGCCGAAATTTTTTTCACGTCCAGCCCGCCGCCGCGGCTGCGCAGCCTGTCGCCCATCGTTATCGCCAGCACAACTTTGTATCCGCCCGCGCGCAATTCTTTGAAAAGCGGCAAAGAACGCCGCAATGCGCACGCGTTTACCACCTGCACAACGATAACTCCTTCGCAACGGGCATTTTCCAACGCCCGCGCGGCTATTTTTTCTTCGTTTTTCCCGCTTTTCAGCGTATATAATCCGGGTACGTCGTACACTTTTCCTATTCCCGAAAGCTTGCCGTTCGCGCAGGAAACCGCGGCGGTAACGCCGTGATAGTTCCCCGTGCGATTGTGCCTGCCCGTCAGGGCGTTGAATAAAGTGGTTTTCCCCACGTTGGGGGTACCCGTCAGCAGAATATCCGTGTGCTTTTCCTCCCGCTCCGTATGCAGACTCTCTTTCTTCGGCTCGCAAACTTCGGATTTTTCCGTAAAACGCGCCAGCAGATAAAAACGCCGTTACAACAAATCGGCAGTTCCGAAGTTACACGGCGCACTTACGCTTCCGGCGCGATATTTTTCAAAAACCGCATTGTTTCGCGCCGCCGAAACGAAATCACCGTTCACGGCAAAAAAATTTTAATCTGCCGATTCGGCTTGCCCGCTTTCACCGCTCAACGCGTTCAGAAAAATTTTTTCCGCCGTTTTGCGCCGCAGTCCCACCCTTCCGTCCTCGGTGGAAATCAGATACGAACGCGAAAAAAAACTGCGCTTTAAAAGCGTAATTTCTTTCCCGTGCGCCATACCTAAAATTCTGAGCCTTGCCGCCGTCTCTTCGGGCAACCGCAGCGAAACCACCCGCCCGCGCGCCCCTGTTTTCAATTCGCTCAACGCTATCATAAATTATCGTATGCCGCCGCACTCCGTTTCAGAACCCGCCGCAATCATTTTTTCGTTCCCGAAATCTTTTTTTCCCGCCCCCTACGCCCTCTCTTTTTTCCGTTTTACCTCTCCAACAAAAATTCCTATTTTCCTTTTTTTTCCGTTTATTAACATCTTCCGCAACGCCCCTCTGTTCACCGTTTTTGTTTTCTCCAAACGCTCTATTCTCTCAGCCTCTATTCTTCGCAAAAATGTTTGCCTTACTTTACCCTTCCCATCTTCTTCACAAACTCCTTCTTTTTCCCTCCGTCCCGCTTTTTTACAAACTTTTTTCTACCGCCAGCCCGCCTTTACTTTCTTTCTAATTTTTCAAGCTCTCCTTTCCCCCGCACAAAGTCGCTTCTCTCTTTGTTCACCGCCGCCCGCCGCGCATACTGCGCCTCTTTCCAAACAACCTTTTCACCTCCGCCTTCCTCTTATCTCCTTCCCACACAACGCCCCTTTACCTCCTCATCACCATTTATCCGAAAAATTTTTCCCCGCCGCTTCCCCCCCTCCCCCGCACAAAGCCGCTTTTTCGCCACAAAAAAACAGCCGCGAACGCGCATGATGTGAACCCAAAAGTTTGGACAAAAAACTAATTAAATTATTTGAGATTGAG
>ERZ808270.1004-NODE-1004-length-13568-cov-11.224673_pt1 | contig 13568 bp, 8 predicted proteins | sample MGYA00521082_ERZ808270 | MGnify/ENA primary metagenome ERZ808270 (study PRJEB31516, sample SAMN03275594) | gut metagenome | biome: mammalia-associated habitat; material: feces | host: Papio cynocephalus | place: Kenya | collected 2012-07-27 ...
GGTTGGAGCCAGAGGAGTTGGAAGGTCCTGCCGTATTCTTGGCATCCGATGCTTCTAACGCCGTGAATGGTCACATCCTCTATGTAGATGGTGGTATCTTGGCTTACATCGGCAAGCAGCCAAAATAAACAAAAAATAGACAGAAAATAAAATAAAATAGGGCAATCCGAGAGGATTGCCCTTTATTTCTTGCTTAAAATTATTTTTACAAATTAAGCGTTGATGGCATCAGCGAGCTCAGCGCCAGCCTTAAATTTAGCAACCTTCTTAGCTGCAATCTGGATCTTCTCCTTAGTAGCTGGATTGATACCCTCACGAGCAGGACGCTCGTTAACACTGAAAGTACCGAAGCCTACCAACTGGATTTTGTCACCAGCAACGAGTGCGTCTTTGAGTGCTACAACGGTAGCGTCAAGAGCCTTCTTTGCATCAGTCTTGCTAATACCAGCACCTGCTGCAATCTTGTCGATCAATTCTGTCTTGTTCATAATTTTTATTTATTAAATGATTAATATTATTGTTCTATGTCCAAATTTGCTTACAAATATAGGATTAATCTTTTGAAAATGCAACAAAAAATGAAGAAAAATGCTGATTTTATTGAATTTTAAGTGTAATATGCCTAATTTATAGCGTAATCACGGATATTTTTAGTAATTTTGCCCCAAATTTCACAAAAAGATAAAGATTTAGATTATGCGTAATATACCGATAGTAACAAAGAATTTGCTGATAGTGAATGTGGTGGCTTTCCTGATTACTTACATCATGGGAAAAGATGCCTCGGGCGGTTATGTGCTCAATGACCTCTTGGGACTTCATTTCTTCATGGCTTCCGACTTTCACGTTTTCCAGTTGATTACTTATATGTTTATGCACGGTGGTTTTGAACATATTCTCTTTAATATGTTCGCCTTGTGGATGTTCGGTTGTGTCGTGGAACGTGTGTGGGGGCCTAAGAAATTCCTTTTTTATTACATCGCATGCGGCTTGGGTGCAGGATTGTTCCAGGAGTTGGCACAACTAGGACAGTTCTATTTGATGGCCTCGGAACAATTCCCGTCCATGGGCATTGGGCAACTTTGGACAATAGGACACAATAGTGCCGATGTGCTGAATGGTTGGACTACCGTGGGTGCGTCGGGTGCCATCTATGGCATCTTGCTTGCCTTTGGTATGATATTCCCCGAGGAGCGTATGTTCATATTCCCATTGCCTGTCCCTATCAAGGCGAAGTACTTCGTGATAGGATATGCCGCCATCGAGTTGGTTTCTGCTATTGCTACGACGGGTGATGGCGTGGCTCATACGGCTCACCTGGGTGGAATGCTCATCGGATTCTTTATGATACGTTATTGGCGCAAACAGGTGAATGGAGGTTATCGCAGTAGCTCTGCCACCGATGCCTTTGACAAGTTGCGTGACATCCTTGGCGGTGGTAAGAAAAATCGCCAGAACTTCCATTATACTAAGAATGAATCCTATCAGAAGCATCAGAGCGACTGGAACTTCAATGAGAAAAAACAGGCTACGCAGGAGGAAATCGACCGTATCCTTGACAAGATACGCAAGAGTGGCTATGACAGTTTGACCAAGGACGAAAAGCAAACTTTATTCGATCAGAGTAAGCAATAGACAGGAGAGAAAATGATGTTTAAACAGCTGAGGCAGTTTACGGTGCAGATGATAGTGGGGGCGAATATCGCCACGATTGTCATCATGTTGCTTGTGGGCTTTTCTGACTATTTGGATCCCAAGGACTTTCCGACTTTGTCAAATGTCGGATTGCTCTTTCCTGTCTTTCTTTTTGCCAATTTTGCTTTTCTGGTCTTTTGGTTGATATTCAAGGTGCGTTTTGCCTTGGTTCCTTTCGTGGGCTTTCTGCTGGGGTATATTCCTGTGCGTGAGTATTTTCCAATCAACTGGAACGATGACGCTCCTCAGGGAGCGATAAAGGTCTTGTCGTACAATATCTGGGCTTTTGCAGAAGGTAAGTTTGATGAGGATGGGGTCAGTCCTATTATCAAATATATCAAGGAGCAGAATGCAGATGTCGTATGTCTGCAAGAGGTAGGTTATGGAGGTCCTATCGCCGAGCAGATAGATTCCATTTTGAATCCTATTTATGCTTATCGAGACACGACGCACCATTCCAATGGAGGTGACGTGGTGGGTATTTTTAGTAAGTATCCTATCCTCTCGAAAGAAAAGATTCCTTACAAGTCTGCCGGAAATCTCAGTGTGGCCTATCAGTTGAAGATAGGCAAGGAGAAGGTGTTGCTCATCAATAATCATTTGGAAACGACCGGGTTGACCCTGGAGGAGCGAGCTCAGTTTAAGAGACTTATCAAGGGAAAACTGGAGACGGATACGGCAGAGCAAACTTCCAAGTTGTTAATCGTGAAGTTGGGTGAGGCTACCAAGAAGAGGGCATCGCAGGCAGATGCTGTTGCCAAATACATTCGCCAGCATAAAGGTATGAGCACCATACTATGTGGTGATTTTAATGATGGACCGATTTCGTATGCTCATCGCACCATAGCGAAAGGCTTGACTGATTGTTACGTAGCGAGTGGAAACGGACCGGGAATCAGCTATCATCATGCCGGATTTTTCGTGAGGATAGATCATATCATGTGCTCGGACGACTGGATGCCTTATGATTGCCAAATAGACCGAAAAATCTCCGTGTCAGACCACTATCCTATCATTTGTTACCTAAAAAAACGGTCTAAAAGGTAAAAAAGACACAATTTATTCTTATAAAAGAAAAAAAATGCTTATTTTTGCACGTCACTATGTTGATAATAAAGAAATTAAGCATAGAAATCGTTGAAAAAATAAATAATTAATAACAATAATAGAAATGCAAAACAAAGGAATTGTAATTTGTGTTGCCGTCTTATTGACGCTTGCAAGCATCTTCTATCTGTCATTCTCCGTAGCTACCAGCTACTATGACAGTGAGGCTGCAAAGATTAAAGACCCAATTGCTCAGCAGGACTACAAGGATTCTGTGAAGTACCTGGGTGTTTATTCTTACCAGAACTGCTTGGAAACTCAGATTGGTCTTGGACTTGACCTCAAGGGCGGTATGAATGTAATTCTTGAGATTTCTGTACCTGATGTAATTGAAAACCTCGCTGACCACAAGACAGACGCTGGTTTTACCAATGCCATGAAGGAAGCCAGAGCTCAAGAGGAAGCTAACGGTGGTGACTTCGTGTCACTTTTCATTAACGCTTATCACAAGAGCGCACCTGGTCATAAACTAGCAGAGGTGTTCGCAACCCAGCAGTTGCAGGGCAAGGTTTCTCCACAGAGCAGCGACGCTGAGGTAGAGAAGGCTATCCGTGCTTCTGTACAGGATGCCATCGACAACTCTTTCAACGTGGTTCGCACTCGTATCGATAAGTTTGGTGTTGTTCAGCCTAACATCCAGAAGTTGGAAGGTCAGCAGGGCCGTATCATGGTCGAGATGCCTGGTATCAGCCAGCCTGAGCGTATGCGTAAGATGCTCCAGGGTAGTGCCAACCTTGAGTTCTGGGAGACTTATAACTCTGAGGAAATCGCTCCTTATCTCCAGCAGCTCGATACTCGCATCGCCAATGGCGACAACGGCGAGGAGAAGAAAGACTCTGTAGCTTCTGGTTCTGCTGCCGCTAAGAAGCAGGTTGCTCAGGCAGAGAAAAAGGCTGAGCCTAAGAAGGCAGAGGCTAAGTTCTCTATCAAGAAGAAGGACAATGCTGCTGAGAAGGTAGGCGAGGATGCACAGAATGCAGCTGCCATCAAGGCTCATCCATTGTTGGCTCGTTTGCAGCTCGGTGGTGGCTTGAGCACAGTAGGTTATGCGAGCGTTCGCGATACTGCCGCTATTAACAAGATTATCTACTCTCAGGTTGCTAAGCGCGTATTGCCATCAGACTTGAAACTCCTTTGGAGCGCTAAGCCTGCCGACGGCATCAAGATGAAGAATATCTATGAGCTTCATGCCTTGAAGGTGACAACCTCTACAGGTCGTGCTCCATTGGAGGGTGATGTGATCACCGATGCCAAGGACGAGTTCGACCAGATGGGTTCTCCAGTGGTAAGCATGAAGATGAATACAGAGGGCGCACGCAAGTGGGCTCAGATGACCAAGGCCAACGTGGGCAAGGCTATCGCTATCGTATTGGACGGCGTAGTATATTCTGCTCCTCGTGTCAATGGCGAGATTGATGGTGGTAGCTCTCAGATTTCTGGTAACTTCACTATCGAGGATACCAAGGACTTGGCTAATACCTTGAAGTCTGGTCGTATGCCAGCTCCTGCTCGTATCGTCCAGGAGGAAGTCGTAGGTCCTACACTCGGTGCTCAGTCTATCCAGATGGGTATCATCTCATTCGTTGTCGCTTTCATCCTCTTGATGATTTATATGGTGATCATGTATAATGTGACAGCAGGTATGATGGCCAACTTGGCTTTGATTGTCAATGTGTTCTTCACCTTGGGCATTCTGACGTCGTTCCAGGCAGCCTTGACATTGCCAGGTCTTGCCGGTATCGTCTTGTCTCTGGGTACTGCCGTCGATGCCAACGTGCTTATCTTTGAGCGCATCAAGGAGGAACTTCGTTCGGGCAAGGGTATGAAGCAAGCTGTAACCGCTGGTTATGGTAACGCATTCTCTGCCATCTTCGACTCCAACTTGACATCTTTGATTACAGGTGTTATCTTGTTGGTAACAGGTACGGGTCCTATCCGTGGTTTCGCTACCACTTGGATTATTGGTATCATCGTTTCATTCTTCACAGCCGTGTTCTTGACTCGTTTGGTATTCGACCATCAGTTGAACAAGGACCGTTGGATGAACACCAAGTTTGTTACTGGTTTCTCTCGCAACTTGATGCAGGGTAAGAAGTACAAGTTCATGTCTATGTACAAGACCACCTTCACCGTAGCCATCATCGCAGCAGTAGTATTCGTAGGTAGCTTCTTGGTACGTGGCTTGAGCAAGAGCATCGACTTCACAGGTGGTCGCAACTATGTTGTGGCATTCGAGAATCCAGTGGAGCCAGAGCAGATTCGTGCGGTCCTCGGTGATGCTTTCGTCAATGCCGACGGTACAAAGGCCAATACAAGTGCCATCGCCATCGGTACAGACGGCAAGACCATCCGTGTATCTACCAACTATATGATTGAGAGCAACAGCCCAACAGTCGATGACGAGGCAGAGACTATCCTCTACAACTCATTGAAGAAGGCAGGTTTGGTATCTCAGAAGAATGTCGAGTCATTCAAGAACCCAGACATCCGTCAGGGTGGTTCTATCATCAGTAGTACCAAGGTGGGTCCTTCGGTAGCTAAGGATATCACAATGGGTGCTATCTATAGCGTCATCTTCGCTTTGATAGCCATCTTCTTGTACATCTTGATTCGCTTCCGCAACGTAGCCTTCTCTGTAGGTTCTACCGTTGCCTTGGCATTCGATGCCTTGACAGTGATTGGCTTCTACTCACTCTTGTGGGGCTTGGTACCATTCTCTTTGGAGATTGACCAGACCTTCATCGGTGCTATCCTGACCGTGGTAGGTTACTCTATCAACGATAAGGTGGTGGTGTTCGACCGTATCCGTGAGAACATGCACTTGCATCCAAAAGGTGATGTACAGAAGATTTTCAACCAGTCTATCAACGAGACTTTGGCTCGTACCATCAATACTTCTACCACCACATTGCTCGTGTTGCTCTGTATCTTCATCCTCGGTGGTGACAGCATCCGCAGCTTCTCATTCGCAATGATTCTCGGTGTCGTATTCGGTACCTTGTCTTCTATCTTCATCGCTTCTCCTATCGCTTACATCGTTCTCGGTCGTAAGATCAAGGAAGAGCCTGCTGTAGCAGAGGCTGAGGTTGTCGCTGCCAAGTAATTGCTTGGATTGGTAATAAAATAATAAAAGGTCGCATCCCAAATAGGAGCGACCTTTTATTGTTTGTAACATAAGACACTCTCGTGCCTATATGCTCTGACTTTCATCAGAAAGTGATTCCACCGAGAATCGAACTCGGATCAAAGGTTTAGGAAACCTCCGTTCTATCCATTAAACTATGGAACCCTTTGGTGATGTATGTTGCAGAAAAGATGGCATGATTCCGCAATCTGTTTGCAAAGATAATGTAAAAATCTGATTTGACAAAGAGAATTGAAGAAAAAACGTCGATTTTGTCTGTAATGTCAGAGAAAAATAGGCAATAATCCTCTCTGTATAGGATTCAATAACCCTCACTATATATAATAAGGTATGTTTTTATCTCTCATTTTATCCTCGTTCTTCACTTTCGTGGAGTTGAATTGCGAGAATCTTTTCGATACGGTGCATGATTCTCTCAAGAATGACGTGGAGTTCTTGCCCGAAAGTGATTATCATTGGACTCGAACGAGATATTGGCGCAAACTCAATCATCTGTCTCAGGAGATAATCGCCTTGGGCGAGTTGTTCCCTTCTTCTAGCGAGGGGGTTGCTGATTCTGCTATTGTCAATCCTATAAATCATGATTGGCATTTGCCAGACTTGGTGGCACTTTGTGAGGTAGAGAATGACTCTGCGATGATTGCGCTCACCAAGCGTTCGCTTTTGCGAAAGGCAGGGTATGAGTATGTGATGACTTCCTCGCCCGATGAGCGAGGAATAGATGTAGCATTGATGTACCAACCGTTTTCTTTTCGGTTGTTGGGGTACCATTCTATCCGTATCAAGCGTTTGCCGGATACTCGTCCCACACGTGACATTCTTTATGCCAAAGGTATGTTGGTGAACGGTGACACGCTCCATGTCTTTGTCGTCCATGCACCAAGTCGTAGGGGAGGAGAACAGGTTTCTCGTCCTTATCGTATGCAAGTGGCAAGTCAGTTGGCAAGTTCGGTAGATTCCCTTTATGCCCTTCATGATCGTGCAAAGATTATCATTACGGGCGATTTCAATGATTATGATGATTCGCCTGCCTTGCGATATTTGCAAAATCACCACCTTATTAATATAAGCAAGGATGCCAAGGGGAGGAATGGAGCCAAAGGCACTTATCGCTATCACGGGGAATGGAGAAGTTTGGACCACATGCTGTGCAGTCCTGCTTTGTTGGAACATCGGATGATGTGCGAGATTGGCGACTTGCCATTTCTCTTGGCAGATGATGAAAAATATGGTGGCAAGAAGCCTTTCCGTACTTATCTTGGTCCTAAGTATTTGGGAGGATATAGTGACCATTTGCCGTTGGTGACATGGTTTTTGATAGAGTGATTCCTAATAAGAATAGTAAAATTGGGGAAAATTCACATTTTTTCTTTCTATTTGTCAATTATCTCCATCTTTTTTTATACTTTTGCACCATCAACATGAAGTTTAACTAACATACGGTTGTTATGCAAAAGAGAAAAGAACTGTTGCTCCTTTTGGCGGCAACATCGGTGGGCATGGCGCAAGCTACTCCACCAGTTCATATTGGCGCAGAAACCAGTAATGAAGAAGTAGTAGAGAAAGGACAGACTTTTGTAAAAGGTCGAGTGATTGATTCTGACGGCAATCCAATCGTGGGTGTCACTGTCAAGATTGAAGGCACAGGTTATGGTGTCATTACGGATGCCGATGGCAATTACGTATTGGAGTTCCCTTCCATGCCAAATGCCAAGATTGTGTATTCCAGCATTGGCTACAAACCGAAAACTGTTGAGTTTACGGGGATGAAAGAACAGAACATGATGTTGGAGCTTGACCATATCGCTCTCGACGACTTGGTGGTCATTGGTTATGGAAGCAAGAACCGCAAGGATGTGACAAGTGCCATCTCTACGGTGAGTCAAGACCAAATCAGCAAGTTGGCTGCTACTACTCCTACGCTTGATGGACTTTTGCAAGGTACTGTGAAAGGTGTACTTGCCACTACCGTGAATGGTGAGCCAGGCTCTACCCTCAAGTTGAATATTCGTGGTATTACTTCCCCATACCCGAAGACAGGCAAGGGAAATAACAACCAACCTCTTTTTGTGATTGATGGCGTTCCTACTTTCATGGAAGAAACAGGTATCAATCCGCTCATCAACATCGCTCCTAATGACATCGAGAGTATTGATGTCTTGAAAGATGCCGCAGCTACGGCTATCTATGGCTCTCGTGGTGCCAATGGCGTTGTAATCGTCAAGACTAAGAATGGTAAGCGCAATGAGAAGACCAAGATTGACTTTGGATATACTTTCTCGTTCAGCAATCCTATCAAGAACTATAAGCCTCTGAATACAGCAGAGTACATGAACTTGCAGGATGAAATACTCCAGAATACGGTGCGTGGTCTCAATGACGGCAGTTCTTTGCTGGCTATGTATGAAATGACCAGTCTCCTCAACAATTATGGTCAGGTGAGTCAAGACCCTGAGACAGGTTTGTGGACTTACGAGGGATTGGACGATAGTCTCTATGGTACCGACTATACCAACTGGTCGAAGGCGGTCATCAACAAGAATGCCCCTACCCATCAATACAATCTTGCCGTTCGAGGAGGAAGCAACAAGACCAACTACTCCTTCTCTTTCAATGGTATGAATCAGGAAGGCTTACAACTCCATGACAAAATGGAGAGATATGGTGCGCGTCTTGCCGTTGATACAGAAGTCAATAAGTATATTTCGGCAGGTGGTGTGCTCGACTATACCTATTCCTCTCGTAAGAGCGCCACTGAAGTGACGGGCTATGAGAATGATTCTTGGAAGATAAGACCAGACATGGCTGCCAAGGATGCCGATGGAAACTATCAGCGTGTGGATGAGACGCCACTCTATATGGATGAGTATTTGGAGGCTAACCCTCTCGCTAAGTTGCAGAAGCAGACCAAGTATGAGAATGACCAGTTCTCTGGCAATGTATATATTGACATCAAACCTATTGCAGGTTTGACTCTTCATGCAGATGCCAATGTGTCTCGTTTCATCTTCAGCAATAGCTATTTCTCTCCAAAGGTAGCCCAGGCTTATCAATATGGTATGGAGCCTACTTCTGCTTTGTCGGAATCCAACTATCGTAATACTAATACTTCCATCAACTTCCGTGCCGACTATAAATTTAATGTCGTGAAGGATCATCATTTCAATGTGATGGCGGGATATAGTGCCGACAGATATTGGAGCAAGGAGCAGAGCCAAGCTTACAGCGGCTTCCCGAATGACGATGTGCTCAACAATGCCAGCAATGCCACGACCGTGAGCAAGCCTTCGGAGACTTATTCCAAGAGCGGTCTCAACTCTATCTATGGTCGTCTGAGCTATGACTATCTCTCTCGTTATCTCTTGGACTTCAGCCTTCGTTCGGATGAATCTTCCAAGTTTGGACCTGGCAAGAAGCGTGGTACGTTCCCTGCTGCTTCTTTGGCATGGCGCATCAACCAAGAGCCATTCATGGAGGATGCAAGAGCCGTGGACGACTTGAAGTTGCGTTTGAGTTGGGGTAAAACAGGTTCTACTAATGTATCAGACTTCTCTTATATGCAATATTTCACAGGTACAAGTTATGGAGGTCAGACGGCTATTGCCTTGAATCCACTGTTCCCAAACAAGGATATCCATTGGGAGATGACAACGGAGTATAATGCTGGTGTTGATTTCAGTTTCTTCAATGGTCGCTTGAATGGTAGCTTTGATGTCTATCATCGTAAGACCAAGGGTGCCTTGGCACCAGCTCCAATCGCCTTGGAGTTTGGTATTGCCACCTATTATAGCAACATTCTTGACTTGACCAACAATGGCTTTGAGTTCTCCATTGGGGGAGATGTAGTTCGTACCCAGGACTTTACGTACAACACAACACTCAGCATCTCATCCAACAAAAATAAAATCACAAAACTGAACGGTTCCTCTCTTGATATGATTCACCAGGATCTCTACATGGAAGGTTATGCCATGGGAACCGTCAAGGGTTACAAGGTAGCTGGCATTTATCAGAGTCAGGAACAAATCGACCAGTTGGATGCACAGGCACAGGCTAAGGGACATGACTTCTATCAGTCTAATGCCCATGTCGGTGACTATATGTTTGTCGATACCGATGGTAATGGCTACATTTCGGAAAACGACCGTACTGCCATCGCCAACCCAGAGCCAAAGGTCTTTGGAGGATGGAGCAACACTTTGTCTTACAAGAACATTACCTTGTCGGCACTATTCCAGTACCAATTTGGTGGCCATGCTTATTACAGTACCTTGCAAGAGTCGGCAAGTGGAACCTTGGGTATGAGTGTCTTGAGGGAATTGTATGGCAACACCTGGACACCTGAGCGCACGGATGCCAAGTATGCCCAGCTCATGTTCATGTCATCCAACAATGACAACATTGCTGTCAATGATCGTTATGTGTTCTCCAACTCTTATTTCAGATTGAGAAACATCACGCTATCCTACAATTTCGAGCCAAGTTGGTTGGAGCGTCTTCACATCAGTGGTGCATCAGTGTTCTTCACTGCCACTAACCTGTTTACCATAACCAATTGGCCAGGACTTGACCCTGACATGACGGCGACGGATGCTTATACCAAGGTGTCAGAGAACAAGGACGTATATCCAATGAGCCGTTCGTTCTCCTTTGGCTTGAAATTACAATTCTAACACAAAAAGACAAGTAGATTATGAAACATATAAGATTTCAATTCATGGCTGTCCTGTCGGCTTCTGCACTGATGTTGTCATCTTGCGATTTGATAGGAAGCGTCGATGATATAAACCCTGACCATGTAGTGACAGACGACAACTATATTACCGATGCGGCATCTGCCCAGACTGCTCTCAATGGTGTCTATGCTTCATGGCGTAGTACGGGCGTATCTTACCTGAGATATGGTATGTTCTCCATGGCTCATACCGAGACGCAAGCCATGGTCATGGGGGCAGACGAGTTTGCCCAGGAGAACATCGAGACCAATAACTCCAATGTTGAGGCTGCTTATACCGCTTATTATAATGTCATCAATACTGCCAATACGTTCTTGGTTCACATCAATAAGAACATCCCTGGTTTGAGCGATAACAAACGCACGGAGATGATAGCTGAGGCTCGTTGTCAGCGTGCCCTTGCATACTTGACTCTTCTGAAATGCTTTGGGGAATACTGGAAGCAAGACTCACCGTATGGTGTTTGCCTCTTCAAGGATGAGTTGGTGAGAGACAATGAGCCAAGAAAACGTTCTTCGGTGGCAGAAACCTATCAGTTGATAGGAGAGGATCTTGACTTCGCCATCGCCCATTGCGCTCAGCAACCAACAGACCATTATCATGTGAGTGCATTGTTTGCTAAGGCTTTGAAAGCCAAAATGTATCTTGCACAGGATGATTACCAGAATGCTGCGAAAATTGCCGAGGAAGTTATTGGCGAGGCAGGCAATGATGGCTACAACTTGGAGGAAGACTATGCGACTATTTATTCCAAGCAATTCGAGTCAGACGAGATGCTTTTCGCCCCTTATGTTGCCAATCCTTCGGAACTTTATGATGACGTATGGATTGGCTTCGCTCCTGGCTCTCTCTTGACCGAGATTGCCGATAATCTTGCTTCTGACGAAGAAACAGGAGATGGGGGTAATTCTGACGGAGATAATGAAGAATATTCTTCTAAGAAGAACTTAACGACACGTGCTGAGGAAAAGTCTGATGACGAGGAATATCCTGTAGAACCAGGTGACCCTGATAATCCCGATTATCCTGAAGGACCAGATGGATCAACTACAACTTATGATGCTCGATACGACTGGGCTTACAAGAGTGAGTATGCCATGACAACGGGTATTGGTAAGTACGCTAAGCTGACTGCCGACTATTTGAGTCTGGATACATATTATTTCATGCGTTTGGCTGAGGTCTATTATATAGCGGCAGAAGCTGAGGCTCGCCAAGGCGAATATGACAAGGCTCGCACTTACTTGGCTACGGTCATCGCTCGTGCTGGATATGATGAGGAGTATGTGGATGGTATTGCCGACGAGGATTTGCTGGGTGTCATCCTCAAGCATAAGTTGGTGGATATCAGCAACGAGAACTTCGAGGAATGGTTTGACTTGTGCCGTTACAACCGCAAGGGTGGCTTTGAGGGTTGGACCGAGGACGAGAAGGCTGAACTTCCTGCCTTCAGAAGATATCTTCTTCCAATCCCTAAGACCTCACAAGGAGCCAACAACCTCTTGGAGCAGAATCCTGAATATATAGAATGATAGATATTAAAAATAAGAAAAGATGAACTTTGCGAGAAAAATGACATTTGCCATTGCCCTATTTGTTGGGGCAATGGCTGTGAGTGCGCAAAACTTCGTACTCGAAGGTAAAGTGAAAGGTAATGTGGAAGGTGCTTCGGTCGTGTTGCAGAAGTATGAATCTAATGATGTGAGCACTTTTGATAGTACGGTCGTCAAGAATGGTGAGTTTACTTTCCGAAGTGATGTCAGGGAACCAGGTAACTATCAGCTTGTCATCGATACCAACAAGCCTGGGACGGAGATGCCCGATTTTCAGAAGATGTGGGCGACACGTATCTATTTGGAAAACACGCCGATGACATTTGCCATCGACTTGACGGATATGCAGAAAGGCATAGAGCCTGACCGCATCAAGGCTACCATTACAGGTTCTGCCACACAGGATATCTTTCAGAAGTATTTGGATTTGACTGATGCTTTGTCCTTTCAGATTGATAGCCTAGAAGGGGCGGCTGATGAGGCTGTAGACTTGCAGCAGCGAGTGGCTATAGCTAAACAGTCCCAAAAGTTGAAAGCTGAGTTACGACAGAAAGTGAACCAGTTTATCCAAGATAACAAGGGCTCGTTGGTGGCTGTTGATTTGGTGACAGAGGCACTGATGGATCTGCCTTGTCCTTATACAGAAGCTCAAGTGGACGAGATGCTGGGCTGGTTGACGGCAGACTGGAACGGCAAAACATCATACACCAACTTGCAGAAGCAAGCCGATTTTGCCAAGCAGACAGCTGTCGGAAAACCTTTCATAGACGGTGTGTTCGTGGACAAAATGGGCAAGAAGGTAAGACTCTCCTCTTTGATTAAGAAAGGTGAGTACACCATGTTGGAGTTCTGGGCTTCTTGGTGTCATCCTTGTCGCCAGGAGATTCCACACCTCAAGAAGGTGCATGAGCGATACAAGGACTTCAACATCATCAGTATTTCCATTGATGAGAGAGAGGCAGACTGGAAGAAGGCGATGAACAAGGAAGGAATGACTTGGACACAACTTCGCAATCCGGAAAGTTTCGGTGGTGTGGTTGCAGACAAGTATGGCATTACAGCCATTCCAGCTTGCATCATCCTTGACAAGGAAGGCAACTTCTACAAGACCAATATGCGAGGCGCAGACCTGGACTCTTTCCTCTACGACTATTACAAACGATAGATTCAAGGCGATTATAGACCAAAAGCCTGTCATTTTGCACTTTTTTGCAGCAAAATGATAGGCTTTTCCTATTTATTTTGTACTTTTGCACTCGCAAACTTATATAAATACGATAAAAGAATGGCTAATTTGAGATTTGAGGTTGTAGCCGAGGCCTTTAAGAAAAG
>ERZ808270.1006-NODE-1006-length-13562-cov-4.488858_pt1 | contig 13562 bp, 13 predicted proteins | sample MGYA00521082_ERZ808270 | MGnify/ENA primary metagenome ERZ808270 (study PRJEB31516, sample SAMN03275594) | gut metagenome | biome: mammalia-associated habitat; material: feces | host: Papio cynocephalus | place: Kenya | collected 2012-07-27 ...
CCAACAGCTATGCTCTTCAAATAAGCTTTTCTGTCCTCCTTAAAAGCTTCGAACAAAGCTTGCTGTCCAAGTAGATAGTTATTGATGTTTGCCAACGTTTGCTTACCAACGATACCGTCCGCTTTTCCTCCTACGATAGATTGCAGATGTCTTACTGCTCTTGATACACCACTATTATAAGCGAAGTCAACAAGCATATTAGCTACACTCTGGTCATTGATCGAGTCTGCCTTGCAAGAATCCCAGAAGTTCTTCTTGAATACTCTGTCAAAGTCAGCTCTAGTGAGTAACTTTACATCTTGCTCATTAATCTTTCCATCACCATTCTTATCATAGCCAATCTTTTTCCAAGTAGCAAGGGTAATGCCGTATTTAGTAGGTCCTCCCTTGTCGTTCTTATTGTTGGTGTATTTGTCCGTCTCCCAACTGAGAATAAACGGCACAAGTTTACTCGCATCTGCCATAATCATTCCTCCTTGTCATTGTTTCCTTGAATCATGCAGCCGAAAGCGATAACGCAGATCATGAAGACTGCTACCATCAAAATTGCCAATAACTTCATACTTTGTCCTCCTGCTTTTCTGTTATATTTAGATAATCTGATAAATACGGAATCTTCTCTACGAACTTGAAGCGCATCAAGTAATATAGAAAGCTGACCACGTACCAAGGAGGTGTTCCATACTTGAACATCTGTTTCAAGTTTTTTAGTATATTGCAACCATAGAACCATAAGATAAGGTAGGAAATAAACGATACGCATTGGACTGCACCGGTCATTTGCCCTTTAAACCTGCCAATGGCATATACTGCCGCACATAGGACAAAAAATACTGTTGCATGGCCGACGCAAACAACTGCTTTCTTGAACTCAAAATTCTCTCCATTGGCTATCATTCCACTTAAATAGCCAAACACAAAGTTCAAAACGAAGACAATCATAAGTGAAGATAGTTCGCCTTCGATTGGTTTGAGGTATGCTAAAATGGCAAGCACAACTCCAACAATAATATCTTTTATTCTATCTGCCATACTTAAATGTTTAATGATTAAATATTTTTGCTGCAAATTTAAATAAAAATATTTAATTATCAAATAGTTTCTGCATAAAAATGAAAAACTTTATTTCGAGATATAAAGATAAACAAGAAGAAGAGAAGCAATCACTTGCCCCTCTTCTTCTTCAAGAAATGTAGTATGTCCCATTTCTTCCAGTACCTTGTGTGTCCTCGTTTCTTGCATTCGCCGTTCGGAATGTCACCACGGCTCACCATCCTGTTAAGTGTAGCGTCCGATACGTGTAGCTTTTCCTTGACCTCCTCCGTGCTCATCATCGGATTCATCATAAACGGAATCTGCTCACAGAGGTTATCCAAGTCATCGTCGCTCATTCCGCAAGCGGTGATAGGTTCGCCTTTCCTCTCTTGTTCCGCTGCCTTGAAACAGGCATCACTCAAAGACTTCAAAGCCGTTGCCAAGACCTCGTAATTCAATGCTTTCTTCATATTATATTGATTTTTACGAAATTCTCACAAAATCATACATTATGAGCATATTTTCTTACCAATCTTGCTCTTGGTAAGAAACAACTCAACAAAACCATACAGATAGAACATAGCCGTCAGCAACATTATCGTATAACAAGACTCAACCATATCATTTGTAGTGTACCAGCTCCATCCGACGATATGCACGGCGTTCATTCCGAAGAAATAGAAGAAAGGAATCCTGTATCTCCAACAGAGATAGAAGAACCTGCTTGCAAAGATAATCACAATCGGGAAAACATACAGCATAAAGTAGATGAAGGCATAGCAAGGCATGTTTTCCCGATAAGGCACAAACATCTCCCTTGGGTGCTGCCCGAACTCCCATATTCCGTATGCGTGAAACAACATTAGCATTATCGGCATCCATTTGCAGAAGCCACGGAAGAATTTCAATATCCTTCTTGAATACCGATTTCCGCTCCGCATCATCAAGCCCATAAGCTCCGTGATGTCAATGTCCTTTATCAACCGTTGGACTTTGGCTTCATGTTCTTCGTCCATAATCTTTAAGTTTTTTATTATTGTTATTACAAATCGCTGCAAAGATAAGTAAATATTCCGTAAACGAGGTGTCAATGCGTAAATTTTGTGTCGCATTCCTATGATAAAACTGTCGCATTCCTACAAAGGTAATCACACGACATCACACCTTAATATATTTGCAACTATCAGAAAATAAGCTGATTGTACAATTTTAGAAAGAAGAAAAAATATCTAGTTATCACACGGACATCACACCTACATCACACAAGAGGCGACCGAGCATCACTGCCCAGCCGCCTCATAAAGTTTAATAGAAAATAAATTAATAACTAAAAACTAATATATAATAAAGCATCTAGCATAGCATAGCGAATATCCATCCGAGCAAGATGACGATGGCATATCTCGCCACATCCTCATACTCGAAATAGGGCAAGTGGAAATGCCTCCACTGCCACACCTCTCTCAATACCATCACGAAGAGACAGAGCAGCAAGCCCCTCCAGCCGAGCACTCGGCAGCTTATGGTAGCCACTACCAGCCACAGCAGCAAGCCAATGATGTCTCTCGTGTTGAGGATGAGAAGGCGGTCTAAGAAATTACGCATATCCATAAGGCTTACCCCTCCAGGATATTGTACACCTGCAAGTAAGCACCTGCCGAGCAAGTAGGCTCTAGGATGCGCTTGATGAGGGTGATGTCCTCGCTCGTAACGTCTACCTCACTAGGGTGGGTAGCCATCTGCTGCGCTATCTTGGCAAGGCGCAGCTTCTCCTCGCCCGAAAGAGGCAACTTGTCGCTGCCTGTAGCCGAGAAAAACAATGCTCCCAGCTCGTCGCTTATCAACTGAGGCTTCATTACCTCGTTACCATTCTCGTCTGTGCCCTGCACTTGGCAAGGCTCGCCCTTCAATGTGAGGAAGGGCTTGTTGAAATCTTTCTTCATAATCTTATTTTTTCTTTATTTGATATTTATTTATGCCCAATTTAAGTCTTTTTCTCCAGTCCAGAAGATACCTTTTCCGAATCGAGATTCTTCAAGTGTTGGTGTTAACCATTTAGGTTTTACATAAATAAGGTGCATTGCTTTTCCACCATCAAGTGAATGCGCACCAACTGTATCGAAAAATTTTACATAATTTGCATTTTGATTATCGTTAACATTAACTATATCCAACGTTTTTGTATTATTCGTACCACTGAAATCGAAATCGTATACATAACCAGAAGTTGCTACATTAAAAACAACAACATCAATGCTACAACCTGCCAAACCATTTGTACTATAGTCTCCAGGGGAATATAAAGGTATTTTATAGACAGTTGTACCAGACGTATTTATAGTCGTAGGAAGAGTTACGTAAACATAATTTTCATGATTCTGACCCATAGTATAAACTAGCATATAGCCTCCTTTTACAACAGCTACAACTCTGTCGCAATGTCCGAAAGCCCCTCTACACCAAATATCGGCAGAATAAAAACGATACCCTCTGTTTTCAGAATGCACGCCTTGATGTCGAATGTCTCCACTAAATTCCATTCCTGTATCAGAAGAAAAAGTAATCTCGCCAGAACTTGCTCCATTTTTATTGATGCAAGTAAGTGTGTAAAACGAACCGCTTACACCTTGTATCTCTCCCTTGAAGATACCCTTAGTCGCATACAGCTCTCCATCCTTCGACACCCTAAACGGAGCATTCGCAGCCGTCGACGCCCCCAGCCACAGCGGATAGCCCACGCCGCTTATCTTCGCAGCGTCGATGTCGTAGTTGCCGAAATGCCCCACAGACGTGCCTCCCTGCGAGCTCTTGGCGTACAGGTGGTTCACCGTGATGGTGTCGGCATCTATCAAGCTGGCGTTCAGCTTGCCGTTCGAAAACATGGCGATGGTGTTGCCGTTGTTATCGACAATATCCGTCTGCTTCGCCTTGATGGCAATCCTGTCCTTGCCAATCACGATGCCAGCCGAGCTCATGTCTTGCACAAGCTGCTCAAAGTTACCTATCGGCGTGGATGTGACCGTAGACTGTATCATGCGCACGATTTCCGTATCGCTAGCCGTCTTGGGCTTGCGCTTCACTAGCACCACGCCCTGCGCATTTTTACCATTGCTCATAACAGCCTCCTTCCTTTTTTATACGTTAGCACCAGCGATGATTTCCACAGCCTTTCGAGCTATCTCCTTGGCGTGGATGCGCCACTCCTGCATAGCCTTGTACTCGGCGAGATACTCGTCGCACTTCTCGTCGCTCACCTCGATGGTAGCCACAGCACCGTTCTGAGCCAGCTCAAAGTTCAGGCGGATGGCATCCATCTTGTCAGAAGGATACTTGTCCTCGATGATGGCAGAGACAATGGCATCATAGCTGCGCTCGCCACCGTAGAGCTCGATGTAATCACCCATGCAAGAATTTTCCACAGGCATGTGCATCGCCTCTGAAGAGTCGTCGCCAGACTGCTCGATACGAGCGAAATCATAAGCCACCTTCAAGTAGTCGCCATCTACTGTCACCACGACGTTATCCTTTGGTATTTCCACCAATGTACATTGTATCTTCATAATCTATTCTATTTTAATTAAAACGTTATTATAATATCAATCCAAATCATAGGTGTACCTGCCACCCCTGTCAACCTTGAATAGAAACGTATCGTTAACTGGCAATACACCCATTTCCCTTGCTGTTGTCAGCTTTTCCCTGATGAGCTTGGAAGATGTGCAGAACTTATATTCCGTGCCAGGGCAATCCTTCATCTCGTACAACACCCAGCAACGTCCAGCCTTGCCATTCACCTCCACATCATCTTCGAAATCCAATATGTTGATGATTGTATGTTCCTTGCAGAGCAAAGACTGATTGTATTCTTGTACAGCGAAGATACGCTTGCCGTTCTTGTCTACCGAATATTTCGGTGTCGTTATGCCTAAATCCTTAAAACTCATGTTCTTGTTTCTTTTTATTTCAGAAATATAGCTGGTAGGATAATTCCCTGCTATCGTCTTCCACAGATGCTTGCACCTGCCCCATTTGCATATTCCCCAATAAGCACCTACAAGCTCACGCCGTCGCTTTCGGCTCTTCACCCTGCGGAAAGCCCTTGCTGCTTTCGCCTTCGTGCGTCGGCGTACCCGCATATTATCACGACTATACACATAACCAACAAAGTCTAGCTTGCGCCCCTCGATGCCTTTTCGCTCATCGCACAAGGGAGCTACGTGGCTGCTGGCTTTCAGGCAGAAGCCATACTTATTGCACCAATAGTCAAGCCTCCCCAACAGCCGCTCAGCCTCTTCCTTGGTATCCGAGAAAAACGTAATATCATCGCAATGCCGATGATAACCCTTGGCGTGCTCGATATGCACCATCGCATGGTCTACGAGACACAACGCAAGGTTGCCTAGCATCTGCCCGATAGGATTGCCAAGCGTTACGCCACGCTTACAACCCCTATACTTACGCTCTCCCTTGTCTGCCCAATGACAATACCTTAGTTTCCTCTCATGCTCTTCCTCCAGCAAGCCTTCAATGTCTACCGTGTAGTCGAGCATCGTCTTTTCTATCAATTCGAGAAACAAGTCATCGTCAATATATCTACCCAGTATCATCCTTAGCACGTCATGAGGAATGGTGAGGTAATACTTGCGCAAGTCGCCTTGACCGTAATAAGCCCAACTCTTGTGCCTGCGAATGGCACGCTGCGTCCTCAACGCACCGAACACCTGCCCCTTTCCTTTCCTTCCTGCGCTGGAGTCGTAAATGAGAACTCTCTCCACTATAGGCTCTAGCACTATCTTGACTGCGTGGAATAGAATGTTCCAAGGGTCGAAGTGCATGGGACATATCTTCCTTGTCTTGTTCTCCGAGACGATTTCCACCTCTTTGTACACCTTGCTGGGATAGATACCGAGGATAAGCATGTTTTGAATGCGGTCAATGATTTCTGTCCGCTTCTTAACGTATCTTTTGGCGAACCAAGTGTTCTTGTCCTGCAAGGCATCCAGTGCATCATCACCGCCTCGCTCCAAGGTTTCCCTCTTCACTAGCTCGTTCATCAGATTTCTTGCCTTTATTGTCATATGTTTATTAAAGCCTATTGCTTTTTTGCCGCTTTGCCCGTGACTTTTTTCTGCTCGTACAACTGAGCCGATTACCTTGCCACGCTTGCCCTCGTCTAGCGAGTATACGAGAGCCTTTCCGCTGATATGTTTTGGCGGGATTCTGACCCACGCCAAGGTTTGAGAGACTCGCTTCTTCATATAGTCATACACGATGCCTTGTTGATTCAGCGATTGTAAATAAGTGAGGCGCACACCGTAGTTCGTATTGCGAATGCCGAAGTCGTTATTCGAATTGACGTAGAACGAGCCGCATTTAAGCGCATTCCTGGCGTTACCGCCGAAGAGGAGCAATATGTCTCTCGCCACCTTTTTTTTGCAAATGCTTATTGTTTAATCATTTAACTATTTTTTATTTTATATAATTAGTATTGAATCACCCATGGTTGCCTGCTTCCATACTTGCTTGCATGGTGGAGCAAGCTCCACTTCGGGTGTCGCAGACCCTACAGGTCTGCTCCGCTTACGTATGTCGGATTGCCGTAAAAAGCGAGGCGCACACCGCAGCTCGCATGGCGAAGGCCGAAGGCGCTACCCGAATCGACGTAGAACGAGCCGCATTTAAGCGCATTCCCGGCGCCACCGCCGAAGAGGAGCAATTGCCCAGTGCTGTTAGCCCACGAATAATCGCAGTAATAAGCAGAGCTGTTCTCGGCACCTACAGTCTTAGGCATGATGTCGAAGTAGTCGCCAAGCACCAGCTTCTGTACACCACCGCTATTGACGTTTCGTGCAAAAGTACGATAGTCGCCTGTAGGATGTCCCACCAACTCTGCGCTTGTCGGCATTCTGTTACCCTTGTATACGAAAGCCTCCGTACCGCTCTGTCCACTGTTGTCGCTGCTACCAAAATAGATGCCTTGTATCATATGCCAGTACCACCCCCAAGGGTTCTCGATACCGAACAGGTTCACGTGGCAAGCGTCTGCGTTGCCAGTCAAGTCCTTCAAGCTGATAGTGCCATTGTTATCACCAAGGCTCTTTGTCGCTCCAGTGGTGAGACCGTTCACCTTATCCCATGTACTCGTACTACCAGTAGGTCCGCACCCAAACTTAGCCTGTGCGTTACTGCTTCCACTCTCCCATAGCACCAGCATCGGGATGATTTTCAAAGTCTCATAGTCGAGTACGCCAAAGTCCTTGCCGTTGTTTCGTGCGTAAGCCCAAAACTCTGATATGTTCTTACTTTTAGCCACGCCGAGACCGCTGCGGCTCACCAGATTATTACCCACGAGGCTCGCCATGTATGCGCCAAAGGTAGGATGGTCTATGTAATGCTCGCTGATAGGGTAGAGCGAACCCCACAGCACGTTGCATCCTACAGAGGCATCGTATTTCACGAGATAGTAGAGGCGATGCGGTGTGTGGAACATCACATGTCCCTTGCTCTCGTCCACTGCCGTTCCATCCTCGAAATAAGCTGAGTTGCTGCGAGACAGCTTCGCCATCTTTCCGTCATTCGTAAGGAGATAGCGACCAAGCGAAGCCTTGAACTCGTTCCATTTCGTTTGGTTTCCGCATACCCCCCATTGTGTGCCGTCAGTTTCCTTTAGATACGTGCCCCACGCTATGAGCGAGAGGTCGAGCTGATTGGTCTGAATGGCACTCGCAAGGTCTGATAGCTTGATGCGCCGAATAGCACCGCCCACCTCTATAAAGATGCAGTTGTCCTTAACCATCGAGGTAACGGTATTCGCTGTTGCTAGATTTTTCATATCTTTCTATATTTATTGTTTATTAATTACCGATTAAGTATTCTCCGTTCTCGTCCACGAGAGCCTCAGAGCCGTCAGAGAGGAACTCCATCCTAGGCTTGTAGCCCGCATCGACGGTTATCTCCAGCTCATCCTCCGAAGTCTCTCCAAGACCTGTGTCGGAGATGTTGAAGAGAGCAGTGTCGCCCTCCTGCCATTGCTTGGTAATTGTTAAGCCGTCGTTCGTAGCCTTCGTGCTCCATTGCAGCAAGAAGACGTTGGCTGGGCATTCCACTATCTTTCCTTCCGAAGACACGAGAGCCACCTGCTGTCGGTTGTCTTGGTTAGGTGCAATGTCGGTATTCTGCCCTGCCGAGATGGTGAACTTAGGATAGGTGCGAGCAATGGAGAATTGCTTGTTGCACACCTCGTTTCCACCAACGAAAGCCTTCACCATGTAAGAAGCCGTCTCTATCAACCGAAGGTCTAGCGTAACATAACTTGCGTTGATGGCGCAAACCTCGTTCATCCCAACGCCTATCTCCACAGGAGTAGTGCCGCTCATCTTGTACAGCTTCACGGTATAGCCAGATGTAAGAGCATTTCCACCCTTGTATACGTGAAAAGGTATCTTGCGAAGATAAGCATTCTCGTTGATGCAAGCAGCCCTCACGCTGTCTGATGCAGCAATCAATCCATGAGCCACCTTGTAGTCGTAGAGCAAGAGACGGTCTAGGATAGGGTTGTATATAATGTTGTCGGTATCATCAAGCGACATGGAATAAGCATCGTCGCTCTTCGCCACCGTGTTCAGAGTAACCTCGTCGGTCGTAATCGGAACGTTCACCTTCAGGCGATGGTCGTAGATGTCTGCCTGGAATTTCAAGGCGAACAACTCTGCCACAGCCACGTTCCTGTAGATAGTGAGGTCGCCACGAGTAGTTCCGTCTGTATTGACGGAATAGTCAGTGCCCTCATTCCATACCTTGCTTATCTCCGTGCCGTTCACTAGCCACACCATGTTGGCGAGCACCGCATTAGCCTGCTCATTCTTCCAAGTACCATCACTTGCGTTCGCCGTCACGTCTGGGTGAAGCACGCAAGGCGTGTTGGCTCTGTTAGGCTCATATTGCGCCAATGCCGTATTGTATACCTGCGTGGTAGGAGAGCCACCCGACACGCATACGATGCTTGCCGAGGTATTCAGCTTGGCGAAATCCCTTCTTATCTTGATTTTATTGCTTGTTGCCATAATTGTAGCCTCCTATCTTTAAGACCACGAAGCTGTGAAAATCACGTAAGCATCATGCTCCGAGCCTCCGTAGTCGCTTTCCGTCGTGCTGATGGTAATGACGTTGGAAGATACCTCCTTGATTTTCTTATTGTCGTCACGGTAAGCCACCGCATTCCAAGTAACATCGCTAGGCGTTACCACGCCATTGGTACGAGTATTGATAATCTGTCCTGTCACAGTTGCCGCCTTGCTGTTGTCACCGATAGGGTTAGACACTGTGCCATTGATGATATACTCGTCTGCGCTGTCCATGATGGTCTTGCCAGCACGATAGCAGGCATTCTGCGCATCCTTGTGGTAGAACTCGCAGATGATGAGCGCAGAGCCGTCCACCATGGAGCGAGTTACAGCCAATGTTTTGCCTGTGCCTAGCACCGTGCCGCTGGCGTTCTTCCATTTTACCGTGAAATCCGTAAGCTCCGTAGTGGATAGCCACAATCTCGCCGTAAGGGTCGCTGTACCTTCGCCGTCAGCCTCCGTGAGGATGGAGCGATTAGTCGTGATGTAGCCCATGTACGAGTTGTTTCCCATCGGCTGTATGAGGATGGTGACGAACGCCGTAACATCTTGACTTGAACTCTGTCCTACCTTCGCCGTGCCTTGATAAGTGAGGTTGTCGGAAGCAGTGCTGGCTGCCGTCGCAAGGTTCTTGAATATCTTCAACCTACCATTTGCATCCATGCCAAACTTTCCGTCGCTCGTAAGCTGGAAAGAGCCGCTCACGCTACCATTGAAGATAAGGGCATTGCCGTTGTAAGACCAACTGTGGTTGCTCAAAGACACGATGTTGCCCTTTGTGCTCTTCACCACAGGGGTGAGGATAGGACGGTTGGCATCCACCGTCCAATCTGGGAACGGAGTAGCCTTGTCATCGTTCTTGTCTACACCTTGGAAGAGAGGCTGACTACTCTCTATTGATATTGTAAGATTGTCGTTGTTGCGTATGCGTCTCACAGGTACGCAACCCTGCGCTGAAAAATTTACCATAACTAATTACCTCCTTCTCTTTTGAATTGTTCCAACTGCGCCTCGGTCATGATGCCTCCACCGATGCTTTCTGCCTTCTCCTGCAAGCTTTCGCCCTTGATATTGTCGTTGCCGAGCAATTCCTTCTCGTTGAGTATCATCTTACCATGGGTCTCTATGTGGGTGTGCAAGCTGAAACCAAGCTCCACCGCCCTTGCCTTGTCTAATACAATATACATCATACGCTTATAGTATTTTCTGCTAGTTTAACCTTGTTGCCTCCGTATGCCGTGATGGTGAAGACGCAGCTCAGTGCGTCGCCGATGTCATCTTCCTCATCCGTCCAGCAAATATCTATCTCTCCTGCGAAATTCTTCACCTTCGCCTTGTTAGCCCATGCCGCATCATTCACAGCGTCGCCACTATCCCTTGTGATAGACCACGATGTCACTTGGTCTGTAATATCCTCGAAACCACGAACCACCGAACAGGTAACATGATTAGTCTCGCCCTTATCCATCCATTCTCCGATGCTAAGAGATATATTCAGCACAACGTCCATGACAGCTGTCATAGCTCTCCATTGCTCATTGTCCTTGGATGGTTCGCTTGTCACCTTCTCCCCCTCAGGAGCGATGCAGAGCCATAGCGTTCCATTGTGGGTCACTTGGTCGTAATAGTAGTAAGTACTGCCATCTTTCCAGTCGCCACGGTCGTTGATGGTCTTTACCTTTGTTCCATCAACAGTGACGATTTCAAAGTACTGCGAGTAGAAGCGCACCTTCTTCGGACCATATTCGTAGGTCATTTTACCAGTGAGCGAATAGGAGTTGACACCCGTGTAGCCCACCTCCCTTGGCGCATCGTCGCCGTAGGTTTCCTTCACCACAAAGGATTGTCGGTCTGTGTTCGTTCTGTTGCCCTCCAAGACGATGGTATCTCCTGCCGCAGGGATGTCGCTGTTCTCTGCCATGTCGGTAGCGGATATTACTATCCACGCATATTTCTTGCCATCGTAGAGGATATTGCCGTCGGCATCAGTGATAACCTCATTCTCAGAAGATACCTCGGTCACCTTGCGCCAATAATACTTATTCGAAACGTTCTCATATACCCCAGAAGCAATATTGAACGTCTCGCATTTCACTTGGTCGTCCACCGCCCACATATTCGTGGTGGCAGTCGTACCATCGTCAGCCAAGAGGTAGCATTTCCAGCCAGTCAGCACGCCAGTGTTGGCATTTCTCACCTCCCTTACCTCGAATATCTTGCCTGCCGATGGAGAGAAAACCAAGTTGCCACCCACGTAGCTCAATTCTCGAATTGTGAGGTTGTTGAACATCGCCTTGCCCCATACTGACAAATCAGTGATGTTCAATCCATACTTTCCGTCCTTGCGCTTGTAGAAGCCGAAGCCAGTCTGCGTAGCATCGTCATAGTCCGATGATTGCAAGATGTCGAGGATAACCTGCGAAAGCACCGCCTTGCCATTCGCATCGCAGTACCAGCATCCGTCAGAGCCTAGCTTGAAGCCCTTCAGGAAGGTTATCAAACCTTGGGCTGTGTCGTCGGACTGCTTGGAGAGGAATTCAAGTCTTGATCGCCTTGCAGAATAAACATTGCTATCGGTAGCTGGTGTCGAGTCGTTCATACCAATTACATAAACACCGCTTCCGCCAGAACCGCTTCCACCTATCTGTATGCCATTTATGGTGATGGAGTCAACCTTGTCTTCTAATTGTCCTAAACGACTATACGAAGCCTTCTCTCCTACGATGTACTGAGGACTATCGTAAGGTATATCTATCTTAATCTCCATACCGATGATACGAGAGTTACGATAGTGCTTGCCGTCCCTGTCTGTGTCTGAGAACATCGGGTTTATCAGCTTCACCTGCTCACCGAGCGGATGGTAATCAAACATTCCATTATTGAAGAACTTCTCTCCATCCATTTCACAAGTGAAGTTGGAGTTATCTATCATCGACTTCTTGTAGTAGGTCTTCGCACGCTCGTAGAGTGCTTCTTGCGCTTCGGGTATAAGACTAGTCTCTGTTACCTTTGTTGCATCCCAGTTGTAGAGGAAGAACTTATCTCCAACCTCTGGGCATAGGACTTTGTCCGGAAGCTTGCGACCATAGGTCTCATTTGCTACTATCTCGAAATAGTTCTTTTGCTCGATAATTTTGAAGCTTGCCTCGAACTCCATGCCTGTAAGAGCACCACTAGTGAACTTGATCATGAGTGTGAGGTTACGCTTAATCCATGATACAGTGAAGTTGGTAGCGAATGAATCATTAGATGCCACTTGCCAAAAAGTCTCTGTGTTCTTGGTACCATCATCATTCTCTACGGTGCTGTCGTATGTTTTAATAGCACTTACTGAACAATCTACCTTTGGAAATTCATCATCGAACTTCACGACACCCTCGATAGCTTGCTTGTCGTTCTTTACTACATTGATATTCTCCAGGTAACCATCCTTTGAGTAGAAGCCTTCCTCGTCAACTTCCTTTGCCGGGAGCATGAGGTAATCGGTAGCCACACCATCTGTGGTAACGTCCGCATCCGACCCAGTGAAATAACCTGTAGGGATATTCTTGTCTGAGCCGAATGCGTACAATCGAGTGATGTAACTTGACTTGGATTCGGACTGAGACATGGTGAGCATATTAACACCTTGCTCGAAGGTGACTTGCCCTACCATTTCGCAGTAACCAAGGTATATAATAGAGCCATCTATCCACCATTCGCAGTTAAGTGCTTCTTCGGCACAGATGGCGTTGAGGGCATCAAGTATGCTGATAGAGTCGTAGCTTACCAAGAAACGCTTATCTACATCAAACACGTTCTTGTTGTAGGTAGTGTAGTCCACGGAGAAATCCTTGCCATTGTACTTCAAACCAAGAGCCTTTAGGTTGCCAAGTATAACACCCAAGTGAACATCTACAGTAGTTGTGAGATTGAAAGAAGTCTCATTAGCACCATACTGTGGTCGATACTTGCAGATTTTGTTCTTCCAAGCCATATAGTATGCATCCATCTGCATTTCGTAGTCATATCCGTCTGTTTCCTCATTATGCTTCGGAAAGTAGGCTGATGTTAGCTCGAAATAGCCAAAGTCTGGTATCTCTACAGAATCGCCAATCTCAAAGTACACTGGTTCTTCTGTGGAAAACTTCAAGACGATGTAATGGTGGTCCATAAGCTGACGAGACAGTTTTGAACCCTCACATACATCTTCCAATGTAAAGAATACCTCGTTATTTCTTTTTATCTGAATCATACTACGTTGTATTTACTTGTTTCACCTCTGTCGCTTGGGTCTGGCTCGTTAAGCTTTAGACTGAACTTAGCCATTTCCCGAATGAACTCGCTAAACTGAGTGCAAGAAAGATAGATACACCGATACCATATCGTAGGCTGAAAGGAAGTGTGGATAACCATTTCTCCTGT
>ERZ808270.1007-NODE-1007-length-13561-cov-3.523989_pt1 | contig 13561 bp, 11 predicted proteins | sample MGYA00521082_ERZ808270 | MGnify/ENA primary metagenome ERZ808270 (study PRJEB31516, sample SAMN03275594) | gut metagenome | biome: mammalia-associated habitat; material: feces | host: Papio cynocephalus | place: Kenya | collected 2012-07-27 ...
CAAAGATATTGATTCCAGCAAGAAGTTCCGCGTCAACTACACCGCTACTCTGAACTCCGACGCGCAGATCGGTCTGCCCGGCAACCCCAACGGCGCATGGTTGACCTTCTCCAACAATCCGAACGCTGACTATTCCGGCGACAACACTCCTGAAGGCGGCGAATCCCCGAAGGATTACGTCATCGTCTTCACCTATGCTCTGGACTCCACCAAGGTGGACAACACCAACCCTGGCAAGAAGCTTGAGGGTGCCAAGTTCAAGCTGCAGCGCAGTTCCGACCAGAAGTGGGCCACTGTCAGCAATGGCAAGATTTCTGGCTGGGTCGTGTCCGAGGATAAGGCATCCGAGGTAACTTCGGGCACCGAAGGCAAGTTCGGATTCACCGGTCTTGACGCTGGCGAGTACAAGCTGACTGAAACCGTTGCCCCGAAGGGCTACAAGCTGCCGACGACCCCGTTCACCTTCACCATCACCGCAGCTACCGCTAACGGTCAGAGCTGGGAAGGTAGTATGGAAGGCAATACGGCTAGCTCTGCATTGACCAAGCTTGAAATCACTTCCGATGGCACCACCACTGAAGGCAGCACTTCAACCGGTACTGTCTCCCTGACCGTCAAGAACACTTCCGGCTCCTCCTTGCCGGAGACCGGTGGCATGGGCACCATCGTGCTGTACGGCGCGGGCGCGGCGCTGGTGATCGCGGCCGGCGCGTACTTCGCTCTCAGGAAGAAGTCCGCTCGCTGAACCCAGCCAAGATGAGATGGTCGTGGCGCGGAACATCGCAAAACCCGTTCCGCGCCACAACCATCCATCAATCGCAGCAGCGGAATCGCAAGGTAGACAAATGAGTCGGCACAAGGCGCGTAAATCCAAGGCCAGCATTGGTTCCGGCATCGCATCCGTGTTCTTCGGGGCGGTGCTGGTCGCGGGATTGTGCCTGCTCGCGTATCCGACAGTCGCCGACTGGTGGAACCAGGTGCACCAGTCGCGGGCCGTCGCGGCCTACGTCGCGCACGCCAAGGACTATTCCAGGCAGGAACGCAAGGTGATGATCGCGCAGGCGAGGCAATACAATGCCGACCTCGCGCAGAAGGCGCTCCTGAACACAAACGAAAACGAGAACGACCGTTGGGTCATGACCGAGGCCGAGAAGCGGTACTACGACAGCACGCTCGACATCACCGGCTCCGGCGTGATGGGCTACGTGACCATCCCCAGCATCGCGGTGCGGTTGCCGATCTACCACGGCACCGATGCGGGTGTCCTGCAGATCGCCACCGGGCATATCCCCGGAAGTTCGCTGCCGGTGGGCGGCGATTCCACGCACGCGGTGGTCTCCGGACACACCGGACTGCCGAGCGCCAAACTCTTCACCGGTCTGGACAAGCTCAGGAAGGGCGACACGTTCGCCTTCCATGTGCTCGACCGGACCTACACGTACCAGGTGGACCAGATCAGAACGGTCCTGCCGAAGGACCTTTCGCAACTGGACATCGAACCGGGCAGAGATTACGCCACCCTGGTCACCTGCACGCCGTACGGCGTGAACACGCACCGCCTGCTGGTGCGCGGGCATCGCGTCCCGAACCCGAAAACCGCGGACACCACCGACTACGACGCGCGCATCAGACTGACGGGCGCCATCATCATCACCGCCACGGTGCTGGCGATCGCCGCCATCGCATGGTGGCTTGTGACGAGCACGCGCCGCTACCTCGCGGAGAAGCATGACGAGGTCGCGGCCGCGGATGGTGCCGTGGCCGTAATGAACAACGATCAACGCCGACATGCAAAGGAATGGCGAAAATGAACAATCACGATAACAATCTGGTGCATGGCGTCTCCCGCGTCCTCGCCATGGCGATGACGTTCGTGTGCGCCGCGGCATGCGTGCTCTCGATGACGGCCGGTGCGTCCGTGGCCCATGCCGACGATTCCTCCACGGATGATGCCTCGGGAACCGGCATCATCAACCTGAGCTACCAGTACCAGGGCAAGTCCCTAGAAGGCGCCACGGTCAACCTGTACCGCGTAGCCGACTGGAACAACGGCGTATTCAAACTGAACAAGACGTTCTCCGGCGTGCACTACGATTGGGACACCCTGATGGACGATCTGAACGACGGCAAGGCCACGTCGGACGAGTTCCAGCAGACCGCATGGACGCTCGACGCCTACGCCTCCGATCCGCGCAGCGGCATCGCGGCTGACGACAAGGGCACCATATACCAGTCCGGCGCGTCCTTCTCCGGCCTCGGCAAGGGTCTGTACCTCGTGTCCTACAACCAGTACCGTGATAGCGGGCTGACCTGTGGGTCCAGCGCGAGCCTCGTGTCCATCCCCACGATCGGCAAGGGCGGCACCCAGTCGTCTACTGTCGACACGCATTCCAAGAGCGACTGCTCCGTAACGCCCGAAACCCCGGAAACCACCCGGATCAGCGTGTCCAAGGCATGGAGGAACGACAAGGCGTCCGAACGCCCAAGCGATATCGAAGTGGACCTGATCGGCAACGGCAAGGTGGTCTCCACCGCCACGTTGAACGCCGCCTGCAACTGGAGCCACACGTGGAACGGGCTTGACGCCTCCACCGACTGGAAGGTCGTGGAGAGGAATGTTCCGGCTGGCTACACCGTGTCCATCGCCCGCAATGCCGACGAGTACAACATCGTCAACACCGAGACTCGGCAACCCCGCACCGGCTCGAACGTGACGATTGTGGCGCTTGCCATGGTGATCGCGGCGTTTGCAGCATTGCTGGTGATCGCCGTGGCCAAGCGTCGTCAGGCGTTGCGGTAACATAGTCTTCACTTTTTCATGCCCCCCCCTGGGTTATGCTTTGACATGGGGGAAGGCACCGATACGAGACAATCGGGTTTTGAGGAGGCTATGGTGACGACCGACCGGGGAATGTTTACGCTCAAGGAAGCCGCGTATCTGCGCTCTCTTCCGGCGGTGAAAGAAGTAAGCGCCGCACGTATCATCTATTCGGATAGTTTCAAAGTGGAGTGCGTGCGCCGCTATTTGAAGGGCGAATCGGCGCGCAAGATTTTCCACGATGCCGGTCTTGATCCGGCGTTGATTGGAAACAAGCGCGTCGAACGTTGCGTGGCACGGTGGAAAAACACCAAATATATTGTGGAGGAAGCGACAGAGACAACTATCGAGGAAACGTCTGACGAACGTCCGGATACGGTCACGGGGGGGGGTGTCGACGCCAAAGGTGTGCTTGAGAGCCAGGACATCGCCGACGCGGCGTTCAGGGCCATGGGCGCCGGCAAAGCCTCACGTGACATGTTCGACATGCGTGACCTCATCATCTACCAGCAGACGCGGCAGATCGCATTGCTGCAGGATAAAGTCGACGAATTGCAGCGGAGGCTCGACGCCGTCAGCCAATCCGAAAACGCTTCGGACGGCGATGGTGCGAACGCGCCTTTGATTGAACGCTGACCTGCGGCTGCCGAAGATAGGGCGAGACAGTGACGCGGACCATGGCATGCAGGGAATGCCATGGTCCGCTTTGCATACCGGCCGCAGGTATCGGCGGGCGGTGGCACAATGGGAGCCATGGCATCCAAAGGAAAACCGTCTCCTCGTTCCGCGGTGAAGCCGCTGAGCGACGAGCAAGTGGCGAAACTCGCGAAGAAGCATCATCTGGTCGATCCGACCCACGATTTCCCGACCGGCCCGCGCAAGGCCAACACCGCGGAGATCGAAGCGCAGCATCCCAAGGCCACGCAGCGTCTGCTGACCGGCTGTGACCTGGTCATGCGCGCGCACAGCAAAATCCGCGTCTGGGGACTGGAGCACGTGCCGGAAACCGGCCCGTTCATCACCGCCGCCACGCATGTGACCATGTACGACGTGTTCGTGCCGATGGTTTCGATGTTCCATCAGGGCCGCCGTCCGCGGTATATGGCCAAGGCCGAAATGGCCAAATGGCCGCTGATCGGCAAATGGTTCCAGCTGGTCGGCATGCAGCCGGTCGAACGCCGTGCCGGCAAGGCCAGGGCCATCGAGGAGACGTCTGTGGAGATTCTGACCTCCGGTCGACCTTTGACCGTATGGCCGGAAGGCACCGTGACGCGTGATCCGCAGAAGTGGCCGATGAGCATGAAGAACGGTGTGGGTGTGATTGCGCTCGAGGCCTCGCGCCGACTCGGCTACCAAGTGCCGCTGTACTGCTCCGTGACGTGGGGCGCGGCGAGCATCAACCACTGGTGGCCGTGGCCGCGCAAGAACGTGGTGATGTGCTTCGACGAGGCGCTCGATTATTCGGATTTGCTGGACGGCTGCGATTCCTGGGGCAAGGACGTGCCGACCGACCGCGCCGACGAGCTGACCCGTCGTATCCGTGTGCGCATGACCGAGATCATGGCTGAGATTCGCGGCGAGCGGGCGCCCGACGGATACTGGGACTACCGCACCATGAGCCGCGTGAAGGACTGAAGGCCTGGTCGCCCAATCATGCCGCCGACCGGTGTGCGTGGTCGGCGGTAGCATAGAGCAAGTGTTGGAACGCGGCGGCCCGTGACGGGCGGCCGGAGCAATTCAAGGAGCTAAACAATGGCGAATGTGACGGTACTGGGCGCTGGCGCTTGGGGAACGGCCTTCGGTCAGGTGCTTGCCGACGCGGGCAACGACGTGACCATGTGGGCCATCGAACCGGAAATCGTGGAAGGTATCCGGGACCATCACCATAACGGCGTGCGCCTGCCCAGCGTGGAGAAGCTGCCGAGCAACATGACCGCCACCGGCGACCGTGCCGAAGCCGTGGCCCATGCCGACATCGTCATCGTGGCCATCGCCGCGCAGTTCGCCCGCGTCGCACTCACCGAATTCAAGGGGCTCATCCCCGAAACCGCGCTGGTGGCATCCCTAATGAAGGGCATCGAACGCACCACCGGCAAGCGTATGGACGAAGTCGTCATGGAGACCCTCGACCTGCCGGCGGAACGTTTCGCCGCGATCTCCGGACCGAATCTGAGCAAGCAGATCGCCGATCGTGAGCCGGCCGCCACCGTGGTCGGCTGCGTCGACATCGACCATGCGCGCACCATCGCGGCCGCCTGCACCACCGATTACTTCCGCGCGTTCGTGACGCGTGACGTGATCGGTCTGGAAATGTGCGGATCGCTCAAGAACGTAGTGGCGTTGGCCGTGGGCATGGCCCGTGGCGCGGGATACGGCGAGAACACCGCCGCCATGATCGAAACCCGTGGCCTTGCCGAACTGACCGCGCTGGGAGAGGCCGCCGGCGCCGACCCGAAGACGTTCGCCGGACTGGCCGGCGTGGGCGACCTGATCGCCACCTGCGGCTCCCCGCTGAGCCGCAACTATACCTTCGGCTCGAATCTCGGCAAGGGGCTGAGCGTGGAGGAGGCCACCAAGGTCAGCAATGGCGTGGCCGAGGGCGTGCCGACGACCGATGCGGTGGTGGAATTGGGCAGGAAGTACGGCGTACCAACCCCCCTCGCCACGGCCATGAGCCACGTGCTGGACGACGGCATCTCCTGTGCGAGCATGCTTTCCGAGCTGTTCGGCGAAGGCATCACCGAGGAGTAATAGCCGGCTTGTATGCTGAGTGCTTGAAAATCGCTTGAAGAGGCTTGCAAAGGTAAGGAAAAGGCTTGAAGATGGCAAAAAAGCGCATTGTGGTGATGTATGGCGGCAAGGCCGATGAACATTCGATTTCCTGCATTTCCGCCGCAAGTGCGCTGCGCGCGCTGGACACGGACAAGTTCGAGGCCATTCCGGTGGGCATCACCAAAGACGGCAAATGGATCGTCGATGGCGAGAATCCGCTCGGATGGAGCTTGGACGAAGGGCTGCCGACCGTGGAGAAGACCCCCGGCGCCAAGGACGTGGTGCTTGAGATGGCGCTCGGACAGGACGGTTTCTTTGCCCGCGAGGCCGACGGGACGCTGACCCCGTTCGGACATGTGGACGCGGTGTTCCCCGTGTTGCACGGACCGTTCGGCGAGGACGGCACCGTCCAAGGCCTGTTCGAGATGATGGGCGTGCCGTACGTGGGCTGTGGCGTGTTTTCCTCCGCCGCCTGCATGGACAAGCACTATACGAAGGTGCTGCTTTCGGCCGCAGGAATTCCGGTGGCCCCGGGCATCACGCTCGACGCCCGTTTCTTCGATGCGGCTTCCGGCTTCAAGGCCGATGCGGATGCGATCATGGCGCAGGTCCGCGAGGCGGGATTGGAATATCCGCTGTTCGTCAAGCCGTCGCGTGCGGGCTCCAGCTTCGGCGTGACCAAGGTGGAGCATGAAGGCGATGCCGAGGAGCTCGCGGCCGCCGTTTTCGAGGCGTCCCATCACGATTGGCGCGTTCTCGTGGAGCAGGGCATCGACGCGCGCGAGATCGAATGCGCGGTGCTGTGCCCGAAGGCAGGCGAGGCGCCGCAGGCCAGCTGGCCGGGCGAGATCGTGCTCGACAAGCGCGCCGAAGGCGACGACCAGTTCTACGATTTCGACAGCAAATACATGGATTCCGCGGCAAGCCACGTGGAAGTGCCCGCCCACCTGCCCGAGGAGATCTTGGAACGCGTGCGTGAAACCGCCAAGAAGGCGTTCGTCGCCGTGGACGGCTCGGGTCTGAGCCGTGTGGACACCTTCGTGACCAAGGATGGCGAGGTGATGGTCAACGAGATCAACACCATGCCGGGCTTCACGTCCATCTCCATGTACCCCAAGGCATGGGAGGCCACCGGCGTGCGCTACACCGACCTGATCACCAAACTGATCGAAGGCGTGCTGCGCTGAGACCGCGCTTGCCGTGTGATCCCGCGGGAGCAAGACTTCAAGCTGATGTTCAGCGGACTGGTAGTACAGTGCTGAATATCAGCTTTTTTATTCACGCTTCGTAAGGTGACCATGACGTTTCCGCAATTTCCGCAGCAGCCTCAATACCGGCAGCCGCCGGTTCCGCAATATCAGCCGAATCAGCCGAACGGTCCGCAATCGCCGCAGCCGCCGACCGCCGACCGCAACCCATATCGCAACCCATTCGTCGAATGGCTGCAGCGGGTCCGACGCGACTTCTCCAGAATCGGCGCAAGCCTATGCCTGATGGTGGTCATCTGGTACGCGCTCGCCATGGTGCTGGAAAGGGCGCTGTACGCCGTCGCGGGAGGCCGGAGCGACGTGCCGAACTGGGTCACGTATGTGGGCTCCGGCGTGCCGCTGTACCTGATCGCCATGCCGGTCGCGGTGATGCTCATGGGCAAATCGACCGTCATCGAAACCCGCAAATTCGACATGAAACCGGGGCTGTTCTTCAAATTGCTGCTCATGTGTCTGCCGATGATGTGGGTCGGCAGCGTGGTCGGCAGCATGCTGTCGATGGCGTTGTCCAATGGCGAGGCGACGGACCGCGTCTCCGACCTCGCCATGCAGACGAACGTCTGGAACGTCGTTTTCCTGGTGATCGTCGGACCGATTTTCGAGGAGTGGCTGTTCCGCAAGCAGCTGATCGACCACACCCGCAAATACGGCGAAAAGACGGCGATCGTGCTGTCCGGACTGGCATTCGGCCTGTTCCATATGAACCTGTTCCAGTTCTTCTACGCGTTCCTGCTGGGAATCATGTTCGGCTACGTCTACGCGCGCACCAGCAAGCTGCGCTATTCGACGGCCATGCACATGATCATCAACTTCAACGGAGGCGTGCTCGCGCCATGGGTGTTGACGCGCGTCGACCTGGACCAGCTGGACAAGGTGTCCCAGGCGGCGGAGAACGGCAATATGGCGTTGATGGAACAATGGGCTGCGCAGAACCTCGGTGGACTGGCCGTCATGCTCGTCTATTTCCTGCTGTACGGCGCGGTGATCCTCGTCGGATTCGTGCTGCTGGTACGCAACTTCAGGAAGGCCGAGTTCTACGTCACGCCGGAGGAGCTGCCGCGCGGAACCGCCGCCAGAACCGTGTATGGCAACGTCGGCATGATCACGTTCATCGTGGTCACCGTCCTGCTGACGGCGCTCAATCTGTTTCTGTAGATTTCGTTCCTGTAGGTTCCGCTCCGCTCATTCCGAATCGACGCTGACCGCGCGGTGCTCGAGGTAATCGGAGTGCGCGATCGCCTGCGCCACCGCGTCCGCCATGGTGGACGGCAGCAGATTCCTCTTCGCATGCACGTAGATCGTGCCGTCGATGCCGTACGGGGTGAACCCGTCGAGCTTCACCACCGGCTTGTATTCCGGGTTGGCGAATTCGGCAGTGGCCTGCTCCACGACCTCCACGATGTCGGCCTTCATACGTTCCACGTCGGCGTCGGCCTTCGCGGTGAACGGCACCTGCACCAAGCCCTCGTTCGACGGCGTGACCTTCTCCAGCGAAGCGGTGTTCAGTATGGAGTTCGGAATGACCATTTCGTTGCCGTTGCGCTCGCGGACGATGGTCTGACGCCAGTTGATGTCCTTGACGGTGCCGGCGACGCCCGCCACTTTGACGTAGTCGCCCGGCTGGATGACGCGGCCGAGCATGAGGCCGAAGCCGCCGATCACGTTGGCGATTGTATCCTTCAAACCAAGCGAGACCGCGAGACCGCCGATGCCAAGCGCCGTGAACAAAGTGGTCGGATTGATGCCGAACACCGGCTGCAGCAGCGTGCCGATGGCGAATGCCCACACCACCACGCGCAGGATGTTGACGAAGATGGACGCGTTCGGCACCTGCGATTTGTCCAGAATGCGGCGCACCACCTTGGTGAGCGCCTTGTCGATGAGCGCGGCGGCGATGAGCACGACGGCGAGCAGGATGAGCTTGCTGTAGTTTTTGGCAAGCCAGTGCGTGAGAATTTCAACTGGATCCATGGCTGCCTAGTCTACACATGGGGCGTTGCGCGACGCTTGCGATTGGCTGGATGGTTCCTGATTCGCCGGAGGTTGCGCACCTGGGGAGCATAATGGATTCCGTAGGGTATTGACCGGCGAAAAGGGGGCATGGCATGGGCAATATCGTGGATTACGTGAGGCGTGAGTTCCGCGGATTCGCGGAACTGCCGTTCGGCGATGTCGATTCGCTGGTGCTGTCCGAATTGTCCTACATGCGGCTTTCCGGCTTGGTTCCGGCGTTCGGCGAGGCGAGATCGGTGGCGACGTTGCCAATCCGCGAGCTGCTGCGTGCCGAAAGCTATGCCGACATGTTCGTCTCTAATTCCTTCGATATGAACGAGTATCGGCTCGCGTTGCTGCGTGCCGTCTGCGAATCGCCGCGTTTTCGTGCGTTGCGTGTCGGCGAGTACGCGGAACGGTTGAGCGAGCGCGAGCAGCAGCAGTTCGCCGCGATGACATTCGACGTGGGTTGCGGGCCCGCCGATTCGCTGTATGTCGCCTTCCGTGGCACCGACGGCACGCTCGTCGGATGGAAGGAGGATTTCAATATGGCGGTGCGCTGCCCGGTGCCGTCCCAGGAATCCGCGTATCGGTATGCGAACTCGATTCTGGACAGGTCGGAAGGATTCCTTTCGTCAGGCGATTCGCCCGAGGTCATGCTCGGCGGGCATTCGAAAGGCGGCAACATGGCTGTGTACGCGGCCATGCGGATCGCGCACGACGACATCGAGGCGGCCGGCGAGCGCGCGCGGCGGCTTGGGCTGCTGCCTTCATTGGGCGTGCCGGTGCGGGGCCGCAACGGACGGATCTCCCGTATCTTCTCCCATGACGGGCCGGGTCTTCCGGCGTCGGCGGTGCGCGGTCAGGCGTATCGTGCGGTCGAATCGCGTATCCGCAAAACCGTGCCCGAATCATCTGTCGTGGGCATGCTGCTGCAATCGAACGCGACGGCGCGCATCGTCAAAGCGGATGCCATCGGCATCATGCAGCACATGGGAAACAGCTGGCAGGTGGCGGAAAACGGCGATTTCGAGCAGTTGGACGAGCTGACGGCCGGCGCGCAGCTCGTCAAGCGGACCATCGATGGGTGGCTTGACACCGTAAGCCAGGAGCAGCGTGAGCGCGCCATCGACCAGATTTACGGAATCTTCGCAGCGGCGGGATATGGCAACATCGCCGATTTGGTGGAGCATTGGACGGATTCGCTGCCGAAGATCGTGGAGGCGGCGCGCAATACCGATCGGGAGACGCGTGAACTCATCAAGGCGGTGGTCAAGGCGATTCCGGCCAGCGCGGCGAAGGCGGTGCGCGAAGGCTGAGCCCCGAGATGGGACTATGGGCCGATATCGAAGCGGGTCGGCGCGGATGCCGGCCTGCATTCCGGATGGGCCACGCGTTCCCGTCCGCCGACGTAGGATGGGACGGTGCGGGCGCATGATTGTGGACACATACTTGTGGACGCATAATGGAATGCGGAATGCCGACGGCTGCGAAAGGGGTGTGCGATGGGCAACATCATCGATTACGCGCGTACGGAGACGCGTGATTTCGACGCGCTTGCCTTCCGTGAGGCCGACGCGCTCGTGCTCGCGCAGCTTTCATACGACGACGTGCCGGAATGCGTGCCGCGGCTTGCCGGCGTCGAATCCAGATACGGCACATTGCATGACCGTGTGAAGGAATTCGATCCGCGCCATCCGATACGTTCCATGCGGATGCTGCGAAAGCCTCCGTTCGGCGGTGTGACGATCGCGCGCGCCGACGACGAGCTGCACCATGGAAGTGCGGTGCCCGACCATGACGTCGAGAACGTGGGATTGGTCGATCCGCAGGTGACGCACGACTTCTACCATGCCATCGCCGCGAATCCGCGTTTTTCCGGCATTGAGATGGGCGCTTTCCTCGAGGAGTTCGACGGCGATGAGCAGACGCAGTTCGCCGCCGTGACCTACCGCCTGCCCTCCGGCATGCTGGTCGTGGCGTTCCGTGGCACCGACGATTCGCTCGTGGGTTGGAAGGAGGACTTCAATATGGCCTTCCAATACCCGGTGCCGGCGCAGGTGACCGCGGCCGGCTATCTGGCCAGGGTGGCCGCGCTGTGGAAGGACGTGCCGATTGTGCTTACCGGCCATTCCAAAGGTGGCAATCTGGCCGTCTATGCGGCGATGAACGCCGCGGATGGGGTGAAGGACCGCATCGAACGCATCTATTCGCTGGATGGCCCCGGCTTTCCCGAGGTCGTGGTGAACAGTTTCGAATATGCGAGTGTGAGCAGCCGCATCGTCAAGATCGTGCCCGACTCGTCGGTGGTGGGCATGGTGCTGGAAACCCCGGAACGTTGCATCGTGGTGAAATCCGACGTGGAGGGCATTATGCAGCACTTCGCGTTCTCCTGGCGGATGCATGGCGACGAATTCGACAAGGTGGAGGATGTGGCCAGCAGTTCGGTCACCTTCAACAAGGCGTTGAACAAGTGGCTGTCCAATCTGTCCAAGGAGCAGCGGGAACGCGCGGTGGATGCGTTGTTCTCGGTGCTTGAGGCGTCCGGCGCTGGCAGCATCTCCGCGATGATGGCGGCTGGCCCGAAGGTCATTCCCGAAATGCTCGGCACCTATGTCGGATTGAGCGGCGAGGACCGGCGTAATCTGAACCAGGCGTTGGCGATTATGCTGCAGGCCGCGCTCGCCCGCAATCCGAAGGTGCGGCGCAAGTGAATGGCCGCGGGCGATGATACGGCGGTGGATGTCCGTCGGCTATCCGTTTATCGCAATAAAATACGACATGGTGTGCAATTTGTTCTAGACAGTTTGTATAATAATTCGCGTTGCGTATATGAAGCGACCGTCCACAAGGGGAGACCATGCCACGTCCACGCCACGATTCGGAGATCCTGCCCGCGAAGGAACGCCTCGAAAACGCGTTCTGGGAACTGCTTTCCGAGCGGGAATACCGCAAAATCACCGTCACCGACATCGTGCGGACGGCAGGTGTGAACCGCAATTCCTTCTACTACCATTTCGCGGGACTGCCCGAGCTTGCCGACTCCGCCATCCTGCATGCCGTGGAGAACACGCCGATGCCCGGCACGCCCGATGCGAGTTTCGACCCCGACATCGAATGGCGTAAGCATGTGACCGCGTTGCTGCGCGATCCCGAACAACGTCAACGGCTCGACCGGCTCGCCCTGCTGGCCGGTCCGCACAGCTCGCCGGAACTGGTCGAATCGATGCGGGAATTCGGCAGGCTCACCCTGATCTCCGTGCTGGGGCTTGACGCGGACCATCTCGACCTGAAAACCGACCTCATGCTCGACTTCACCGTCGGAGGCATGCTCGCGGTGCTCCGCCGCTGGCCGAAACTGCACGAGCAGCTGCCGATGGACGCCGTGTTCAACGAGGATCTGGCGGTGCTGGCCACGGGCCTGTTCATGTCCATGTCCAAAACCGACATGCTGGGGTACTGGAAACGCATCTTCAGTAGCGGTTTCGTGGCAGGGCAGGACGTGCAGGGCGAAGCCGAACAGTGAACGTCGCGCCGCATGTCGTGACTTGTCGGTGGTAGAAACGTCTGTAGCGGCGCTCTTCCAGGGCGCGGCGGGCGCATGATTCGGCGCACGCAACAGCACGACAGGGAGGTTGTTCCATGATCAACGAAGCCTACAAGGCCATGCTCGGCGGCAAATCCGTGATCCGCGAGCTGAGCGAATACGCGACCGCGCGCGGCGCCGAAATCGGCTATGAGAACGTGTTCGACTATTCGCTGGGCAACCCGAGCGTGCCGTGTCCGCAGGACTACACGGACGCGGTGATCGACCTGTACAAGACGGCGGAGCCGGTGGCGCTGCACGGCTATTCGCCGTCCCTGGGCATTCCGTCGGTGCGCAAGGCGATCGCCGACAGCCTCAACCGCCGCTTCGGCATGGACTACACGGCCGACTACATCTTCCCGACCACGGGCGCGGCCGGCGCGCTTGCCCACGCTTTGCGCGTGGTGACCAAGCCGGGCGACGAGGTGATCACCTTCGCCCCTTACTTCCCGGAATACCAGCCGTATGTGAACGGCACCGGCGCGCACCTGACCGTGGTGCCCGCGGACACCGAGAACTTCCAGATCAACTTCGAGGCCTTCGAACGGGCGCTGAATCCGGAAACCGCGGCGGTGCTCATCAACACCCCGAACAACCCGTCCGGCGCGGTCTACTCCGCCGAGACGCTGACCCGACTGGCCGAGATGCTCACCGCCAAGCAGGCCGAATACGGCCACGACATCTTCCTGATCTCCGACGAGCCGTACCGCGAGATCGTGTTCGACGGCGGCGAACAGCCGTATCCGAGCAAGTTCTACGACAACACGCTCTCCTGCTATTCGTATTCGAAGTCCCTGTCGCTGCCGGGCGAGCGCATTGGCTACGTGGCCGTGAATCCGCGCGCCACCGATGCCGAGCTGATTGTGCCGATGTGCGGGCAGATCAGCCGCGGAACCGGCCACAACTGCCCGTCGTCCACCGCGCAGCTGGCCGTGGCCAAGGTGGTGGACGAGACGAGCGACCTGTCCGTGTACGAGACCAACATGAACCTGCTGTACGGCGCGCTGACCCGTCTGGGCTTCGACGTGGTGCGTCCCGGCGGCACGTTCTACATCTTCCCGAAGGCGCTGGAGGAGGACGCCACCGCGTTCTGCATGAAGGCGAAGGACTACGACCTGATCCTGG
>ERZ808270.1008-NODE-1008-length-13552-cov-22.928132_pt1 | contig 13552 bp, 13 predicted proteins | sample MGYA00521082_ERZ808270 | MGnify/ENA primary metagenome ERZ808270 (study PRJEB31516, sample SAMN03275594) | gut metagenome | biome: mammalia-associated habitat; material: feces | host: Papio cynocephalus | place: Kenya | collected 2012-07-27 ...
GGACAGGCAAGGCATCCGACCTCGTGGAAATCCTTTACGGCATAGACGAGCTTGGCTGCATCAACGACGGCGAGACTCCCCTGAAAGAAATAGCCGCCTATTTCTATAAGATGCTCGGAGTGAATGCCAAGGAGTGCTACCACATCTATGCGGACATGAAGATGCGCAAGAATGAGAGCCGTACCTACTTCCTTGACAAGATGCAGGAAAGAGTGAACAGAAGAATGGATTTGGATGAGGAAAGGGAGAGAATGAGGAGGTAAAATGTAATTGTTTGTCTCTCAAACAAATAAGAGGCAAACAATTATAAATTACTTGCACTTTTTTGAGGACGCGCATCAATAAACAAAATTTCTGTTTGTCCTTTTTCTTGCTTGTTATGAATATCCACCAATTTATAGAATTGTTCTTTCATTTTCTTTTCAACAATAATTACAATAAACAGAGCATGATCAGCATTTTCTGCCTTTACATATTGTGGTAATTGTGTTATATATCCATGAAGTAAATCTGGATTATCTGATAATTTAATTTCCACAATGGTTTGGCATTGTTGACCTTGTGAAAATTTGAAATCTAATTCGCCAGCCCCACTATCACTTTCACGGTCAACACTTATATTAAAATGTCCTGCCCGCAAATATGTTTGTGCTATAGAATATAAATAAAGTTGCCAAACAGATTCTCTTTTAAGTTTACCATTATCTTTCAATAACATTTTGTACATTCTATTGTCTTCCACAAGATGCTTGAACTGAGTACAAATTTCCTTTGTTATAGAATACACTTGCTCTGGAGTATAACAGCTTTGACTGGTACAAAGTGTATTTAAAGGATGACTCGTAACAAACTCCTCTATCTTGAGGTCAAAGTATTCGTTACAATCATCTTGAATAAAATCATATCCTTTGGGCTTTATACTTTTTGCATAATCAAGAACCGTATTATATGCGGTCTTGTTGCTTATAATAAGATTCTTAAATTGTGTTTTATTCATTTTGGACATATCTTCCCAAACACCTTGAATAGCTATGCAGACTTTTCTTCTCAGCTTTTTGTTATAATCACAGACATCATCAATTTCACTCCAGTCTTTGGCGACCTTTAATTCCGTTAAAAAACTTTCTGGAATAAAATAGATTGGCTTGTTCTTGTAAAAAGGAACTTTATATGTTTCATTGTCAAATTCATACGCCAAACTATTTATGCCTAAATCTGAGCAAACTCTTTGTGTATAAGACAAAAAACTCTTGCGTAATATGCTAATAATCATATCACTAATTCTGTCTGCCCCAATGTTATCTTCAAACAAATGTAATAAAGAGAATATTTCCAAGTCAATATGTCCTTCAGTTATTATTGTATAGGCAGACAAAGCAAGTTGTTTGGACAATTTTCCACTGATACCAGAACCAGACTTTCCTTTTTCAGAAAAGCCAAGTCCAGTATTAGGTATCTCTGAGAATGTAAAATATTCTACCATTTTTCGAAAATGGCAATCCTGCTCTGATGGTAATTTTAAAAATTTTGATAACGATACAAATCTTTTAAAATAGTTGATATAGTCGTTATATGCATTACTAAATTCAGGTATAGATGAATTTTTTAGTAGCATCGGATCTATATGCAACAAAGAATCGTTATCTATAGTACCATCAAAGACACCTTTATTGCGGAGATCAGAATGTTTGACTCCGCAATATTTACTATAATGAATACCATTACCTATATTAAAATTCATCATTGGTCCTAAATTTTGATACTTTTATTTATGAAATCCTGCCAACTATTTTTGCCTATTCTTTCCATCAGAGCCTCACCAAGTTCATACACTTTCGTTTCCCTTAGTGCTGGAAAGTAATGCTGTTCACCCGGCTGTGAGTCCTTGGCTTTTGCATTGACAATAGCATGTTCCATAAGTTTTACATACTCATTTGCGGCAAATCCGCCTGGGGTGAGTCTGGACAAAGCAACCTTGACATTGTGAGATTTAGAACAATCTATATCTTTCAAGTCTGTAAGTTTGTGGTACAGAAGCCATACCTCAAAGCATGGATTACTAATTGCAATATGACAGCCTGGTGTTTTTATGCAAAAACTACCCAATTCATTAATCATATCTATAGGCCATTTGTCCACATCTATGACACACCAAAGAGAGTCGCCGTCTTCTGCGCTCAAACCTTCTTCTGCTATATATTTCTGAGCGGCTGCAAGAACATGCGAAGGAGCCGACTCCGTTTGTTGATGTTCCAATATTCTCACCTTGATGCGCTCAAAGTTGTCGAAAGGAGCAAAATAACTCGGTTCCGTCTTCGTCCCCTCACATGCGATGACAAAAAGACTGTAGTCTCTAGCCTTGGCTTCCTCATGCTTATAGTAGCTGCGCTTTTTATATGGCATATATCAGTCCTCCCATTTTAAATCCTCCAAATGAGCCAAGAAAGGAATCGCTCCGAAGCGTCCTTTCAAATAGCCTTTTTGAATGTCCAAATCATTTCGGGGCTTAAAATCATTAAGCGTATAGAAACGAGAACTTTGATTCTTTCTGTCTTTCTCAACAAACCAAATCTCATCATTTCTAAAAATGGAGCAATCAAGAAGGCATGATTCGTGAGACGAGAAAATGATTTGTCCAAGGATAGGCAATCCCATCACTTTTTCCACAAACATCTTCAAGAGATTGGCATGAATGCTTCTGTCTATTTCATCGACAATGATGGTTTTGTCTGATTGCATCAGGTCGTAAAGAACGGGTGCAAAATCAAACAAACGTTGGGTACCATCCGACTCCTCTTTTAACTCGAAACTAACGGCGTTGTTGTTTACAACATGATTGGTTGTTATTCTTCGGATAATGTATTTATCATCTTCTTCCTTAGTCACACCAATAGTAAAATATTGTGTCTCAATCACACCAGACTCTTCCTTTTTGAGATTAGTCTTGATGTCCTCGAAGATTTTATCTAAAGGCATACCTGTCTGCGAGACGAACTTATCTAAGTCGTCTTCATGCAACTCTATGTCTTGAATGCCAACATCGAAACTTCTTAAAAGTTTCTCTGAGAAATGCTTGAACTTTTGATTTTCGTATTGAGTATCAAAAATAGAGGCAGACTTGGTTTCAGGGAAGAAAATCTTTAGATTATCCTTGAACCACTCCTTTACTCTACTAATTCTCGGCTCTTTGATAATATCCTCATGTTTGATAAGCAACTCGTTATTTTTCAAAATATTATCTTCCAACAAACTAACCAATAGGGCTCTCTTTTCGTCACCATCGACATATTTCTTGCCCATTTTGACAACTGGTTTTTGGGTATCTTTGGAGTAGGTACGTTCAAAGACCATTTCATCTCTTTCCACACCAGTTTCATAAAGCCATTCCTCCAAGCAGAGTTTTGACAAATAAGTAACACCATAATTGTATATTTTATTCTTATAGCTAAACTCTACAGATTGAGAAACAGGAGTACCTTCATCAGAAAATTTATTTCTAATATATCTGATGTCAGAAGGAACTCTGCCTTTTAAAACAATGTCACGCAGCAAATTTGCCGCTTTAATCATATTTGATTTTCCTGCACCATTTGCACCGTAAATGACAGATCCTTTCAGTACATTCACGTTGGTATTAACCTTATGAAGATGGTCTGAATGGCTCTTCAAAGATTTTGCAGGCAACATATTGAACTCTGTTTCTTCTAAAAAAGAAAAGATGTTACTAAAGTCGAATCTAATAAGCATAATCTAATCTATTTTAATTCAAGTGCAAAATAACGAAAAAATCTCGAATAACGAGCGATTTGCTGTAAATATTTATAATAATTTATATATTAACGAGATTTTTTCGTTATAAACACAAAATCTATTTCTGTATCAAATGCTTCAAGTTCTCATCGTTAGCGATACGCTCCAGCTCGTCCTTGACAATCTGCTTGACATCCTCTTTTATCTGGTTGTAGTTGTCCTGTATGGCTTGCTTCATACAGTCGTTGCCATCGGCATCCTTGAAGTCGTTGATGATGGGGATAGACTGATAGTTGCTCTCCTCTCGTTTGACTTTCTCGGTATCCACAACAATCTCGGCATGGAATATCTTCTGTTCGATACGCTCGTTGAAGTTGTCGGAAACAGAGCCGACAAACATGCCTTGGGTAAGACCGCTAATCTTGCTTGGCGGAATAAGGCTGTCCATCTGGGTATTGATAGAAGTTGAGACATCCTGTCGGTTGATGGAAATGGACTGGCGCTTTTGAAGTACCTTGCCGAAACGCTCGGATAAGGTCTTGGCGGTCTCTCCCACGACTTGTCCGCTAAAAATGTTACCTACCGTATTGATGACCACCTTCGCCTCTTTGTCTCCATAGTCACGGACTAACTGCGAGAAGTCCTGAAAGCCTAAACATACAGCAACCTTATTGCTTCGAGCCGTAGCAATCAAGTTATCCAAGCCTTTGAAATATATTGTCGGCAGCTCGTCAATAATGACAGAGGATTTGAGCTGTCCCTTCTTGTTGATGAGTTTCACGATGCGACTGTTGTACAAGCCGAGTGCGGCACCATAAATATTCTGACGGTCAGGATTATTGCCCACACACAGAATCTTAGGTTCATTGGGATTGTTGATGTCGAGTGTAAACTCACTTGCAGACATCACCCAATAGAGTTGCGGCGAAATCATTCTTGACAACGGAATCTTTGCACTTGCAATCTGACCCGCCAACTGCTCCATCGCCCCACCTTGCCATGCGTCCATGAATGGCGAAAGATAGTTTTCCAATTCAGGATAGCTCGTCAATATCGGGAAAACATCCTCGTATCTGCGGTTAAGCAACTCAATGGCATGAGGAAAGGTGCAATACTTCCCGTCCTTGTAGATGCGCAAATACCAGATGATAGCTGCAAACAATATGATTGGACTCTCAACAAAGAAGTCACCCTGCTTTTGCACCCAAGTTTTGTTGAGGTTGAGCATGATAGTATATGCACTTTCGTAAGCATCTGAAATGTCACTCATGAAATCCGGGTGGATAGGATTGCAGCGGTGGCTTCTGCGAGGATCATCGAAGTTGATAACGTAGAATTGAGGCTTGACCTTATACTCGTCTTGATGGTTCATTAAGTGATTGTAGGCAATCATTGACAGGTCGGGAAATTTGAAGTCGTAAATATACATCGAGTAGCCCTTCTCTATCTGTTGTTTGATGTAGTTATTAACCACTGCAAAGGACTTGCCACTACCCGGTGTACCCAACACGATGGTGGCACGGAAAGGATTGACAACATTAATCCATCCTCTCTGCCATTTCTTCCTGTAATAGAATTGTGTGGGCAGATTGACGGAATACTCGTTCTCCATGAGTTTGGTCTCCTGTATGAAACTCTCGTTCTCATTGTTGAACACATCCTCCATGAGGTTGTGTTTCAAGAGTCGGCTCATCCACAGTCCACCCATCAACAGGCAGATATAGCCCGCTGTCATTGTAAAGATGTACAGCGTGGCATTGCACAGATACGATATTGGTAACAGCAATATCCACCAGTTTAGGAAGAACAGGCAGAAGCCTACGGCAAGAACCGTCCAAATCTTGCCCCAGCTCATCTTCTCCGCTTTTACGCCCTTGGTTCCCAAACAAGAGAGTGCCAAGAGTAAAAGCGAGAACAGCTTGGTATAGAGAATGGAATGAAACAAACCACCTGTTCGGTTGAAGTTGACAAGGATTCTGTCAACAACCCCGATTGTCACTCCCCACATGTGCATTGCCTCATAGCAATACCAATATACATTCATAATTGCGAGTATGATACTCACCGCACGGAGAAAATCCATGATTTTTCCCAATGCTCTCAAATCGTCTTCTTGTGCCATTGTTTTTCTGTTTTGAACTTTTACAAATTGTTTATGATTGAAGATTGGCTTTCTCGATTGTATAAGAAAGCCAACCTTGACAATACGATTAAAGGCTTCGTCCTTTGCGCTTCTTTTTCTTTCTGCGCAACTGCTTGTCAAATGCAGTCTCCTGTGCCTCATTTGAAGAACCTCCTCCAGCCATAAGTCCAAGACCGCTTCCTTGCTCATCGAATAAGTTTGAACCTTGAAGTCCCTGCTCCAAGACAGCACCATCTTCCTTTGGAATGGTAAGCGGTATCGGTTGCTCATTCTCATAAGGCAAGCAGAAATGTTCCTGCAAGGCATTGGCGGAAAGAGTTTTTCCAAGCCGTGAGCCATTGAACATGCATTTGGTGCGGTGGTCGATGAATGTCGCTCCGTAGATACGCCCATCGGCTGTATGGCGGAAGACGACATCAATACCCTTTGCCTTCAGAAGTTCAATGAACTTGTCCTTATGGTAAGTCTGTTTCAGGACAGCTTCCACGCTGTGCTTGGTCATCTCGGAGAGTTTCTTGTCCTCCTTGATTTTTTTGGCAGAATAAGCGAACCGCTTTTCTATCGCCTCCACTCCTACGGACTTGTCTATCTTGGAAGCCTTGAAAGGATTACCAACCTTATTGCCTTGCGCATCGGTAGCCGAATATACGAAACCGTGATACTCACGACCGCCGACCTCGCCCCTCACTTCCTCCAAGGATATATTATATAAGGAGAGAAGCGCACGGTATTCGCCCAATGACTGGAACTTGTAGGTGGCGCAGAGCGACTTCACAGTGTTGGCAACCTGCTTTTTCACGTCACCTTGGCTCACATCCACCTTTCGGAGCGGATTGTCAAAGTGGCGTTGCTTGCGGTCTGCCTTGTGTAGATTGTATTTCTCCTCCAAGTCACGGGTGATAGCCTTGCTCTTGAGGTAATTGTATCGGCTGTCCAAGCACTTGCCGTTCTCATCCACCCGAATGGTCACAATGTGCATGTGGTACCGGTCAATGTCCTCATGCTTGTAAACCATGTATGGCTGGTTACCATATTCCATGCGCTCCAAGTACTCACGCGCGATATTCTCCATTTCCATATCCGTCAGCTCATCATCTGGATGCGGATTCAAGGAGATATGCACGACAGGCTTCTCCGTTCTGATGTGCGGTGAAAGGTAGCGTTGGAAATCACGCAAGGCATTGGCGATGCTCGTCTTTCCTGAGCAATCGTCAAAGATTTTGTTCGTAGCCAACAGTTTTCCCTCGTCCTTGTTAATCTTCTCACCATTGTATGCCAGTGCGCCATACAATGAACTTCCGAAACTTATCTTTGCGACCATCTTTCCTCAAACTTATGGGTTAGTTCAACAATCTCACGGGTAAGAGCGACCAACTCCTTGGTGCAATTCTCCAACTTGTAGAGAAGTGCCATCGCCTTCTTCTCGGAGAAATGGCAGCGAAGCTCCTTGACAACCTGGTTGTAGTTGTTGCCAATCATTCGGTACTGCGAGTGAAAAGAGGAAAGCTTGGTGTAGTATTCCACCAGCGTCTTGTCCTCACGCAACACCTTGAACGGCTCGCCAAAGATGCGTGCCTTGGCGAAGACTGCCTTCGCCCTCACATCAGTCTGCTCATACATGACGAGGAATTTCATCCACTCGTCATCGTCGAACCGAAGCATCACATGGTGCGACTTCGGGTTCAGCTTGGGGATTCGTCCCCCTCGTTTTCTTTCTGTGTTCATATAAAAATGGATTAAGTGGTACATACGGCAATGATGGAAGCGTGCAAAATATCGTCAGATTGGAACATGGGGGAGCCCGACTTCGGAGAGGCTACCAACCCGGCAGGGCAAGGTCTTTGGAGAGTAACTCCAAAGGTTTTGAGTAACTCAAAACATACCTTGCTATGTCTTTGAGGACATAAAAATCCGCTTAGGGTGGATTGAAGTTAGCCTTCGTAAGAAGCTGTCCCCATCCCGAATGGAAGCTGTTCGGGAAATCCAGTCCTTTGCGGAGCATCAAGCCTTAGTTCTTCTCGGAACGATATGGATGCGCCATCCATCGCTTTGCCTTTCGGGTGCAAAATTACGGCAATAAAGCGTTGGAAATGAATACTTTTAAGTGCCACGAACGACACTTCAGTGCCACGGGCTGCCACTTGATTTGAAAACCATTGTTTTTCGAAATTTTCGTTGTTATTTTGCAGCGTGAATGGCAGACATACATGTCTTGCATAATGCAAAACAAACGGCATATTCGCATGTTTCAATGCAGTCATATAAAACGTATGACATGTAATATGATAAAACGTATGACATGAATATATGTATGTGAGATGCTTGACAGGTCAGCAATACGGCAATATGATGTGATGCGAAGCATACATTACAGTCACATTGCAGGCATGAGAGCCATGCGACATACAATATGGCTCACAAACAGCATGACATATATGACAACATGAATATGTGCCGCCCGTATTATCAACAAAAATGCAGTACGGCATTACAATAAACAAGAAGTATAACTCATAAAAAGACAAACATGAAGAAAGAACCAACATTCATCGCCTTCTCCACCCAAAAGGGAGGGGCTGGCAAAACAACACTCACGGTGTTGACGGCAAGCTATCTCTATTATGTCAGAGGTTACGATGTCGTGGTGGTTGACTGTGATTTTCCTCAGTTCAGCATCAAGGACATGAGAGAGCGTGACATGAAGAGCATCGAGAGCAACGAGTATCTGTTGAGACAGACCTATGAGCTGATGAAAAGAACAGGCAAGCCCGCTTATCCAATCGTGGAGAGTCATCCCGGCAAAGCAGTAGAGACGGTAAAGCCATTCTTGGAAATGGAGACTCCGCCAGACTTCATCTTCTTTGACCTCGCGGGAACGATTGACAACCTCGGTGTCATAGAGACCATTGCCACAATGGACTACATATTCTGCCCGGTCACCGCAGACAATGTAGTGCTGAGGAGTTCCATTATGTTCGCCAGTCAGTTGAACGACATGTTCATCAGTGTCGGAAAGACCAACATCAAGGAACTGTATATGCTATGGAACATGGTGGATGCACGAGAGAAAACCGACCTGTATGGGAAAGCAGGTCGTGTGATGGACGGACTTGGACTGTCAGTGTTGAACACTTACATCCCGGACAGCAAGCGTTTCCGAAAGGAATGTGCCGAAGACGGCAACAAGGCTGTTTTTCGTTCTACTATCCTCCCTCCAGACAAACAACTGGTCAAAGGTAGCAACATAGAGAAGTTGGCTGACGAGATTTTATCAATCATCAAGAAATAAAACACGTATGGCAAAGAATCTGAAAGTGACCATAGACTCGGAAGAGTTCAGAAACTCATTCCGACCGCACATGCCTCCAAGCAGGGCATCGATAGAGAAGCCAGAGGAACAGAAAGAAGTCCCCCAAGAAACCGCCCTTCCACGGAATATGGTTTCATCAAAAGACAGTGCTTCGTTAATGGAAGAATATCAGGAAAGATATATCCGTAGGTCTGAGAATCCTGCACGTTCCGGAAAAATGACATACATCCGAAAGGAGTATCATGAGACCATCATGCGCCTTGTTTCAGTCATGGAACGTGACGACATGTCCATATCGGGATATATCGACCATGTGTTGACAGAACATTTCCAAAAGTATGGGGAGGTCATCAGAGAAGTCTATAAAAAGAATAACAACAGAGACATAATCATGTGGTAACAATGGAAGCAGTATTATTGACAATTGCACTCCTGTATATTGTATGGAGTACGGCGATATTGGTGTTCGATGCCGATATTTGGCTAAAGAACAAGTTGAAGGCGGAAAAGCCTAAAGATGAAGCAAAGGAAAGTCCACCTCCACGAGCAGATGATTTCATCGTCAAGCATACCTATACGGTTTCTCCTAAAACCGATTCGAATGAGCATGAGCAAGCGACACCAAAAGAAAATGGTGAAGCCATTAAGGATGAAGGAGAAGCGGTAAAGGAAAGTGAGGTCACTTTTGATGAAGGAAACGCTCCGAAAAAATCAGCTCGCATACCTGACGATAAGCTGGACGAGGCGTTCACAGATACACGCATTGAGGATGTGGACGTGAAGTACAATGAGGCAGAGGAAGAACCGGATGCAGAACAGGCAAGTGGCAACAGCTTTGAGGAGATAGACAAGGCTGTGGAAACGGCAAGCAAGCCAAATGCCACCAATGAGGAATGCGCCCATGCAGGCAAGGTGTTTTCGGAAATGGAAGGCAACGAATTGTATGAAAAAATCGCAGAGCGTTCCAAGCTTATCAAACGCAGAATGGATGCGTTGATGGAATTGCACATGTCGGAGATTTCCACAGTTAAGCCAACAACGGAAAAAGCAACAAAGACTATCAAAAAGAAAAAACTTGTTGTTCCAGAGGACTTCAAGGATTTCAATATAAGAGATTTTGTATAACAACTAAAAAGTGAAAAGTATGAAAAGAGCAAGAAAGAACAGAGAGACAAAGGAACACATCAGTGTTCAGTCCACAGTGAGTGTTACAGTGTCGGCAAGTACCAACAACAGAAACGGGTACATCGGCAAGTTCATGACGGATGCAGGCTTTACTGCAAGACTTGGCAGACAGGTAAGCATCAGCGAGGAAACTCATGAGCGTGTAATGAAACTTGTCAATGTCGTTGGCAAAGGACAGGTTTCAATGGCAAGTTTCATAGACAACATCATCAACGAGCATTTTTCCATCCATGCAGCTGAAATTAAGGCTGCGTTCGAGGAAGGCATCAAGGCATATCGTATCTAACAGAAAAACAGAGTGACAATGAAAAAGAAAGACTACGGCTAAAATCTCAGCTCGCCACTGAATCCACAAGTCGGCATCATGCCGCATTAGTAAACAAAAGTATCAACCGCCAGCCGGGACCATCCAATCCCCAAGGCACAGACAAAAAACGATTTATGAACAAGAAAAACAGAATCATTCTTCTCGCTGCGATGATTGTCGCAGCCGTATCACAGACATTCGCGCAAGGCAACGGACTTGCAGGTATCAACGAGGCAACAAGCATGGTGACCTCCTACTTCGACCCGGGCACGAAACTCATCTACGCCATCGGTGCCGTGGTGGGTCTCATCGGAGGCATCAAGGTGTATGGCAAGTTCTCGTCGGGCGACCCCGACACGAGCAAGACTGCCGCAAGCTGGTTCGGAGCCTGCATCTTCCTCATCGTGAGCGCAACCATCCTCCGCTCGTTCTTCCTATAATATAATAAGGTATAAGACTTATGGCTGACTACCCAATCAACAAGGGCATCGGTCATTCGGTTGAGTTCAAGGGACTGAAGGCGCAGTACCTCTTCATCTTCGCAGGTGGACTGCTTGCCGTCTTCTTCCTTGTGGTCGTCCTCTATATGGCAGGTGCGGACCAACTGGTCTGCATCGGCTTGGGGCTTACGCTCGGCTCGCTACTTGTATGGATTACGTTCCATCTCAACAACAAGTATGGTGAGCATGGGCTTATGAAGCTCCTTGCCGCCAAGAGTCATCCACGCTATATCCTCAACAGAAGAAAGACAAACCGAATGTTCAAACATAAAAAGAAAGAAGAATGAGAAATATCAAGAAAGCAAACACCCTTGAAAACAAGTTCCCATTGCTTGCCGTGGAGCAAGGCTGCATCATCTCCAAGGATGCCGACATCACGGTCGCCTATGAGGTGACGCTCCCCGAAATCTTCACGGTGACATCACAGGAGTACGAGGCGGTGCACGCCGCATGGTGCAAGGCTATCAAGGTGCTGCCCGACTACAGCATTGTCCACAAGCAGGACTGGTTCGTGAAAGAGAACTATGCGCCGGACTTGCAGAATAGCGACATGAGCTTTCTGTCAAGAAGCTATGAGCGACACTTCAATGAGCGTCCTTACCTGCATCACCAGTGTTACCTGTTCCTCACCAAGACCACCAAGGAGCGTATGGCACACCAGAGCAATTTTTCCACTTTGTGCCGTGGGCATATCATCCCCAAGGAAATCAAGGACAAGGAAACGGTCGCAAGATTCCTCGATGCCGTGGAGCAGTTCGCAAGAATCATCAACGACTCCGGCTATATCTCCTTACGCAGACTGACGGACGAGGAAATCACAGGCACGGAGCGAACAACGGGAATTGTTGGCAAGTACCTCTCGCTCTCCACGGAGAACGTGCAATGTCTGGAGGACATGGAATTGTCTGCAAGTGGTATGCGTATCGGAAACAAACACCTGTGCCTTCATACCTTGTCGCAAACGGAAGACCTGCCAACGGAAGTATCTACGGACAACCGCTTTGAGCGATTGTCCACTGACCGAAGTGACTGCCGACTATCCTTTGCTGCTCCAGTTGGCTTGCTGTTGTCCTGCAACCATATCTATAACCAATATGTCTTCATCGACAACAGCGACGAGACCTTGCAGAAGTTTGAGAAAACTGCCCGTAACATGCACTCGCTGTCAAGGTACAGCCGGCAGAACGCCATCAACAAGGAATGGATTGACGAGTATCTGAACGAGGCTCACTCACAAGGCTTGCAGTCTGTCCGTGCCCATTTCAATGTCCTGGCATGGGGCGAGGATATGGAAGAGTTGAAGCACCTACGCAATGATGTGGGCAGTCAGTTGGCAAGCATGGAATGTGTGCCACGCCACAATACGGTGGATTGTCCGACACTTTTCTGGGCGGCGATACCCGGCAACGAGGGGGATTTTCCGTCAGAGGAGAGTTTCCATACCTTCATCGAACAGGCAGCGTGCCTCTTCACGGAGGAAACCAACTATATGGATTCTCCCTCACCGTTCGGCATCAAGATGGCAGACCGCATCAGCGGCAAGCCGTTGCACATTGACATATCCGACCTGCCGATGAGGAGAGGCGTGACAACCAACCGCAACAAGTTCGTGCTCGGTCCTTCGGGAAGCGGCAAGTCGTTCTTCATGAACCACCTCGTCAGACAGTATTACGAGCAAGGCACGCATGTGGTCTTGGTCGATACGGGAAACTCCTACCAAGGACTCTGCGAGATGATAAACCGAAAGACAGGCGGAAAGGACGGCATCTACTATACCTACACGGATGAAAGCCCCATCTCTTTCAATCCCTTCTTCACTGAGGATAAGGTCTTTGACATCGAGAAGCGAGAGAGCATCAAGACATTGCTCCTGACGCTTTGGAAAAAGGACAACGAGCCTGCCACACGAGCCGAGGAAGTAGCTTTGTCGAATGCAGTATCCTTATATATCGGCAAGTTGAAGGAAGATAGCGACATCATTCCATGCTTCAACACCTTCTATGAGTTTGTGGGAACGGAATACCGCAAGGTGCTGGAAGAAAAGAAAGTCCGTGAGAAAGATTTTGATATTGACGGCTTTCTCAACGTGCTGGAACCTTACTACAAGGGTGGCGAGTATGACTATCTGCTGAACTCCGACAAGGAACTTGACCTGTTGCACAAGAGATTTATCGTTTTCGAGATTGATTCGATTAAGGAACACCCAATCCTATTCCCTGTCACGACCATTATCATCATGGAACTGTTCATCAACAAGATGCGCCGCCTGAAAGGCATCCGCAAGATGATTGTGATTGAGGAGGCATGGAAAGCGATAGCTTCGGCAAACATGGCTTCCTATATCAAGTATCTCTATA